>Ga0307372_10005162_pt1 | contig 19741 bp, 20 predicted proteins | sample OX1MG_FD_202533 | JGI IMG/M metagenome (GOLD analysis project Ga0307372, IMG submission 202533) | Soil microbial communities from Risofladan, Vaasa, Finland - OX-1 | ecosystem: Environmental > Terrestrial > Soil > Coastal area > Acid sulfate soil | place: Finland: Risofladan, Vaasa | collected...
CCACGATCCAGCGCCCACAAAACGCGCTCACGCAAATCCTGCGAATACGATTGCATCCTGCCTCCTCTCTCTCCCGGCAGGAATATTATCGCACAAAATGTAAATGCTTAAATTAGAGATGCTCTAGTGGCCGGAATCAATCGTGTCTGAGCAGTATCGAACAGGCACTTTGCATACACACGACACTTCGCACAGCCGGAGGGAGCAGGGACCTTCAGGCCCCTGAATCCCCGCTCGCATCCTTCGTGCTCTTCAACCAGTCGTCTACTTGAACACGCCGTCGCCCAGGCCTATCTCGTCCCGGTGCGCGCTTGAATCGGTCAGCGCGTCAAAGGCGATTCCCTCGATCGGGTGCGCCTTCATTGCCGCAATAAGCGCACCGTCGACAATGCGCTCTTCCAGTGGGGGGTCCTTATTTGCAGCGGCCGCCATCGTCGCAACTCCGGCAGTCCACCCTCATTATCTTTGAACCGCAGGGCGCTCAACCAGCCTCGCGCCTTTCCCCTTGACAATCTAGGAGAGCGCTTTTAGCCTCTTCCTAGATTATCTAGGAAAGCGATTCCGTAATGAAATCCGAAAAACCGAACGACGTGTTACAGGGCACGCTGGACTTGCTGATCTTGAAAGCGGTATCGCTGGGCCCCTTTCACGGGTATGGCGTACTGCTTCGGATCCAGCAGATGTCTGGCGAGGAGCTGCTCATTCAGCAGGGCTCGCTCTACCCGGCTCTTTACCGCCTGGAGCACCAGGGCGCGATTGCCAGTGAGTGGGGCGAAAGCGAGAACAATCGCAAGGCCAAGTACTATCGGCTGACGCGGCTGGGGCGCGAACGGCTCGGGGAAGAGACCGAGCGCTGGCGTCGGATGTCGGGAATCATCAACCAGATTCTTCGTGTCACGGCCGAAAGAATCTGAAGCTGAAGTTTGACGGCGAGTTTCACGGCGGAGGCGCGGATGAGGCCCGGTTCAGTAGTGAGCGGAATGGCGGCCCGGATGGGATCGTGGCTGCGCGCGATGACGCGGCGGCGGCGGTTGGAATCAGAGATGGAACTGGAACTCGCCGACCATCTGGAGCGGTTGACATCTGACCTCATCGCGGCCGGCTGCAGCGCGCACGAGGCAGCGCGCCAGGCGCGCATTGCGATGGGACCGGCTTTGAAACACAAAGAGGACATGCGCTCTTCCTTGGGTCTCAAATGGATGGACGAAGCGCGCGCCGACCTCCGATTTGCCATTCGGCAGATGCGCAGGAACCCGCGATTTGCAATCGTCGGCGCCCTTTCGCTGGCGCTTGCCATCGGAGCAAACTCGACACTGTTCGCCGTGGTCAAGCAGTTGCTCTACACCAGGCTCGCCCTTCCCCACCCAGATCAACTGCGCCTGCTGCGCTGGATCGGCGACGGGAACGAGGCGGTTCACGGCCAGTGGGGCGACTTCGACATCGTGCCGGGGCAAGGCACCAACAGCACTGTCTTCTCCTACCCTGTGTATCGCCAGTTACGAGCGCACAACCAGGTGCTCCAGGATCTTGTTGGATTTAAGGACGACGGCATGAACGCGACCATCCGCGGTGAGGCCCAGCGCGTGAATGTGGAGATGGTCTCCGGGAATTACTACAGCGCACTCGAAATCCGGCCGCAGATTGGGCGCGCCATCAACGAGGCGGATAATGCAGCGCCAGGAAGCGGCGCAGTGGCAGTGATCAGCGATGGGCTCTGGACTCGCGCATTCGGGCGATCACCCGCCGTGCTGGGGCAGACAGTCACGTTGAACCAGAGCACGGTGACAATCGTCGGCGTCAATCCGCCGGGATTCACAGGCCTGAAGAATGTGCAACAGCCGCCGGAGTTGACGGTTCCGTTGAGCCTGCAGCCCATCATCGACCCAAAGGGCAATACCTCATTGCTGACGGACCCCGGCTTGTGGTGGGTGAACGTGATGGCGCGTTCGAAGCGCGGGATTAGCGACGCGCAGGCACAGGCAGCCTTGGATGTGGCGCTGCGGGCCGCCGTGCATAACACGGTAGAGGTGCGGAGCGGAGAGACCATGCCTCGACTGCTGGTCACGGACGGCAGCCAGGGAATGCGTGTTCCCGATCGCATGTTCCGGTTGCCGCTGATGGTGCTTTGGGCATTGACCGGATTTGTGCTGCTGCTGGCGTGCGCCAACGTGGCCAACCTGCTGTTGGCCCGGGCAACGCAGCGGCAAAGGGAGATGTCCGTGCGCCTGGCGCTTGGCGCGGGCCGCGGCCGCTTGCTGCGGCAGTTGCTCACTGAGAGTCTCTTGCTGGCCGCCATGGGCGGTGTCGGCGGCCTTGTCCTGGCATATTTTGGGCGCAACCTGTTGCCCAGGCTCCTGACCGAACCGTGGCAGCGCGCCGAATTCAATCCGGCATTCGATGGAAAAGTCTTCGCATTTACAGCACTCGTCACATTGCTCACCGGGGTATTGTTTGGGCTGGCGCCCGCGTGGTTGGGATCGCATCAGCCGATCGGCAGCAGCTTGAAAGACACGGCGCTGCAGGCAACGCGGCGCAGGAAAGGGCTCGGCGGAAAGGCGCTGGTCGCGTTCCAGATTGCGCTGTCCACCATCCTGGTGCTGGGGGCCGGCGTCTTCCTTCGCACCATCTGGAGCCTTGACAACGTCAATGTGGGCTTCAATGCCGATCACCTCCTTCTGCTGGAGATCGATCCTCCGGCGAGCCGCTATCCCGCCGGGAAGGACGTGAACCTTCACATGCGGCTGGAGGAGCGCTTCAAGGCAATTCCTGGAGTAGAGTCGGTGGCAGCCGGATCAGTTCCCTACATCGGCGACAGCATGTCGAATGAGACCTTCCTGCCGGAAGGCGAAACCACCGGCCCGCACCACAAGCCCGCCGAGGATGTGAACTGGGTGGGTACGGACTTTTTTCAAACGCTGCAGATTCCCATGGTTGCCGGGAGGACTTTCGGGCCCCAGGATACAGCCACATCCTCGAAGGTTGGCATCGTCAATGAGAGCCTCGCGCTGAAGCGGTTTGGAACGATGAAAGTGGTTGGAAGAAGATTCAAGGCAGATACCGAAAAGAGCGACTGGATCGAGATTGTGGGCGTCTGCCGGGATACGCGCTACATGAATCTGCGCGCCAAACCGCCGGCTCAGTTTTTCCTCCCGTTTGTACAACAGAAGCAAGTGGGCGGGATGGTCTACCAGGTGCGGACCCATGTGCCGGCTTCCACGCTGGCCCCTGCGCTGCGCAAGGTGGTGCAGCAGGTTGACCCGGACCTTCCCATCACAGATATCCGCACCCAGCGCGAACAGATCGATGCTTCCATGCAACTCGAGCGCGCGGTGGCCGTGCTTACCGCGGGGTTCGGCCTGATGGCAATGCTACTGGCGGCGGTCGGCATTTACGGCGTCATGGCATACTCGGTGGCGCAGCGAACCAACGAGATTGGCATCCGCCTCGCCGTGGGCGCGCGCCCGGCGCAAGTGCGGGACATGATTCTCGGCGAGTGCTGGCGGGTAACAAGCGTGGGATTGGCGTGTGGCATGGTCGCGGCGCTGGGCCTGACCCACGTGATCAGGAGCATGTTGTACGGCATTCAGGCCTATGACCCCATCGCCATTCTGGCCACGGTCGCGGTCCTGCTCCTTGTGGCACTGGGCGCCGCATGGATTCCGGCGCGAAGAGCTGCGCGATGCCAGCCCATGGACGCGCTGCGAAACGAATGAGGACGCAACCCGTGCGAGTCAGGCCAATGCGCGCCTTCACCAGCTACCGGGAGAGTTGTTGCCTACCAATAGTGACTCGCAATCCATCCCAGCTTTCGCCCCCCCAACGCACCGCGGGCGGCAGCCTGCGCCACCGCCCGCATCCTTCGTGCTCTTCGATCAGTCGTCTACTTGAACACGCCGTCGCCCAGGCCTATCTCGTCCCGGTGCGCGCTCGAATCGGTCAGCGCGTCAAAGGCTATGCCCTCGATCGGATTCGCCTTGATCGCCGCGCGGATCGCGTCGTCCATCTTGTCCAATGCCGCCGCGTTCTTTGAGACCGTCACAATCATGAACGTCCCCGGAGCCTCCGTGTGCACGGCCATCGTGTCGATCTCGTATTCCACAATCGTCCCGTCGGCCAGCATCTTTTCCAGCAGCGGAGCAACCACCTCGCTGCTGATCGAGTTCAGGGCATCCTCCGGCGCGTTCTTCTTCAGCTTGTACTCTGAGACCGAAACGAACCCATCCTTATAGGAGCCCGAAGTCCAGCCATAATAGCGGCTCATCAGCGCAAGGTCCCAGTGCTTCGTCGCCGACTCCAGCACCGGTGTGGTCGACGTGCTCGACGTGTAAAGCTGCTTCAGCACCGAATACAGTCCGCCCTGCGACATCGACGAAAACCAGTCGTCGTGTGTCCATCCGTCCGGCGTGTGGATCATGTTCTGATCGCTGCCATAGCCCACCAGCCTTCCGTCGGCCACCGCCTTGTCCATCATCTCTTTCTCTGCGGCAGGCGTCTTCATCTCTGCCCAGTGCGCCCTCGGAATCTGCCAGTTTGAAACGTAGCTGTACATCGGCGCCTTCGCCTTCACAGCCTCCTGTGCGCTCGCCGGCACAGCCCACATGGTTCCCAGGGCAATCGCGCACGCTCCTGTGAGGATGCTCCACTTGCTTTTGATCATCTGCTCTCTCCATTCATGATGTAGCCGGTGTGTGCTTCGGGGGAATCCCTGGCTTCGGCGAGTGTACTCTGATTTCCGCTTCATTGGCCGGAAATCTTTCGCCCCGCAGGTCTACAATAGCTCGGGAGTTTTCGCACCTTTTCACTCGGTCGCCGAAAGGATTTCTCCATGACTTTACGTTCTCTCTGCTTCCCGCTCGCAGCCTGCCTGCTCCTCGCTCCCGTGGCCGCGACCAGCCTCCGCGCCCAGGCGCCCAACACACTTTCTCCCCAGGAAAAACAGCAGGGCTGGCAACTCCTCTTTGACGGCCACGACTTCAAAGGCTGGCACTCTTATCTCCAGAAAGCCACCGGCCGAACCGCTGTGGGAAAGGACTGGTCCGTCGTCGACGGCGCAATCCAGCTCAGCAAAACCAATCAGGACCCCAAAGCCGACTACGCCGACCTCGTCACCGACGGCGAATACGCCAACTTCGATCTCAAGCTCGAGTGGAAGGCCCGTCCCTGCATCGACTCAGGCGTCATGTTCTTCGTCCATGAGTCGCCCCAATACGCCGACTCCTATGACACCGGCATCGAAATGCAAATCGCCGACCTCGCCTGCACCGTCCCTGACAGTCGCATCCTCATGGAGCGCTCTGGCGACATCTTCGACATGATCTCCGACCGCGTCGAGTGGGTCCGCCCCGCCGGCCAGTGGAACCAGTTCGAAATCATTGCCGACCACGGCCATCTCACCCTATTCCAGAATGGCCATCAGGTCATCGACACGCAGCTTTGGGACGCCCACTGGAACCAGCTCATCGCCGGAACCAAATTCGCCAAAATGCCCGGCTACAGCAAATACCACACCGGCCACATCGCCCTGCAGGGCACCGAGCCCAAAGGCGACCCCGGCGTCAAACTCTCCTTCCGCAACATCATGATTAAGCCGCTCTGAAGCGCATACTCGCGAGCGCCCGCCGCGCTACCCTCGCCTCGCCAGCACCCGCAAGAACTCGCGCCCGTCCATGCGATACTTGAACGCCTTGCGCCCGTCAACAAACACCACCGGCACCTCGTCGTTGTACTTCGCCCGCAGCTCCGGGTCGCTATCGATGTCCACTTCGCGCCACTGGAAATCCGCGTCGCCCTGAACCTGCGTCAGCGTCTCCTTCACCACCTCGCACAGATGGCACCCCGCGCGCGAATACACCACCACGTCATGCATGCCACGAGTCTACATGCCCAATGCGTCAGCCTTTGTATTCTCCCCACTCCAACAACTGTCCTCTTGAGCGAGCTGCGCCATGCGCCGGGTGCCCTGTGCCCCATTCATGCGCGCCTTTTGCGCATGAGTGGGAATGCACGCCCTCCACTCCACCCCCAACAACTGTCCTCTTGAGCGAGCGGACTCTGAGCAACGCGAAGAGGAAGGGAGTCGAAAGATCTGCGGTTGCTCTTCCTAACCTCCGGCTCGGCGATGACTCGCCCAGAACTGCCCCGAAGGCCCCGAAAACGTTCGTCAAGCCGACTTCGCGGGACCGATCTGATCCTTGACGAGTGTTTCGGCAACGAGTGCTTCGGCGGAGACAAACGGATCCAGCCCTTCGTCCTATGGCCGATCCACGCTCAGAATTCTCTCCATCTCTTCCACCGAGGCGTTCTGTGAAGGATGACCCTGTTGGCCGCCAAAATAGCACTCAATAGAGGCAATCTTCTCGTCGGAGAATTGGAAATACTCGATATTGCGGAACGAGCGGCCATTCCTGGTGTGGCAGAGATATCGAACAAATACTCCGCTGTCCCGGGCCGCTACGCTCTCCAGGTCGAACCGCTTGATCCAGCCCGCCTCCGGCCAGCATTTTGTATGGAATTCGCGCCTGTTAAGGCGATCGCTGTCATTGGGGCTGATGAACGTGAAGCCGTCGGCGAGCATGCCGTCGATAAGGTTCCATTCTTTTTTCTCCCATGCGGAATAGTAGTGACGCACGGTATCTTCTCTTGTCATGAAGGATCTCCTCGCGGCAGCGGCGCTGCCGGTATGGTTTGAGCGGCTCCTCTTCGCAGCAGCCGAAAGCAGGCCCGAAGCTCCTCGGTGAAGAGCATGGGTTGCTCGAATGCGGCAAAATGGCCGCCTCGGTCCAACTCGTGCCAGTAGATGAGGTGGGGATAACAGGCTTCTGCCCAACCGCGCGGAGCCTGATAGATTTCGTGCGGAAAAATGCTACAGCCGACGGGCAGATCGATGATGCCCCCATTCGTGCCAAGATTCGCATTTTCGAAATAAATTCGAGCCGAAGAGGCCGCTGTGACGGTCAGCCAGTAGAGCGTGATGTCGTCCAATATCTGATCGAGCGAGAGTCCCGATTTAGGGTCGGTGTGGGCGTGGAACTGCTCGTAAAGCCATGCGGCTTGTCCAGCGGGCGAGTCTGTCAGTGCATAGCCAATGGTCTGCGGCTTCGTTGCCTGTTCTTCAAAGTAGCCAGAGTCTTCTGTTTGGAAGCGGCGAATGCTCTCGGCGGCGCGCTGCTCTACCGTAGGTAGATTCTTCGAAAGGATCGGGCCCGGAACCACCAGTGGCAGGTTGAGATGAACGCCGACCAGACCGGCAGGCCGCTGCTGAGCCAAGCGCGTCGTGACCCATGCGCCCCAGTCACCGCCCTGCGCCACATAGCGGGAATAGCCAAGGCGGCGCATCAGGTCAGACCACGCCTCTGCGATTCGGTCTACAGTCCATCCGCGCTGGACGGGCTTATCAGAGAAAGCGAATCCAGGCAACGACGGCGCTACCACATGAAATGCATCCTCTGCCCGCCCTCCGTGGGCGGTTGGATTGGTTAGAGGCTCGATGATCCCGAGAAACTCGATGATCGACCCCGGCCAGCCGTGCGTAATGATCAGCGGAAGGGCGCTTGGGTGAGGAGACCGCACGTGGAGAAAATGAATGGCAAGTCCGTCGATGGTGGTCCGGTATTGCGAGAGAGAGTTTAGCGCCGACTCGCAGCGCCGCCAGTCATAGCGGGTACGCCAGTACTCCACCAGGGCGCGAAGCTCAGAAAGCGGCACGCCTTCCGACCATCCCGCACCGGTCTCCGGCTCTGGAAAGCGCGTATGACTGAGGCGCACGTTTAAGTCGTCCAGAGCGCTTTGCGGAGCGTGGAAGCTGAACGGCGTGAGTCTGGAATCTTGTTTGTCTCCAGCCAGAGCAACTGCCGCCCGAACCAGTCCCGAACTTCCGACCGTAGCCAGACTTCCCGTTTTGAGGAGATCGCGGCGCGATATCGAATCGGCGTTCATAAAAGTTCCTTCGTTTGCCCAGCGCCGGTCATCTTACGCTCCCGCGGGCTTACTGTTCTCCAGTTGCAATGTGCAACCGGTAGCCAGATTAGCCGATCCTATTGCACAATGCAAGTAGAAAAGAAAATGAAAAATCTTGGGCAAAGCGAAGTGGGAAGAAACGCGCAGCGCTCCGGGTGCCCGATCAACCTCACTCTGGAAATGCTCGGCGACCGCTGGAGCTTGATCGTGATCCGCGATGTCATGTTTGGCAATCGCCGCCATTTTGGAGACTTGATGCGAAAATCCGAGGAAGGCATCGCATCGAACATCCTCGCCGACAGGCTCTCTCGGCTGGTTCGGGTGGGGCTGCTGTCACGAGTCAGCGATCCCACGCATAAACAAAAGGCGATTTACAGCCTCACAGAAGCTTCCATCCAGCTTGTCCCGCTGCTGGCCCACATGGGCGCCTGGGGTCGGCGGCACACGCCTGCATCCAGGGAATTGTCCATCCGCGCGCAGCTTCTTGAGGAAGGTGGAAAGCGTATGTGGGAGGCGTTCATGGCGGAGCTTCGAAGCATCCACATTGGCGCCCCGACGCCCCGGCGATCCGTAATCGCTGAGCTTCAGACAGCATTTGAGTCTGTTGTCAAGGGCAGGAATGCTTAGCCCGGACGCCCCAACCTGTGGCTCCCTTTGGGCTTTTCCGCCCGAATGATGGGAACAAGGCAAAGGCGCTCATTGACGGTACTTCTCAAGTCGAATGCGGCATCCCGGCCGGATTAGGAACGATAAACGCCACAGGGTCCGGACGCCACCCGCTTGACGCCGGGTGCCCCCGGTCTCGTTTCTGAGACCGGGGAGACCGCAAATCCAATACCGCCACCGTGGTCCCTACGTCCCTAAACCCTGTTAACCCTCTTCTTCCGCACCCGCCCACAACCCCCTCATTCCACTCGCGGAGTGTCCCATCCTTGCGCAGCCTCATCGCGCAAGCGTGGAAATCGCCGCCCCTCCGCATCCCCACCAACGCGCTGTCCTCTTCAGCGACCGGACTCTGAGCAACGCGAAGAGGAAGGGAGTCGAAAGATCTGCGGCTGCTTTTCCTCACTTCCGGCTTGCGATGACTCGCCCAGAACTGCCCTCAAGGCCCCGAAAACCTTCCAGAAGCCGACTTTCCGGTACCGATTCTTATAAGCGAATTTGGCTCGTTCTGAGTAGTTACCTAAGTGGTAACTGACGGACTGCCGGTAATGCAGGCACAACAAGTCGGAGAGCGCACAGATCACAGATCCCATTTCCCATTTCGATGATCGGTGATATTGGCTGGTTTTGACCAGACGACAGCCGGAATCAGGCCTATCGTGTCTACATGGGTGACCTTGATGCCCTATGTGCACGCCAGGAGGCGAGATGTTAGGTTTGGGTTTGGTAGGAACAATTATTGTGATCGTGGTGATTGTGTGGCTCATCCGGCGCGCATGATTTCGGCTGGGAGTGCCGGGTGCCCATCCTTTCTTCTGAGCGAAGCCGAAGAATCCGCTTCTTGAAACTTTGCGGAAAGGGTGGGATACCACGAATCCCACCCAACTGGCCCTGTATCCGGCACGAAATGGGCGCCCCATGTCTCCGGGGCCTTGATCTTCTTGTCCGGGCTGGCCGCGATGATTTTATCGACGATCTTCACCCCATTCACCTTCTTCGTGATCGGTCGATCAAGGTGTGCGAACGGGTGCGTGCAGTAGTTCTGCCCGAGGTGCAGAGGCAGGAAGGCTCCCTGCGCACGTCAGGACGAGCAATCCCGACCAGCTTTCAGCATCCTGATCGTTGGATACTGGTCGATAGAAGGTTCTAAATCACGCAAAGAAACTTCCAAATAGGTCCTTACCTGGTCGCAGACATTCAAGGCGCAAGGAACTCTCGATGGAGCTCAACTAATTGCAACCCACCACGACACAGAGGAGAGAATCATGATGAAACCGAGCACGGACGATAAGACAACAGGTACGCTTCACGAAGTCAAAGGCGCAATCAAGCAGAACGCCGGCGAGCTTACCAAGAAACCCAACCTGGAAGCTGATGGCAGAGCTGAAAAGAATGCCGGAAAAGATCAAAAGACTGTCGGCAAGATTGAAAAGGCTGTGGGAGTATAACCAAATCAACATCGAACTTCTCCATCGAGAGATCAGAAGGATGTGTTTGCTGGCCCCTTTGGGTGCGCCCGAAAGACAGCCTGTGCAATGCGCCGATACATCTCGGCGGTCTACACAACAAACCTGGCTACTGCCGCGACGAACATCGCTGCCGTGGTAGGGGCTACGACGATCCAACCCAAGCGGGAACCGGGTTGACCCTACATAAGTTCGTAGGGGGCCTACCGACAATGTTTTACAGCAGCCCTCTGGGAAGATCGTCGATACGGTGAGCGGCGTAATTCCGAAGGCTGTCATGCTCAAATATATCGAGAACGCTTCTTCCACTCACTGAGGCTGGGTGGAAGTAGTCGGCTGATTGGTATCCCCCTTGGGAGGCGATCCAACTTCTGGCTTCCTGAAATGGATGAAGAGCACCGCAATCAACACAACGAATACGACGAATCCTAGCGCACCGAAAATGATGGCGCCGACGTGTTTGCGTATCGGTCTGTCAGCGATATTCTCGTCTGAACTAATCATTCGTTTTCCTTTCGAACTAACCTAGATGAGCGACCTGTGCCTCGTCAAAATTCCATCCGGGCGGAATGCGGCCTGACCTGAGCCAACCCTATGTGCTAAACTTCCGCGCATGCGATTGATAGTGATTCTCATCGTTCTCTTGCTCCTGTTCGGTGGCGGCGGCTACTACATGGGCCCCGGTGTCGGCTACTACGGCGGAGGCGGCGTCAGCCTTATTCTGCTGATCGTGATTCTCTTTCTGTTTTTCGGAAGAGGTCGTAGCAAGCTTTAGCGCGAACTTTCTGTCAATTGTGCCTCGCCAAATCTCCATCCGGGCGGAAGATGGCCTCGTCTTCGCCTGGATCAAGTCCCCGGAATTTCCATCTCTTTCCTGGGATTCATCCACGGCCTGAACCCACGCCAACCGCGGCAACCCTCGCTCACTGTTCCCGGGTCCTTCTACTTCTCGATGTGGATCTTCGGATACTTGCGCCGAACTGCCGACACCACCGCGGCGTGCTCGGGTTTTCCACTTGACCGGGCCAGGGCATCGCGGGCGTGGGCGGCGTCTTCAATCGGGTAGCGGCGGCCTTCGGGAAACACGAATTCTCCCTTGGAAAGGTTCTCCCGTTTCGCATGGGTAAGCTTCGTCATATTGATTCCTCTTTGGTAGACTCAGCCACTGCTGTATCGAGCCGCTCGGAGTGCTTGAGGGCATTTCGAGAAAGCTCGTCAGCCTGCTTGCTGAGTTCGTGATCGGTTAGATGATCTGCTTTGCCGTGGGCGACTGTTGCAACGGCGTGGGCGTGGGATGCCAGATTGTGAATTTCTGCGGCTTGATCGTGCGAACTCTGAGGCATGGTTTTCCTCTCACATGTACGATGCAAACCGTCAGGCGGGGGGAGATAAAAAAACGGATCGATGTTGGCCGGTTGCTTCCCAAGGCTCGGATTTTAGGACCCGGGAATCTCCCAAATCCTGCCGATCAAGGCTGTCGGGAGGTAGCCTGTTGCCGACTGCCCAATGCGCTCATTGAGCACAGCGGCCTTCCTGATCAGTCCTCGAAAACGCCGCAGGGTCCGGAAGCCACCCGCTTGACGCCCCGCTCGCCCGCAGTCCCTCGTCCCTACATCCCTACGTCCCTACGTCCCTGAAATCTGTCAACCCCTCTTCTTTCTCACCCGCCCACAAACCCCTCATTCCACTCGCCAAAAACCTTCCGCAATTTTGCCGATTCTTTCCCCGCAAAAAGCAACAATAGAAGCAGTGCCTTAGAACCCGGCACCGCAAGCTCTAGTCTGGCCGCCCGCTCTTCCGTTGTGCGCGCAATTTGATTCCACGGCCCGCCCTGGCGCTGCCGGCCTGCGAGACTGCCACCATGAAAAAGCGAAACGTCACCATCGTCATCGACGAGGATCTCCACCGGCGCGTGCGCGTGTGGGCCGCGCAGCGCAACACAACCCTCTCCACCGTCGTCCGCGTCCTGCTGGAAACCGTGCCCTCCATGCCCCGTGCCGACCAGCGCTTTCCTGTCGCCGGCCAGGCCCCGGCCAGTTCCCCTCCGGCCCCTCAGCCTCCGCCTGCCGCCGCATCCGCTCCGCCCGCACCCACCCCCCTCCCCCCTGCAAACAGCGAAAATCCACTGTGATCCTGTGACACTGTGCAGCACAGTCCAAAACCCTCGTTTCCGGCTGTGAAGCTGTGATCCTGTGACACTGTGAGACTGTGCAGCACAGTCCAAAACCCTCGTTTCCGGCTGTGAAGCTGTGATCCTGTGACACTGTGAGACTGTGCAGCACAGTCCAAAACCCCCGTTCCCGGCTGTGAAGCTGTGAGGCTGTGACACTGTGACCCTGTGCAGCACAGCCTCGCACCCGGCCTTCCGCCCTCGCAAATCCCCGCGGCAACTCGCCCCAAGCCCCGATTTGTCCTACTCTTAACCCATGACTGACCGCGAACTCGTCGCGCGCATCGCCCGTTCTCCCGGCCGCAAAGCCGGCTACAAGCAGCTCGTCCGCGAACTCGGCCTCGGCGGCGGCCGCGAGCGCCGTCTGCTTCTCGAGCAGCTAGCCCGGCTCACCGTGCGCGGCCAGCTCACCCAACTCGACCGCGAGCAGTGGAGCATTCCGCGCCCGGCCGCCTCGCGCGACAACCTCCTCGCCGGCCGCCTCGACCTCCACCGCGACGGCTATGGCTTTGTCCGCCCCAATCCGCGCCAAGCCTCCGGCGTGCAGGATGATGTTTTTGTTCCGCCCACCGAAATCAACGGCGCCATGCAGGGCGACCAGGTCCTCGTCGAGCTTGACCCTCCGCGCGCCGACGGCCGCCGCCTCGGCCGCATCGCCCGCATTCTTGAGCGCCGCAATTCCACGGTCGTCGGCACCTTCCACTATCAGAAATCTGACCGCGAGCCCGGTCATCGCGTCATCCCCTTCGACGAGCGCATGACGCATTCCATCCTCATCCCGCCCGGCCAGGAGATCCCGACCACCTCTTCCGCGCCGCACCGCGTCCTCGGCTCTCAAGCGCATCACGCGCCGGAGCACGAGAGCCTGGAAGGCCTCATCGTCGATGTCGAGATCACCAGTTGGCCCACGCCCACGCGGCCTCCCACAGGCCGCGTCATCGAAGTCCTCGGACACCCAGACGACTTCGGCGTCGACGTCGAAATGATGATCCGCAAGCACCAGCTTCCGCGCGCCTTTCCGCCCGCGGTGCTCGGGGAAGCACGCGCTGTCGCGCATCTTGAAAAATCCGAACTCGCCCGACGCCGCGACTTCCGATCCCTGCCCGTCGTCACCATCGACGGCGAAACCGCAAGGGACTTCGACGACGCTGTCCTCGTCACCCAGCACCCCGACGGCGCCTGGGAATTGCAGGTCCACATTGCCGATGTCGCGCACTACGTTCGCCCCGGCTCCGACCTCGACCTTGAAGCCCGCCTTCGCGGCACCAGCGTCTACTTCCCTGACCGCGCAATTCCCATGCTCCCGCAGGAGCTTTCGACCGATATCTGCAGCCTTCGTCCCGGCGAAGATCGCCTCGTCCTAAGTTGCGTCATGCAGCTCAATGCCCAAGGCCGAATCCTGAGTTATGAGATAGTCGAAGGAGTTATCCGCTCCTCCGCGCGCATGACGTATACTAAAGTTCGCGCCATCCTTCAGGGCGATTCAGACGCCCGCGCAAGTTATCCGGAACTTACTCCCCATTTTGAACGCATGCACGCGCTTGCAATGATCATGAACAAGCGCCGTGAGGAGCGCGGCTCCATCGATTTCGACCTGCCGGAACCTGTCATCGAGTTCGACGATCAGGGCCAGATGCGCGGTGTCACCCGTGCCGAGCGCTCCTGGGCCAACCGCCTCATTGAGGAGTTCATGCTTGCCGCCAATGAGTGCGTCGCCACGTGGCTTGAAGACCTTGGCGTGCCTTCGCTTTATCGCATTCACGAGAAGCCCGAACCGCGCCGCGTTGTGCAGTTTGAGGAGCTTGCTGCCGGCTTCGGCTACTCGCTCGGCCTCGGCGCGTTGCCCGTCAAGCGCGTCGTAACCCGCGGCGACCGGCGCGACGCCCAGCGAACCGGACGTCAGGCGCGGTCCCACGAGATACCCGAAGATATAGCTGTAACTCCAAAGATGTACCAGAAGTTAGCCGCCCGCATTGAAGGAAAGCCCGAAGAGCGCATCCTGAGTTATCTCATGCTTCGCTCACTGCGCCAGGCAAGATATTCCGAGGGGAATGAAGGTCACTTCGCCCTCGCCGCACCCACTTATACCCACTTCACCTCGCCCATCCGGCGCTATCCTGACCTCATCGTCCATCGCATCACCAAGACCTTGCTCCACGCCGGAGTCTCCGGTCGCGGCCATTTGCCTGAGGGCCGCCACGCCTCGCCCTGGACGCATCCCAACGAAGGCTCCCGCGGAATCACGCCGCGCATCGCGACCCATTCCTCTCTCCCGGTCGGCATCGACGCACCTGTGCCCGAACACGATCTCGCCCAGATTGCCGAAGAGACCAGCCTGACCGAGCGCCGCGCCGCCGACGCCGAGCGCGAGCTGGTCGAATGGAAGAAGGTCCGCTTCATGCAGGACAAGGTCGGCGACGAGTTCGACGCGCTCGTGCTCAACCCCGCCAAATTCGGCCTTTTTGTCGAACTCACTGACCTTTTCGTTGAAGGCCTCGTCCCCATCGACAGCCTGCGCGACGACCGTTACACCTGGCGCGAGAACACGCATGAAATCGTTGGCCTGCGCTGGGGCCGCCGCTTCCGCGCCGGCGACCGCGTCCACGTCGTCCTCGACCGCATCCTCGCGCAGGAGCGCCGCCTGCAGTTCTCTCTCGTTGAAGAGGGCATTCCGCTTACAGGCAAGAAGACCCCGCACCCCGCGCCAAAGAAGAAGCAGCCCGACCGCAAAGAAGCCAAGGGCCCGGCAAAACGCAAGTCCTCCGGGAAGCGCCGACGCTAAAGGAGCCGACGTCGCCGCTGCCGCCCGCGCATGGAGGTAGACAAACTACCCCTATTGGATGTAGAGTGCCTACATCCATGGGGACGAAACAGTCTTATCAGAATCGAATCGAACTGCTGCAGGGCACGCTTGACATGCTGATCCTTCAAACGCTGCAGTGGGGTCCGCAGCACGGCTACGGCATCATTCAGGCCTTGCGCGCACACTCCGGCGATGTGCTGCAGGTGGAAACAGGCTCTTTGTACCCCGCGCTTCATCGTCTGGAGCGCCAGGGATGGGTGCGCTCAGAGTGGAAGCAGACCGAGAGCAACCAGCGCGCGCGCTACTACCGCATCACCGTCGCCGGCAAAAAGCGGCTGGCTTCGGACCTGAGTCGCTGGGCGCGCATTGTGGACGCCATCGGCCTCGTGATTCAAGGCAGGCCGGAAGAGGAACAGGCATGAAGGGTCTTCGCGCGTTCTCCCTTCGCCGGCGCAAAGACGATTTGCGCGAGGAGATCGAAAGCCATCTTTGCATGGCGATTGCCGACCGCGTTGCACAGGGTGAATCGGCGGAAGCCGCGCGGCAGGCTGCAATCCGCGAATTCGGCAATCCTCCGCTCGTGCAGGAGGTCACGCGCGTCACATGGGGCTGGCTCTGGCTGGAGAGGTTCGGCCAGGATCTCCGCTACGCACTGCGGCAGATGCGTCGCTCTCCCGGCTTTGCGGCTTCCGTCATCGGCACTCTCGCGCTCGGTATCGGCGCGGCCACGGCCATGTTCACCGTGGTGGACCACATGTTGCTTCGCCCGCTGCTCTATAAGGACGCGAACCGGCTCGTCGCGATCTCTGAAGCCGATCGCACGGGCAAAGGCGCAAACGACGTTCCCTGGCAGGACATTCAGGAATGGCGCAGCCGCAACCACTCTTTCACAGCCATCGCCTTCACCGGCTCCATGAACGGCCGCAACTACATCGAGACGAAAAACTCGGCAGCGGAGGTTTACGGCGTTCGGGCCAGCGCAAATCTTTTCGACGTCCTCGGCGTGCAGCCGGCCTTGGGTCGCGGATTCTTCTCCGATTCGTCAGGCGCCGACGAGGCAAAGAATGCGCAAACCATCATCCTAAGCGACGCGGCGTGGCGTGGCACTTTTCAGACAGATCCGAACATCTTGGGAAAGCCCATCCGGATCAACGACACCAGCTACACGGTGGTCGGCGTCATGCCGCGCGGCTTCTCCTATCCGAAAGACATTCCTCAATTGAGCCAGGTGTGGATTGCAGCGCAAATCGGCAACGCGGATCAGGGGCGCACCTATGACGCTCTGCACTTCGAGGCCATCGGGCGGCTGCGCAGCGGGGTCACGCTCGCCGCGGCGCGCGCAGAAATGCGAGCCCTCCAGCAATCCATCGCGCCCGAATATACTGACCCGTCCATTCGCAAGGACCATAGCACCGTAAACCTCGCGCGCTATACCGGCACTCTGGTCGGCAGTGGCACAAGGCGAGCGCTGCTAGCACTGTTGGCGGCGTCGGGCGTACTGTGGCTTATCGCCATCGTCAACGTCACCAGCCTCCTGCTTGCCCGTGGCACGGCGCGACAGCGCGAAATCGCCATGCGTGGCGCCCTGGGTGCAAGCCGCGCGCGCGTGGTGCAGCAAATGATGGTGGAAGGACTGCTCCTCAGCACCATCGCGGCTGCGCTCGGCATCGGCGTTGCTGTGGCCGGCATGCGCCTGGCGGAGATCGCGCGTCCCAGATCGTTGAACCTTGACCTCTCCTCGCACTTGAACTTCCCCATTCTGGCGGCGCTCTGCGGCCTTACCATCCTTTCCGCGCTCTGCTCCGCTGCGTGGCCTGCATTGCTGGCCGTGTGCGCTCCCATTGAGCCCGCTCTCAGGCAGGGCGGACTCCACAGCGGCGCCGGACGCCGGCAGCATCGGCTCCGCGGCATACTCGTCGCGGCAGAGATCGCCATGTCGCTCACCTTGCTCATGGTCTGCGGCCTCCTGCTGAGAACGATTTACAACCTGCGACAAGTGCCCCTTGGCTTCCGCTCGGATCACATTATCGTAGCCAACCTCAGCATTCCCGCCTATCGCTTCGCAGGGCAAAACCTCGTTCCCGCGCTCTATCAGCCGCTGCTGGAGCGCGCGCAGCATATGCACGGCGTGCAGTCCGCCGGCCTGATGAGCGAAGTGCCGCTGGGCCAAACCTTCCACATCACGCTCTCGCTTTATCTCAATGGGCGCACGGTCAGCGCCATGCTCAAGCCCGTCACGCCCGGCATTCAGCGCATCTTTGGCTTTCCCATGCTCGCCGGGCGGTTCTTCAACGCACAGGACTCGCCTACCTCTGAAGCCGTCGTGGTGGTCAATCCAGCCTTCGCACGCGAGTATGCGCCCGACAAGCACGATCCGCGCTCGATCCTGGGCCAGACCATGTGGCGCCTCAGCAAGAATCGGCCCATGCGCATCATCGGAATCCTGGACAACGAGCGTCAAACGTCCATTGCGCAGCCTTCGCAGCCGGAAGTGGATGTCTGCCTCTGCCAGATCACGCCGGACAGCGGCATCTATCAGCCCTCCACCATCGCCATGGATCTGGCCCTGCGCACTGACCGGCCTATGAACCAGGTCATTCCCGAGCTCCGCGCAATCCTCAAGCAGGCGAGCCCGGAGCTCGAGAACGCGTCCATCACAACCATGAATCAGATCGTCCAGGATTCCTACGGTAGCCAGCGCCTCGCGGCTCATCTTCTCGAGTGCTTCGGCGGCGCGGCCCTGCTGCTCTGCGTAGCGGGTTTGTACGGCCTCCTTGCCTACGTGGTCACGCAGCGAACGCGGGAAATCGGCGTACGCATCGCGCTGGGCGCGCAGCGCAGCACGCTGCTGTGGATGGTCCTTCGACAGGCCGGCGCTCTTCTGCTCGTCGGCGTGCTGGCCGGCTCAGCCCTCGCGCTCGCCTCCGGGCGGCTCCTGCGCGGATTCCTCTTCGGCGTCTCGGCACATGATGGCTGGACGCTCGCCGCGGCCGCCGCCGTACTGCTTGCCAGCGGTCTTCTGGCGGCGTATCTGCCTGCTCACCGGGCCGCCCACGTGAATCCGCTGGAGGCTTTGCGGTCTGAATGACGCCCTGAGCGGGCCGCCCTCGCGGTCCCGCAACCCGCGCGCCCGCGCATCGCCTACAATAGTCAGTGGGAGCAAGCCAGATGGCACACACCGTGTTTTGCGTTCGCTTTAAGAAGGAGATGGACGGCCTCGACGAGCCGCCCTTCGACTCCGAGTTCGGTCAGAAGATCTACAAGAACGTCTCCAAAGCCGCCTGGGGCGAGTGGGTCGACCACCAGAAGATGCTGCTCAATGAATACCGCCTGCAGCCCTGGACCCCGCAGGCGCAGGAGTTCCTCGTCGAGCAGATGCAGCAGTTTTTCTTCGGCGAAGGCTCAGCTCTGCCCAAGGAATACGTCCCTCCGTCGCAGTAGTGCCGCGCCGGCTGTGCCCCCGCGCGCATCCTGACCGTGCCAGCGCACGGCAGCGCTGCTGGTGTAAACTTCAGACAACCCCAAAGGCCGGCTCGCCTGAGCCGGCTTGATCATGTCGGGACGTGGCTCAGCCTGGTAGAGCACTCGCTTGGGGTGCGAGGGGTCGGCAGTTCAAATCTGCCCGTCCCGACCATTATTAGAATCAACAAGTTAAGGAATTTGTTCCCCGTGACAGATATCCTACGCGAGGGGTCTTTTCGTTGCAAGGATTTTCGCCTTTTCTCAGGTCGTCATCTTCCGAATCACTCGCAGGTAAACATGACGCGGAATTCGGATGCTTCGGTACCGCCTTTTGTGCATCCTCTCAGGACGCTCAAGGATAATAACTCCCGATTCCCGCTCAAATAAGCGCGTGACAGTTTGAGAAGAGAAGCCGGTTAGCACGGAAACCTCCGCAACGGTGTACGCCTCTTTTTCTTGCAAGTGAACCTCCCATTTCCCATAAAAAGTGCCGTGAATGGTGCGCGTGATTCGCTCTGGAATCCGCTTTCCTATCGCGTCGTGCAAAAATGGTAAGTTCAAGAATCATCTTCAGAAGAGGGCCATGGCAACCATCGAATCAACGATGAATGATGCACTCGCGCATCTTTTGCGCTCAACCCGCAGGGCGTGGCGGGGTAGCAATGTCATTTCTTCTGAGAACACTGGGATGCTGGTCGGAAACAGCAAGCGCCCCGACATTCTTGTTTGCGAGCCGACAGTTTCTCCAGTCACCATCGAAACGGAAGTGCTTCCTGCCGTCACGGTGGAAAAGGAAGCATTCGAGCGACTCGGAGAGACTGTTTCGCGGAATGGACGCACAATTCTCTCGTCCATTGCCGTCCGGCTCCCTGTTCGATTGAAGAAACTCGCTGGAACGGCTCTGAGCAAGGAATTGGCTTCTGCAACGGACCTTGAGTTCGCTCTGTACACCGGGAGTAGTCCGCACAGCAATTCGCGGTGGCCCCATTCCGGTTGGCTGAAGGGCACAGTCTCAGATTTGTCGTTGTTGTCTCAAGCCGCATCTGTGCCGCCCGATGTGATTGAAGAGGCGGCCAATCATCTCGTTGCCGGTGTTATTGCTCTCTGTATAAAGAATGCAATAATAGGTATTGAGGTACAGAAGAGCTATGCCCAGGCTGAAGGGGAGCGCCGATCTTCTGGAGGACCGGCGCAGGCGCGCTTTGGTGTTGCTGGATGATG
>Ga0307372_10005164_pt1 | contig 19736 bp, 22 predicted proteins | sample OX1MG_FD_202533 | JGI IMG/M metagenome (GOLD analysis project Ga0307372, IMG submission 202533) | Soil microbial communities from Risofladan, Vaasa, Finland - OX-1 | ecosystem: Environmental > Terrestrial > Soil > Coastal area > Acid sulfate soil | place: Finland: Risofladan, Vaasa | collected...
TTGCGCCATAGAGCGCGTGAAGCAGGTTGGGCCGCAGGCTATCGCGAAAGCCACAATGCTCCGAGAGAGCGAATGGGAGAGTGCCCGTCCAGCATAAATATGCAGACTACGACGACATGGGAGAACCTCGCTAAGCTACCCAACTGGTAACCGGGAAGATAGGAGAGATAAATTGGTGCAGCATACTCGATGTCCATGTTATGTGGTTTCACTGCGTAGCAGGACGCCCGTGCCATGCTACTCTCGAATTCTCGCTAGCAGTGGTAATGCTCGGAGGTATTATTGCTGTTGATTTGAACTTGCAAGTTCCTCATTTTCAGTTAACGACATTGTTGGCGAGATCGCCGTTTGTTTAGTCGGAACAAAGAACCATGGAACGGTGAATCCCCATGGTGTTATGAACGGCGCTCACTTCTCGTGTCTTCGACTCTTGAAAGAAGGGATGGAACATGAGTTCTCCGCGTGGCATCGCTCACCGTGCGATGGTAACGTCGATAGTAGCAGCGATGGTAATCTTGATCATTGTTGGTTCCGGGATCTCATTCTCATTATCCAGTCTTACTTCCTCTGCGACGTCGACCTCATCGACATTGACGAGCAGCTCCGCCACAGAGATTCCGTCTTCGACTCGTATTTCACATGCTCCATCGTCCATTATTCAAGCGTCTTTCGCAGCGAGTGTAGCTTCCACTTCCACAACATCTGAGACGCCGGTACTGTCAAGCACAGGAATCATCGTCCCACTGTTTACGGAGGACTCAGCCGCGCTATCAAGTGAGGTCAATGAGGTCGTTCAGGCTAAACTCGCGCATACCGTTGTACCCATAATGGTCATAATCAACCCCGCGGGAGGTCCCGGGGACTCGTACAACCCTAGTATCGCGGTCGAAGTGGAGAGCATGCAGGCGGCGGGCATCATCGTGATCGGGTATGTCCCTACGGTGTGGGGCGAAGCGAGTATTTCTTCGATAGAAGCTCAAATGTTGACCTATCTTAGTTGGTACGGGGTAAACGGAACCTACCTGGATCAGATGCCGAACTGGAACTACAACAGCCCCAACGGTGCTTGGTATTACAGCGGTCCGGATGGGGAGTTCATGCCCGCATATTTCGCTACGCTGAACCAGTATGGGAAATCCATCGGGATGACAGAGGTGGTAGCCAACTCCGGGGCTGATGTGCCCACAGATTTCATCGGCAGTGTAGATACGATCGGAACCTTTGAGAACGCGTATCTTCCTTCGCTTTCTCTGACGGCTGGCTGGACTTCAATCGCTGGAGTGGGAGGCTGGCACACGAGTTACAGCAAGAGTAACTTCATGTTCTTCAGTTATGACGTTCCCTTGCTCGCCTCTGCATACGTGTTGGCGGCTTCGGATTACGTTGGATACATGTACATAACCAACGGAACCGGAACCGCGCCCTACAGTACACTGAGTCCTTACTTTGACCAAATGGTTTCCCTGCTGGCGTCAACGGTTCGAGTAACCTTCCAACAACCATATACACTGAACGGAGCTTCCACCGCCGGAGAACTCTGGGTCATAGTGACTCAAGCAGAACGCTCCTCCACCTCAGGTTTTACACCATCCACCTTTGACGCCGATTTGAATTCTACCGTTGGTATCTGAGTGGATAACTATGGAAGTCATGTGTTCGACCACTGGAGTGACGATAGCACCAGCAAAACAGAATATCCAGGGTGCCCACGCCACTGGAGCAGGAGTTTAGACAGACTACCCACGCTCCCTCCCCGACTACGGCGAGTTGGGTTTCCCTCTTCAGTGGGCCGGAAGGAAACCAGCCACTTTAGTGTTCAAATCGGCAGCTGATGTTGCAAGCGTGGCAATCACAAAGCGTTCGGACAAAGGCTTTAGTGAAAGGTCACCTTCCGGGCCTCGAGAGGGCACTTGGTCGCAAGCAGACGGAGAGCCATCGGCAGAGCCGCCTCGGCGGTCGTCGTCGCAGCAGTAGTGCTGTCTGCCGCGGTCGGGTACGCCATCCTCTCCCTTTCGTCTGCAAGCTCCAGCAACTCAGCGGCAACCAGCACCGCCTCCTCGGAGGCCCGAACAGCGTCGACGGCCTCAGCCAACACGATCACGGTGACCGCGGGGGCGAGTGGGACATGTGCGAGCTACTCGACGAACACCACCACCGCGGCAATTACAATCTCTGGCGAATCTGCGGGCGCCGCCGTGCAGGTCGTTTCGCAGAGCGGTTCACCGATCGCCGGCGTCGAAATCACGGGTCAGACTGTGGTGCAGTGTGAGGTCACCGAAGTCTGGCACGCGGTCACGAATTCCACCGGCTGGATCAGGCAGGGAGGAGGATACGGTGCCTACAACCTGACGTTCAGCTATTCGGGCCACGCGTACAACGTAGCAGCCCCGACGTACCCGGTCTCTCTTACCGTGATCAGGGTACAAGTCCCTTCTGGATTTTGGACCCTCGACGTTCGCACCTATGGCGGTTATCCCGGGGAGCCAATCTCCGGCCCTATCGACTTGACGTCCGCGGCGATTGGGACTTCGCCTTTTCGGCTGGCAATCTCACTGGGGAATTCGAGCGTGAAGGAGGGCCAGCAATTGCCAATCGAAGTCTCATTTGTGGGGCAAGGAGCATCGGATGCCTCATACCCTTGGGTGACCGTGGTGGCCACCAACTCGCAGGGGACTATCGTCTCGAACTTCTCCCAGAGGCAACCCAACCTCTACTTCCTGGGGGGTAGCGCCGCCGCGAGTCTACTCCGAGGCTTCTCCAGCGACAATGGCTGGAACGCCAATCCGCATCCGCCCGAGTTCACTGTGCCAGTGGCACCAGGAACTTACACCGTGACTGTGACGTCTATGGTCGGTGGCAGAACCCTAATGGCCAGCGGTGTTGTCCAAGTCGTGTCCTGACAATTTAGCGTGGATGCGAGAACTTGAAAAGCACCCATCGCCTTTGCATTGGCCTCGGTAATTTTGCCCGCGATTTTGACATCGATTAACGCCTGAAAAGAAATTACGGCAATCCCTTTGAAGCCCAGTGGTAGAAAGGTTAGTGGATTAGCTTTGTTTTAGGCTTCTTTCGCCAAACAGAATGCATTCTGAGCTATTAGAAATGGGCCGGAAGGGATGCGATTAATTATTTAAGGGAATCCCGACTTGACGCCCTTTCTCGTCGCGCACGAAATCCAGGCTCCCTAATCGGTCGAGCCGACAATTGACAATCCTCCTAACCCATCCTTATACTGAAGAATTGTCGAAGCCGGACCGAGCCAGCCAGAGTTTGCAAGTCCGAATAGCAAGTACTCCGCCGATGGTCAGTTCTGACCAGAGCTTTCGTAGCAAACCCAATTGCAGACTAGGTAACAGTAACGTATTGAACGGCCTCATTACCGGATGTCGTTGTATGGTCGCTCGAGGGCAACGACTCGTTTGTTCCTTCGTCTTCGGGGAAAGTGCTGAAACATGGTCCTCCGGTCGGAGGAACCGTAAATTCTGATTGCGTCCCGTCGTATTGCAGCGCTTCGTAACCGGTGAAATCATTCGTACCCGAGAAATGAATGAGCGATTCAATCATGAACTGAGTCCCTGAAAGCACGTTGGCGTACCCGTTCTTCTCCAAACCGTGCATCAAGTCACCCACACCGTAGTTAGTATACGGAGGAGGATTGGTATCTTGAGAGGGGAATGGCCAAGTCTGTGTAGCGGTGTGCAGAATCGTCCCTGTTGAACTGAGTATCGTGTACGTCGCCACGATGGTAGAGGTGGGTGAACCGTTCTGGGTGATGAGAATCTGCAGTTGGTCCTTTGAAGAACCGAAGTTCGAGTTGTACGTTGACGGCATATTCATTCTTGGGAACGTTTTTGTGACAGTACCTGTTCCGTTGACGGGTTCAGTAATGGTCAGGTTTACTCCATAGAGTTCGTAGTTGTGGAAGTCGGCCTCTGCGTCAACGCCTGGAAATTGAAAACTGCCCCCAGGGGTTTCGTAGTAGCCTTGTGTGTTTTCGCCAAATATGAAGTCACCGGCCCCGTTGTTATTAGGGAATTGTGTAGCCTGAGTGCCGTTCTCATTGATGCCTGTATTCGTTATGAATCTTGCCTGTATCCATGAACCCAAGTCAAGCGGGCAAGAAGGGGAACTCCTCCAGAATTCGGTGGCGTAAGCGTTTCCCGAGAAATTGCTAGCACGTACCACTGGCAACGTTCCCATCATAAGGATGGTGAAGATCGCGGCAAGTAGCAGAAGAGCGTCTCTTCCTCTGTTCATAGCCACCAATTTGACCAACTCACTCCGTTACAGTGATCGTCTGGGTTGGTGCGAGCAATTGCGATGTGCAAACTGAGTCGGGATGGCTCGCCGGTCGTATCGAACACGGCAGGTCGCCCTTTGTGACGTACACGGTAACCTTGTAGGTGTGCCCAAGAGGCACACCACCGCCTGCGACGCACTCCGAGAATCCTGTCGGCTGGATAGCGCAGAGTCCACCAATGTAGGACTGGCTGCTACTCGTGGTAACATTCTGGCCGGTCACTGCGTCCTGAACGAATGCAAAAACGGTTACAAGATATGAGTCGTTCTCAGGAGGATATACGACACCCGTTGAGACGCCTGACATATAGGTAGTGGTCGATTCGAACACTATGGTCGTAGTGTTGTCTTGGATAACGGTGGTCGCCGATGAGGTCTGATTTGATGGTGGTAACGTGGCGGTGCCCGAGAATCCGAGCCTTGCATAGATGCAAAATGGGAACGTGTCGCATCCGCCCACGGTTGGGGAATTGAGCGCCCACACCAGCGGGTATTGAGCGGCTGATTGATTGGCCGGTTGAACGGCTGGCTGAGCGGTTGTGGAGCTACTACTGGAGATGACTAACGATGGTGACCCGGCAGCAGAACCAGATTGGGCATTGGGATTTGCGGCCGGCACCTGGGCAAGGAAGATGACTGTCAGCAATGTGGCTACCACGATGACTGTTCCAGCTAGAGCTACCGACCCAGTGCTACCGGTCCTCGCTCTCACGAATTGACGAGCCACTTGCTCGTTTTTCTCCGGCAAATACATAGTCGAGTTCCTTATAAATCATGCGGAATCTATGGTCCGGGACCTATGGTACAGGATGTTTGTTACAGTACAACATTCCGTCCAGCAGTCGAAATATTGCCTGCCGTGTTCGGGCGTTGAGCTTGTTAGAAATCGGCCCGGTGATCTTCTTTCCCAGATGAACCAGTTGCAATTCTCTTGTAGCCCTCGCGCCACTCAAGGCCATGCTGAGTGATCGAGTACGTCGTGAATCTTCCTGAACGATAAGTTCGAACAAGACCTAGTGAGACCATATCGTCAAGATGGAGCTTCAGTCTCTCCTGGTTGAGTCGAGTTGCATCTCTTATGACGTTCAACGTCATCTCCTCCTCGATGAGCAGGTCGAGAATCGACGCCCAGATGTCATATCTATTACGCCCCGGCGGCTACCCTTGCCAGGCCCCAACTCAGAAGACTTCCGAGTGAATTCACGAAGTTATCTCAAGCAATTCGCGGAAGAACGCTCCGCTCAATGGAATCGCTTTCGTGCCTTCCAGAATCTTGTCGAATGAGTCGCATTTTGCTAGGACGGAGTTGATGAGAGAATTCAGCGTGACGTGCCGATGCTTCGCTTCTCTTTTCAGCCGATTCCTTTAGCTCCCGAGAAAGGGTATGCCTTGAGAACGGCTTCTTTCTACCTAGACGGACTGATTTCTCCCCCTTTATCCCCCCTCTCGCGAGCCCATAGCAAGCAACACCCCCGCGAAACGAGCTCTTTCGGAGCGAAGTTGAGCGGCCCCGCTTCGAAGCGGGGTGAAGGCGAAAGCCGAGCGGAGGGGCAAAGAGGGGGGAGGGAGCCCCCCGAAGGGGCGGAAGGCCGTGAGGAGCGAAGCGACGGACACGGCGAGCGAAGCGAGGGGGTGAATTTGCACCGCAGCGAAGGATGAGCCTGAAGGGGGTTGCTTGCTATGGGCGAGCATTCTTTTCGCTAAGGAACGCTGCGAGCGTGGCCACGACAACCCGCGAACTCGTCAACCTGGCGTATCTTTCGCTCTTCGCGATGTCAGAGTTTGGGACAAGGACAATGAACGGCTTGATGGCGCTGAGTTTGGAGATACGCTCCTCAAGGTCGCTCGTCCTCGTCTTCAATCCAGTTTCGATCTCATAGTACGCGCTCTCGGTCTCGGCATCCGGTAGGCTCTGGCCGGGTTCCGCCACGCAGAGAGTCGCATCGCCATTCTCGCCGAGCTTGCGGAGGAGCTTCCCGAGCATGTATCTGTGAAGGTTGCCGATACTTTCGTTTTCGCTCTTCGCAAAATACAGAGAGATAGTCTCGCCCGTCTCGGCGTCATCGTATTTCTGTACCTGAACCTCGTCCGCATTGAGGAGCTTCAGCAGCACGTCCCTGACCTTCAGTTTGGCAGAGTCCTTATCCACATGGTTTCGTTCGCTGACCTGGCTCGCAAGCCCAGAGACCCAGACAACGCCGTTCGATAGGGCTTCCATGACCGCTTTACCATAATCAAGCGCCCCATTCGTTGGTTGGGATGAAGAAACACTTCCAAGGAGTTGGCTGAGCTGCCGTGGTTGAACATCATTCTCGTTATCTGGCGCGAATGTGTAGACGGTTATCTCCTCGTGGACGAACCTTTCCTTTGCATCGACAAAGTGGTGCTTCTGTAGTCCTGAGACGGTCCACGAGAGCATCGAATCGATGGTTCTGAGCGCTTCCAAGTCGACCTTCGACGAGGTGTTGAAGACGAACTGTGTCGCGAACTGGTTCCTGATACCGTCCTCTATGTCGCTGTAGTTCTGGGTCGATGTCCAGAGGGCTCCCTTCGACCTTATCTCCCTCGCCATCTCGTTCAGTATCGAGTGGTACTTCTCGAAGCGGCCTCTGGTCAACCTATGAGCCTCATCGACGTACACAATAGTTCGCTTGCTCGTCCCTGTCTGCGAGAGCATCCCATTCCAAATCCCCCGCAGCAATAATTCGGCGTAGAATATCTTTGCAGAGTCGGACAGTCTGGAGAAGTCGAGAACAACGTCGAGGCCGCTGCGTATCGCCTCGTCGATCAGGTCTGTCTTGCTCCCGCTCGTCTCGCGCTGCTCGATGGATTTTGCCTGCTCCTGAATGAAGAGGAGCGCAGATAACTGGACTCTGTCCTTGGTCTCCCTTATCCTGTGTTCGACGTTTCGGTTGAAGTCCCTCCACGAATTGCATCCATGAATCAGCTCCTGGACCAGTGAGGGTATCTGGCTGGCCGTTATCCCGACCGTGGTGACGGGAAAGGCTATCGCGAAGGCGCTGACGAATGCGTCCTCGTCCCTGAATGGGTTGGGCGAGAGTTCGCTCACACCTGCCACCGGATACCCTATTTTCAGATGGGTGTCGTTCGCTTTGAACGAGAAGATTACCTTCTGCTGCGCTACCATCTTTCGCAGGAGGAGCCGGACGAGGCTGCTCTTTCCAGCACCCGACGCCCCGCAAGCGAAGACGTTCCCGTTCTCCTTGCGGTCAAAATATTGGACTTCGTTTATCCACTTGAACCTGACTTGCCCCTCTCTGTAGGGTTGCTCTCCCGCGCCCTTTCGTACGTTCATCTCGACGAGCCCGATTGCTCCAACATGACCAGGAGTCGGCTTCTGCATTCCACGGTGTCGGGGGTCCCAGTAGAGCATCCCATCACTCGACTGATACTCTATCTCGTCTCTGTCAACGCCGTACTTCGCCTCTATCTCCTTCCAATGCTTCTCCTCGGCTTCTTCCTTCTTCCTCCGTTCTTCCCACTCTTGCTGCCGTATTCTCCGCGCCTGCTCTTCCTCCTCCCTTCTCTTCCTCGACTTCCAGAGGGTCATCTCGCCCTTGTCTCCTCTCTCAGAATCACCAGCCACGTCCCAAGCTTGGACGCGTAGTCTTCGGCGGTGATGACATCGGCCTCGCTCAGCAGGACGCGCCTCAACATTGAATCTGGAGGGAGCAATTCGCTGGAGAGTGTCTTCAGCGGGCGGATGTCAACTCGGGTCATCGATGGTCTGTTATTCTTCAAAGAAGTGCTTTGATTTTCATAAATCGGGCGAGTATTCCAGCAAATGCCCAGCTCACAACGTTAAGCACAGGCGCAAAACCGTTAATTCTAACGTCAAGGTCTGTCAACCTTGAAGTCTTGTGGGCTCGATAGCTGAGGAGCTGAGTGCGGCGGTGAAAGAAGGGCTGATTACCCGACATGACCTCGGCCAGCATCTTGCAGGAAAGGGATTCCAAGCTTCGGCAGTATCGAGGGCGCTTGGTTCAGCCGTGAAGAGGTGGGGAACGTTGAGCAAGATTGAGATCGCATCGGGTGAGACCTGCTACGTTCCGTGTGACGGGCCTTACGATGCCTTGGATCAATACTTCAAGAGACAGTCATCGAACAGATTCACCTTCAGGTTGAGAAGATCCTTCCAAGGCATGAGCAGATACACGCGCACTACTCCTTTGCTGGTCGATGTCATTGCTAACGAGCCTTCGACGAACTGCAAGGCCAAAGTGGCGGTGATTCCTCTCGGCGATACTGAGGTGCAGGCATACTGGCAACCTCACGACCTGCTCTCAATTGGCCTGAATCAGGGTGAGACAGCGAGGGTGGAACTGGCGCAATTGGCGAACCCGCTGCTGACTGAAATCGCCAACTATGAGAGCGCTCTCAAGAAGGAAACAGACGCCACGGTGATCGAGCACGTCAAGATGCGGCTACAGCAAACATATGAGAACTCGGCCAGACAAAACCCCGTCTGCTTCGTCGGGACTCCTGACGTCGAGGGAAGTAATGCGTGGGGCGTCGATGGTTTGGTCGTCTACGTCCTCATCCTCACCGTCTACTCTGCTGGCGGGCTGGGCTGGTTCCCATTCCTCCTCCTGAGAAAGCGTCTCGAAGAGAGCGAGATGGTGCCGATTATCAAGTACGAATCGAAGAGAATCCAATGGTCGGGGAAGGACTTCTACACGGAGTAGCTTTGTCGGTCAGAAGGGAATCTTGACTATCGCCTCGTCATTCGGGAGGGACGCGACGTACTCGAAGCCCTGGCCGATGTATGATCTCACTTCTTGAATGGGTATGACTTTCTGCCTTGAGCCGTTGTTGGCCATCATTCCCGCTAACTTCTGCCTGACCAGGCTTTGAAGCTCCTCGTTGCTCATCTCATCGAGGTTCATCTTCTCCAACTCCTCCTTGCTGTACCCAGCGACCGACAGGAACTGCTCGTTGAAGGTTCTCTTGATCTGCTCCTCGGTGGCTGACTCTGCTTCTTTGGTGGAAAGGAGGGGCTCGCACCTCTTGTAAGCTTCCCTCATCTCGTCGATCATAGTGGGTGGGAGCCTGCCTTTGTTGGTCGAGTACCTTGCCTCCATGTCTCCTTTGTGTCCCATCAAGAACTGAAGGTATGGGTGGGAGATGAAGCCTTTCGATTCTGCTATTATCATGCCGGTGTCGCAGTATGCCCTGAGGACGTACGGCCTCCACGAGAAGCCTGCCTTGACTATTGCCCCCTTGATGTCCCTCGTTACCAGGGTTGTCCTGAGGAACTTGTTCTTCTTGACTCCTCTCGGGTCGAAACCGAGTAGAGGGCTCTGAGACGTGAGCTTCTCGCCCGACTTCACTCTTTCCTGGAGATATTCTTGGATGTACGTGACCGCTTCCTTGCCGACGAACGCGAAGTATTGGTGTCTGGACTTGCTCAACCCTCTCCTTACTACCGAGACGCCGGGAAGTTTCTCGAACGTAATCTTATCAGACCCTATGCTCGCCTCCGTGAAGTCTCCCAGCCTGAGACCGTCCGTGCCCAAGTAATTTCCGAGGCTTTCAGGTCTCAGGCCGCTGAACGCGATCATCGCGATGGAGACCCTGCCCCTTGGCGATGCCATCCTCACGATCCTCGACAGCTCATCCTTGTTCGGCACCCTCTCATCAGCGATGGTCGGCGTGTCCGAGCTGCCTTTGATGTTCACCTTGAGCTTGACATCGAGGCTGTTGTATGATGTCCAGGAAAGGACGACCTTCTTGAATCGCTCGATGTAGGAACCTGCCTTGCCATCCTTCTCCATCATCCTGATGAAATCTGTAAAACCGTCCCGGAACTCCTTGGAGGGCGCTTCTGCAAGTATCTTCTTTGGAGTGGTCTTGAGAAGGTTACAGTATAGCCCCAATGTCCTGAGATAGACGGTCGCGGTTATGACCGACTTGGCTTCGAGGTTCTCGTACCATCTCCTGACGTCCTGATCTTCGAGAAGGTGCTTGTACTTGCTGCCAACGGGCATATTTCACCACTAGAAGGGCCCTTTAATAAAGGATTCTCTTAAGAGTTTAAGTGGGCCGGAAGGGATTCGAACAGAACAGACGCCCCTGCTTTTATGTTAGACTTGGGGGTAAACGGCCAGGGGCCACGCTCAGGGCGCAGAGGATTCTGCCCCGACATCGTGCCAAAAACCACCCAATTTTTGTCAAGAGTGCGAGGTACCTTTGCGCTGGCCGAGCGCCGATGCGAATCGCGCGTGGCGCAGGGATTTGAACCCAATTCTTCGATCCGCGAACTAGAAATCGCTAGGACAATTAGCTTGCAAACAGGGATTTTAGCAGGAATGACTTCAATTTACCTCCCTCAAGTCAAATGGGGGAAGCATTATGGTGCCCCGGCCGGGCGTTAGACTGCCTCGGACCGAATAGAGGGAAACGAGCTGGCCTCGCCTCACGCGCCTGCGACATGGGAACTATCTGATCCATTTCGAAGTGACTCCGTCTATCCCGCGAAAGTGACCGTCGTCTGTGTAGCATGGAATCCTTAGGACTCTGGCCGTGGAAGCGATTAGGCTATCTGCGAAGGGGATTCCGTGCTTGTGTTTGATGATCGCAGCCTGAACCGCTATTTCCTTGTCAACATCCACTAGTCTGAAGTCCTTGGCCAGGGAAGTCGCCCTGATCTCCGCTACGGCCTTGCCCTCCTTTTCCAAGGTTAACTTGTATATCTCGGATAGGGCGGCGGTCGAAAGATAGTTCGGCTTTGAGACTAGCAGCACATTCTTGATCTTCTCCTTGATTGCGAGCTCGCTGGCGTAATAGAGTTCGATCAGGAATCTCGTGTCGTATGAGTTGCCTTTCACTCCTCTTCTGCCCTCATCTCGTCCAGTAGTTTTTTCATCTCCTCTACGGAAGCGTACTTGGACCCAGAGCCGATTAGTTCGAGTGTGCTCGTCGTCTTCTTGAATAATATTCCCTTCCCAGTGTCTTCGACCTGGAGCCTCGTCCCCTCGTGGATTCCGTACTTCTTCCTTAATCTCACGGGAACCGTCGTCTGGCCTTTGCGTGTTACTACGACTTCTTCAGTCATACTGATGTAAAGTGCTACATTCTCAAGGTACTACTTAAGCAAGGTACTACTTAAGCACAACCAGCTTTGACTCCTTTCGAGCTTCGATATCACGCGCCTCAAATCGAGGGATTGATCGAATTCCCCTCACGGGTTCAGAGAAGGAAGATTCGTTACCGCTGTTACCACCAACAACGCCGCGACAATGATTGATGCAGAGACTAGCGATACCCGTCGGGTCAGTAGAGACGTTCACCTACCCAGGTCTTCTCTTTGCGAGGACCTGTTACTTGAGATTGGAAACGGTAGAGCTTGGCCCGAAATGCGGCGTGCCCCTTGCAAGAATCATCGCACTAAGTTCAAACACGACATGGAACTGTGCGTGGGGATTTGAACCCAAATCTGCAATCCGTGAACTTGAAATCACTTCTGTAATTGCCTCAATGATAAGGATGCAGGGGACGCTAAGGTCAATTCTCTCCCCACTAGCCGAACGGAGGAAGAATAATGGTGCCCCGGCCGGGATTTGAACCCAAGTCGCTACCTCGAGAGGGTAGCATGCTTGACCGGACTACACTACCGGGGCCCATGCGAGCGCCCCATCGAAACGGGATTAAAAGCTGCGTTGCTACTGCGTCTTCAGGACGGCCTTGGCCGCCAGCTTGACGTCCGACGGCTTCACAGTCTTCCGTCCGGCGTGCTTCGCGAACTCCGTCGCCTGCCTTGCGATCTGGAGTCCCACTTCCTCCAACACTACACGAAGCTCTATGGCCGCGTCGTCCCCCACCCGCTCTGCGCCCGCCTTCTTTATGAGGCGGTACACCGCGGCCAACCCAAACTCAGATTCGGACATGCTGACGATTTTAAGTGATGCGCGGTTAATTATTAAACGTTTGGTCTAAAATGTTTGCAACCTTGCTCTGTTAGCATTCTCTCGCGGTCTTCTCGCCGATTGGAAGCGTGGCGGCAGCAGAACGTGGCTTTGGCGCCGAATACCACGAAATCAACCTTACAATGGATATATCAGGCCTCTGCGGCGTGTTACGATTATGGATTCAGGAAGCCTCGCCCCCCTTTGGGACGCTCATGTCCACCTACCAGCGTACCTGGAACCGGGAGAAGTGGTGGCCGGCGCCGGGAGGAGGGGGATGCGGCTGGTCTCCGTAAGCGTCTCCCCCGCCGAGGCAGCGCCCAACCTGAGGCTACGCGAAGGCAACGCTAGCACGGTAAAGTGCTTCATCGGGGTACACCCCTCCGAGGCCGCAACGACCCCCGTTGGGCTCGACGAGCTCTCGACTCTCTGGGAGGCTGCCGATGGAGTTGGCGAGGTCGGGCTCGACCCGAAGTACTCAGAGGTGTCCGCCAGAAGCGCCCAGATGGAGCTGTTCAGGGCGCAGGTCGAGATCGCCGGGCGGCTGAAGAAGCCCCTGCAGGTGCATTCGAGGGGCGCTGAGGAGACGTGCCTTGACGTGCTCGACGGATACTCCTTGGGCGCCCTGCTCATGCACTGGTTTGAAGGGGAGGAGCTCCTGGAACGCGTCCTCTCGCGTCCGCGAACCTTCGTCTCCTTTGGCCCGGCCATCCTCTACTCGAAGAAGCTTCTCAGGATCGCGAAGAGGTGCCCTCCAGAGGCCGTCCTGGCAGAAAGCGATGGGCCTGTTGCCTTCGCCGCTTTGGGCGGGGCGGGAGGTCCGGGCCTGGTGCCCAGCGTAGCGTTCAAGCTCGCAGAGCTGTGGGGAAAGAGCCTTGACGAGGCGTTCCTACAGCTCTCGCTCAACTCGAAGAGCTACCTAGGGTAAAAAGGTTATCTCCACCCTCGCGAGGGCTCTCTCAAGACATGGATAGAGTCCGCAGGCTCTCGCAAGAGATCCTCGTAAAGTACCCGGGCATGTTCGGCACCGATTATACTGCTAACAAGGCACAGCTCGCGAAGATTGCAACGGTCAATTCAAAGATGATCCGCAACAAGCTCGTCGGAAAGATAACGAAGGCGATGATCGCGGCGAGCGCGGAGAAGGAAGAGGCGGCCGGCGAGGCAGCGGCGCCCTCCATCGAGCCGACGCAGGCAGAGGTGGGGGCCGCATGACGCCCGCAACCGGGGAAGCCCTGCGGAAACGATAATACTCCGCTAACGCGCCGCTACGCAGAAGGCGCAATGATCCACTTGAAGTTCCTCGGGCACATTCGGACGAGCATGGGCTCCGAGGAGATCGACCTCCCCAATGACGGCATCAGCCTGGAGGACCTATTCTCGCTCCTGCTCTCGAAGAGGCCAGCCCAGCTCGACCACGGATTCACCAAGTACAACACGCTTGTCGTCATCAACGACGAGGAAGCCCTCTCCGCATCGGCGCAGAAGGACCGGCGCCTTCGCGACGGCGACTCCGTGCTCCTCGTGCCATTCTCGCACGGAGGCTGAGGCGAGCCTGACATGCAGCGAGAGAACAGTTTCCATTGCGCGTGTTGGGAGGTCGGCGTGCCGCCGGACGAAGTGGAGGATCTCCTCGCGAAGGTCAGGAAGCGGACCCCGGGAGTCATCATCCAGGTAGTCGGAGCGACCCGCGCCCCCAACCCCGCCGCCGTCGAGTTGATCGCGGCTCAGACGCTTACAGCCGCCAAGTCGGGTACCACGCTCGCGGAGAGGCCGGAGCTCGACCTACTGTTGCGCCTGGCGGGGACGAGGCAGATAGGGGAAGCGTTTCAGAGCGTCGGATACAAGTCGAGCGAGAAGAGGTTTTTCATGGTCGCCGCATCCGAGGGGAGCGGCGCGGCCCTTGCGGGCTTGAGCAGGCGGCTCGCCGTGGACAAGAGGTTCAAGGAGGTCGCGAAGAAGAAGCTAGCGAAGAGCGACCTGGATCAGGTCGAGCGCGCGGCCCTGCTTGCGGCGAGGCTCTAGGAAGAGCGCTTGAGCTTGGTTATGCTGAGTATCTCATCAGGCCGCGCGACAGACATCGCGGTGTACTCCCCGAGCACCTCGACGTTGAAGACCTTGTCCGGCGAGTTCAGGTTGACCTTGCGGTCTACGACCCCCGCGATAGTGTCGATGAGTTCCTTCCTCGATGTGGGGGATTCCCTCTCCGTGATATCGATCCTGAAGCTTTCCCCCTCGAGGACCTGCGGAGCGATCTTAGTCGCGGCCTCCTTTATCTGCTCGAGGTTCGTGTCGACGACGATGTCCACCGGGATCATCCTCTGGATGTAGTGTACCCGGAAGGGCTCCGACCTTACGTAGTCTCTCATGAACGCGATGAAGTCTCTCGCGTTCTCTATCTCTATCTCGAGGATGCCATCGAAGCCGGCCTTTTCGATATGGAGCTTGCGGTGGCCGCGCTGCAAGGCGATCTCCTTGAACTCGGCGGACGCCCTAGCCTCGCTCCCCTTCTGGGAGGTGACCAGCAGATTCAAGCCTTCAACTCCCCCTCCTGAATCCTGAACGACCCCTCCCTTAAAACCTCAACAGTGCCTCCTGATACCCTTACTACGGTCGACTCTCTGCCCCGGAGCTCCCCGCCGTCGATGACTAGCTCGATCCTTCCGCCGAGCGACTCTACGACTTGCGCAGCCGTTCGGCAGGACGGCTGCCCGGAGAGGTTCGCGCTCGTCCCCGTGACCGCGCCGCCCATCTTCCCGGCAAGGGCGAGGCAAACTTCGCTATTTGGCACCCTGACCCCGAGATATCCGCTCCCTTGGTCGAGGAGGGGCGAGAGGTGGCTCTCCTTCTTGATAGGCGCGACTATCGTGAGCGCGCCGGGCCAGTGGAGCTCCGCCAGTTTCCGTGCGACGCCGTTGAGGTCCACAAGACTCTCTGCCGCGCGCGAATCTGCGCAGAGGAGAGGGACGGGCTTCGCCTGCCGATTCTTGACCTCGAACAGCCTGCCGACCGCCTCGTCGCTCGAGGGGTCGCACCCTAGGCCGTAAACGGTGTCGGTCGGGATTGCCACGACGCCGCCGCTCTTGATCAGCCGGACGGCCTCGGCGATCGCTGCGGGCCCCGCCCGGAGGCAACGGACTGCCATGCGTCGCCGGTCATTTTGGGGCGCAGTTAAGGTGTTTGGCCGGTGAGACAGGTCGCGGGTGGCAGGCGCGGGCAACTCATAATAGGCAGACCAAGACCGCGAGGGCCGAGATGTCTTCGGAGGACGAAGAGCCGGAGGAGCCGGAGCAGGACTCGGACGACGACGACGGATGGGAGTCCGAGTCCGACGACCCCTAAAGAGCCCAAGGGGAGGCCGGCCCTGCTGTAGAAGGCCCTGCGGACTCGATTTATACCCCGCACGGACGACGCCATCGGACTACAGGAAATGCGTCCACGGACATTCATCGTGAACTTCAAGAACTATCCCGAGGTCATGGGAGAAGGCTCGCTCCGGCTGGCTAAGGCTGCCGCCGGCTTGAGCTGGGAGGTCGGCATTGACGTGGTCGTGGCTCCGCCGACGCCCATGCTCAACACGATAGCCTCTGCGGTCAAGATCCCGGTCTTCGCGCAAAGGACAGAATTGGGCGAGCAGGGGAAGAGCACGGGCCACTCGATCCCAGAGTCGATCAAGGCGGCCGGGTGCGCCGGGTCCCTCCTGAACCACAGCGAGTCGAGGATCACGATGGACATCCTTGGGCGGACCATCGAGAGGATGAAGAGTCTTGGACTGGCGAGTTGCGCCTGTGCAGAGACTACTGAAGAGGCGGTCGAGGTCGCGGCCTTCAACCCCGAGTTCCTCGCCATCGAGCCTCCGGAACTGATAGGGACCGGGAGGGCCGTTTCCAAGGCGAGGCCTGAGCTCCTCGCAGGCACGGCCGAGGCACTCGCCAAGGCGGGGTACAAGGGCAGCTTGCTCTGCGGTGCGGGCATAGTCTCTGGCGACGACGTGGAGGCCGCGATGAAGCTCGGTACGCATGGGATCCTCGTCGCGAGCAGCGTGGTGAAAGCCCAGGACTGGCCGGCCAAGCTAAGGGAGCTCGGGACCGCGATGCACGTCTGACGGAAGGCAGGGAACGCTCTCCACACCCGGAAACCTGTAAATACAATCCGGCGTCCCGCCGTCGTGCAAATGTCACAAAAGAGACCTGACGCCTTCGCGAGCGCGCTTGAGCAGCTTAGAATCGCCGCGGAGCACCTCAAGCTCGACGACGGGATTCACCGGATGCTCCGCGAGCCGAAGAGGGTGATCAGGGTGACCTTCCCGGTCAAGATGGACAACGGGAAGACCAGGATATTCAAGGGCTATCGCGTGCAGTACAACGACGCGCGAGGCCCCTTCAAAGGAGGGATCAGGTACCACCCAGAGGTCTCCCTCGACGAGGTGAAGGCGCTCGCGGCATGGATGACGTGGAAGTGCAGCATAGCGGACATCCCGTTCGGCGGGTCCAAGGGAGGGGTGGTCTGCGACCCGAAGCGGATGTCCAACGGGGAGCTGGAGCGGATGACACGCAGGTACACCGCTGCCCTCGGGGACGCGATAGGGCCCGACGTAGACATCCCCGCGCCTGACGTGTACACGAACGCCCAGACGATGGCATGGATACTCGACACCTACAGCCAGATGAAGGGTCGCATGGTGCCCGCAGTCGTGACGGGAAAGCCCGTGTCCCTGGGCGGGTCCCTCGGTAGGGAGGCGGCGACGGGGAGGGGGGCGGCGATCTGCACGCGCGAGGCGGCTAAGATCAACAAGTTGACTCTCAGGGGCGCGTCGTTCGCCGTGCAGGGGTACGGCAACGTCGGCTCGAACTACGCTGTTATCCTCGAAGAGATGGTCGGCGCGAAGATGGTCGCGGCCAGCGACTCGAAGGGAGGGATCTACAGCAGGAGAGGGATGGACGCGAAGAAGGTGCTCGCTCACAAGGAGAAGACGGGCTCGGTGGTCGGGTTCCCTGGCTCCGAGGAGGTCTCCAACGAGGAGGTGCTCAAGACCGAGTGCGATGTCCTCTGCCCCGGCGCGTTCGAGAACGTGATAACGGCCGACGTCGCGAGAGGCGTGCGCGCCAAGATGATAATCGAGGCCGCGAACGGGCCGACCACGCCGGAGGCCGACAAGGTGCTAGACCGGAACAAGGTCTTCCTGGTGCCCGACATCCTGGCCAATTCCGGCGGAGTGATGGTCAGCTACCTCGAATGGGTGCAGGACCTCCAGAGGCTCCGGTGGACCGAGGAAGAGGTGAACGAGATGCTCGAGACCAAGATGGTGGCTGCCTTCGCGCACGTCCACCGCGAGGCGGCTTCTAGAGGCGTCTCGACGAGGACAGGGGCGCTCATCGTAGGCGTGGGCAGGGTCGCGGACGCCGTGAAGATCCTGGGCATCTGGCCGTAGCGCCCCTGAAGCTAGCGCACTCCAGAGAACGAGTTTGCTATCGAATGCGTGTCGGCGTCGACGAGCTTCTGAGCGAGCGCTCCCCCGATCTTGACAGGGACCACCTTGTTCCCCTTGAGCGCGACCATCATCCCGAAATTGCCCTGCTTGACCAAGTCCGCGGCCGCGACGCCGAACCTCGTCGCGAGCACCCGATCGTAGGCGCTGGGCGCCCCGCCTCTGATGATATGGCCCAGGACCACCTCGCGGGTCTCCAATCCCGTCCTCTTCTCTATCTCCTTGGCGATGAGCTGCCCCACTCCACCGAGGATGGGGTTGCCGAAGGCGTCGACCGCGGCACCCTTCGTCGACTTTTCCTGGGCGCCCTTCGCCTTTGCGCCCTCGGCGACGACGACGAGAGAGAACTTGTGGCCCGCATTCCACCTCTTCTTGAGTGTCTTGCAGACGTCCTCGATGTCGAAGGGATTCTCGGGAATCAGGACGACGTGGGCTCCAGAGGCAATCCCCGCGTAGGCTGCGACCCATCCTGCGTCTCTACCCATGACCTCGACGACGATGACTCTCTCGTGCGACATGCCGGTCGTCTTGACCCTGTCGATGCACTCTACCGCGACGTTCACAGCGGAGTCGAACCCGAAGGTGAAGTCGGTGCTCGAGAGGTCGTTGTCCATCGTCTTGGGCACGCCGACGACCTTGATCCCCATTTGTGAGAGCTTGTGGGCGACGCCTAGGGTGTCGTTCCCGCCTATGGCGACGAGGCAATCGAGTCCCAGCTTTTTTATGCTCTGGACGACCTTTTCGGGGCCTCCCTCTATCTTGAACGGGTTGGTCCTCGAGGTAAGGATGAACGTGCCCCCCACGCCGACCAGCTCGTCTACCATCTCGTAGGAGATCTTGGTCCCCTTCGGCTCGATGAGCCCCTTCCACCCGCGCTCGATTCCTATTACCTCGAACCCGTACTTCTCAGCGCGCGCCACGAGCCCTCGTATCGTGGCGTTCAACCCTGCACAATCCCCTCCGCCCGTTAAGACGCCGATTTTCATGTTTCTAGGCCGACGGGAGAAAAGAATTCGGTTATAATCGTTGAGCAGCTTCGCTTGATTTATATGGGCGGCTTTGACCCGCCGAAGGCAAGATGAACAACAGAGACTTTGCCGCGCCGTTCCTGAAGAACGGGCGGTGCCTGATCCTTGCCTACGACCAGGGTTTGGAGCACGGACCGACGGAGGATTTCAACGACCGCAACGTCGACCCTGGCTTCATCGTAGACGTCGCCAACAAGGGCGGCTACACCGGATTAGCGCTTCAAAAGGGGACTGCCGAGAAGTACTACGACGGCACGACGCCCCTCATCCTCAAGCTCAACGGCAAGAGTGTCCTGGTCAAGAGCGAGCCAATATCGAGGCAGCACTGCTCGGTCAAGTACGCCGAAGAGCTGGGCGCCAAGGGCGTGGGATATACAATATTCTTGGGCAGCGGCCACGAGTCCGAGATGGTCCAAGAGTGGGGACGCATCCAGGAGGAGGCCCACGAGAGGGGCATGGCGGCGGTCTGCTGGGTCTATCCGAGGGGCACAGGGGTCCCGACGGACACCAACCCGGACATCGTCGCCTACGCGGCGCGCGCGGGGCTCGAATTCGGGGCGGACATCGTCAAGATAAAGTACAGCGGCGACGCCAAGAGCTTCGCCTGGGCGGTGAAGGCGGCGGGCAGGGCCAAGGTCGTGATGTCCGGCGGCCCCAAGACCCCCACCGACGAGGCGTTCCTCTCGCAGGTCAGGGGCGTCATCGAGGCTGGAGGCGCGGGGCTGGCCGTGGGCAGGAACGTATGGCAGCACCCGGAGCCGCTCGAGATATCGGAGGCCCTCAAGAAGATAATCTTCGAGACCAAGGCCGTCACGCCCGCGATGTCGTCGATCTCCCGCTAGGCGGCGCCCCGTCGCCCCTCGGCGAAGAGGATACCGTTAAGATGAGAGATTGAGTTCTTGGTCTATCCCTCTTGTTCTGATGGTTGAACGACCTTCAGGCCGTACCGCACGTATGTGAACCCATACAATACGCTTCTGAAGGCCGTCCAGGACG
>Ga0307372_10005166_pt1 | contig 19733 bp, 17 predicted proteins | sample OX1MG_FD_202533 | JGI IMG/M metagenome (GOLD analysis project Ga0307372, IMG submission 202533) | Soil microbial communities from Risofladan, Vaasa, Finland - OX-1 | ecosystem: Environmental > Terrestrial > Soil > Coastal area > Acid sulfate soil | place: Finland: Risofladan, Vaasa | collected...
CACGACGGCGGCCACCAGGAACAATCGATCGAACAGGCCACGCAAGAACGACGTCATGCAGCATGATATCAAGGCTCTATGGCGTGCCCCCCAGCCGAGCTGCGGCACCGGGACAAAATCGAAGCAGAAGCGTTGCCGAGCCGGATTGGCACGAGGGGCTCTTTCGAGCGTTGATCACGAGGCACGCTCTGTGCGGACTGCTCCAGCCATGGGGACGCTCACCGTCTCGATCACCCCACCGCCCAGGCAACGGCCGTCCTCGTACAGCACCGCGTACTGTCCCGGCGTGGCCGCGCGCTGTGCGGTCTCGAACTCGAGCGTGGCACCTCCGTCCGCGGTGATGCACACGCGCGCCGGCTGCGAGGGCTGCCGATAACGCAGCTTCACCAGTGCGGAGAATCGGCCGGCGCGCCCGGTGCATAGCCAGTTGATGGGACCCACGTGCACGACGTTTGCTTCCAGGCGCCACTGATCTTGACGCTGCACCACGATCAGCGCGTTGCGCTCCGGGGCCTTGCCGGCGACGTACCAGGGCTCGGTGGCGCAGCCGCGCATGCCGCCGACCGCAAGGCCCGTGCGCTGTCCGAGCGTATAGAACGGCAGGCCGCGGTGCTCGCCGAGCCGCCGGCCATCGGCGGTTTCGATCGGGCCGGGAGAGGCAGGCAGGTAACGGCCGAGGAACTGCGCGAACGGGCGCTCGCCGATGAAGCAGATACCGGTACTGTCGGGTTTGGCATAGACACGCAGCCCGGCGCGGCGGGCGCGCTCGCGCACCTCGCTCTTGTGCAGCGCGCCCAGCGGGAACAGCACCCGCGAGAGGCGCTGGCGCTCGATCGCATGCAGGAAATACGATTGGTCCTTGCCGGCGTCTGTGGCCTGGTGCAGCGCCGGGCCGTCAGCCGCATCGAGGCGGCGGGCGTAGTGCCCGGTGGCAAAGTAGCGCGCCCCGAGCCGCAGCGCGTACTGCAGGCACAGGCCGAACTTGATCTCACGATTGCATAGCACGTCAGGATTGGGCGTGCGCCCCGCGCGGTACTCAGCGAGAAAGTGCTGGAACACCCGCTGGCGGTACTGCTCGGAAAAATTCACCCAGTGCAGCACGATGCCCAGCTCGGCGGCCACGCCGCGGGCGTCCTGATAGTCCCGCGCGGTGGTGCAGTAGGCGTCGTCTTCGTCCCAGTTGGCCATGAACAGGCCATGCACCTCGTAGCCGGCGTCGCGCAGCAGCAGCGCCGCCACCGCTGAATCGACGCCGCCGGAGAGGCCGACGACGACACGCTCGCCGGCTGCGGGCAGCGACGTTGCCGGCGATGCCGCTGCGGCGTCGGCGGCGAGCGGCGGCCTGCGGCCGGCCAGGTAATCATTGACGCAGCGCGTCACCAGCGGCGTGCTCAGCTGCGATGCGCGTGTGAGCAGATCGGTGCTCCCAGCGCGGCACGCGTGACGTAGGGGTTTCCAGACCATGACCGAAGGATAACGCGCCAGGCGCTGCGTCGTCGGCTCGCGAAGGCCGGGCTATGCAGGGCCGGGTTGCGCGCGGTCGGGCCGCGCGCCGCTACCGCCGTGCGACGCGCAATTCGCGCTGGCGCTCCTCGCCGCCGCTGGCCTGCCAGAGCGCATCGAATTCGCTCAGGTACTGCCGCGCGATCGGCGGATTGTTGAAACCGGCGATGCCCTCGGCGCGATCGGCGCGCACGCGGTACACGATCGCGCGGTCATCGGCGATGCAGTATGCGGCCGTGAGCGCCTGGTACTGCGCGGCGCGCACGCGGATCTCCAGGTAGCTGGTGAGCCGGTACGCCATCGCAACGAAGTGATTCGCGCCGCTGACCAGGCGCGGCTGATCGCGCATCAACACCCGTACCTTGGCAAAGCTATGGCCCAGTACGAAGCGTTTGATGATGTCGAGGATCGCGCCCTGGTCGTAGATGTCGGGTTCGAGGTCCGGCGTCATGATCGAGATCAGCCGCTGGCCGCTGGCCGCCACGGTCTCGGTGGCGGTGCGCACTTCCTGCACGGTGCTCAGCACGTGCAGTGTCTCGGGGACCGGCAGGCGCTCGGCAGCCATGGCGACCAGCGGCCCGTCCTCGAGCCCGAAGCTCGCCAGGTCTGCTGAAGTCGTCGCCGCTTGATTTCCCGTAGTGGTTGTCATTCTTGGGCTGGCTGGAACGGTGCGATTGGGTGGCCGCAACATGGTAGAGACAGCACCGGGAATGGATTGCCAACCCGGTCACAAATACCGGCCCGGCATTGTGATCTGGCTAACGGATCGCACCGAGCGGCGGCCGCGGCGCTGGTCTCTAGCGATTTCCGGCCGTGAAGCGGCGCGCCAGCTCTGCGGCCAAGCCGACATAATGCGCCGGCGTCAGCGCCGCCAGGCGCGCGCGCTGCGCCTGCGGCAGCGGCAGGGTATCGATCAATGCCCTGAGCGCGGCCGCATCCACATCATGGCCGCGGCTGAAATCGCGCAGCAGCTCGTAACCGTGGGCGACTCCGGCGGCCCGCAACACGCTCTGCACGGCCTCGGCCAGCGTGGCGTAGGCGCCATCGAGATCCTGCGCCATGCGCTGCGGGTCGGCTGACAGGCGCTCGAGCCCGCGCTGCAATGCCCTCCAGCCGATCAGGGTATGGGCCAGCGCGACCCCCAGGTTTCGCAGCACCGTCGAGTCGGTCAGATCGCGCTGCCAGCGTGAGATCGGCAGCTTGTCGGCGAAGAAGCGCAGCATCGCATTGGCGATGCCGAGGTTGCCCTCGGCATTCTCGAAATCGATCGGATTGATCTTGTGCGGCATGGTCGAGGAGCCAACCTCGCCGGCCACGGCGCGCTGGCGCAGGTACCCCAGCGAGATATAGCCCCACAGATCGCGGCACAGATCGATCAGGATCACGTTGAGGGCGGCGCAGGCATCGCAGAATTCACCGATCCAGTCGTGCGGCTCGATCTGCGTGCTGTAGAGATTGCAGGCCAGCTGCTGCGACTGGATGAATTGCTCGCTGAGCGCAATCCAGTCGATCTGCGGGTGCGTGAACTGATGCGCGTTGTAGTTGCCGACCGCGCCGTTCCATTTTGCCAGCACTTCGACGGCGTGCAGCCGCCGCCGTCCCCGCGCCACCCGGGCCCCGACATTGGCGATCTCCTTGCCGAAGGTGGTCGGGCTTGCGGCCTGGCCGTGAGTGCGCGCGAGCATCGGCAGCTGCGCGTGCTCGTGTGCGAGGGCCGCCAGGCCCGCGCCGAGTCCATCCAACTGCGGCAGCAGTACCTGTGCGCGTACCGCGGCGAGCAGCCGCGCGTAGCTCAGGTTGTTGATGTCTTCCGAAGTGCAGCCGAAATGCACCAGCTCGAGCGTCGCGGCCGGCGCCCCCGCCGCTGCCAGTGCATCGCGCACGAAGTACTCGACTGCCTTGACGTCATGGTTGATGCGCGCCTCGATCGCCTTGACCGCCTCCGGGGCCCCGGGCGGCGGATCGCGCGCCAGCGCCGCGGCACACGCGCTCACCGCGGCGGCCGGCGCCTGGGCCAGCAGCGACAGCTGCGGGTCCGCCAGTGTCGTGAACCACAACGCCTCGACCCGGATGCGCTCGCGGATGAGCGCGGCCTCGGAAAAGTAACTGCGCAGCGGCGCGGCGGCCGCGGCATAGCGCCCGTCCACGGGAGACAGTGCAGTCAGAGCGGAAGCTTCCATGAGGGTCGCCATCGAAATGTTAGACTGATGATAACGCAACGGATGACGCTTATTCGGAGCCACACGATGACCTCGGCATCATTCAGGGTCGAACGCGACAGCATGGGAGAGCTGCAGGTCCCGGCCGATGCGCTGTGGGGTGCGCAGACGCAGCGGGCCGCGCAGAATTTTCCGATCAGCGGTTATCGCCTGCCGCGCGCCTTCATCCGCGCCATCGCGCTGATCAAGCAGGCAGCCGCCGGCGCCAACGCGAGCCTGGGCCTGCTCGATCAGGCGCGCGCCGCTGCGATTGACGCGGCCGCCGCGCAGGTCGCGGGCGGCGCCCACGATGCGCAGTTCCCGCTCGATGTGTTTCAGACTGGCTCGGGCACCAGTACCAACATGAACGCCAACGAGGTGATCGCGCACCTGGCCTCGCGCCCCGGCGGGAGCATTCACCCCAATGATCACGTCAACATGGGTCAGAGCAGTAACGACGTGATACCCACCGCGATCCACGTATCCGCAGTGCTGATGCTGCGCGAGCAGCTGCTGCCGGCGCTCGCGCAGTTGGCCGATGCGATCCGCACCAAGGAAGCGCAGGTCGCCGGTATCGTCAAGACCGGACGTACACATCTGATGGATGCGATGCCGGTAACGCTGGCACAGGAACTGTCGGGCTGGCGTACGCAGATCGAGAACGGCGCGGCCCGCCTACGCGCCTGCGAGCCACGGCTGCTGTGCCTGGCGCAGGGCGGTACCGCGGTGGGCACCGGCATCAACGCCCATGCGGATTTTGGCGCCACGTTCTGCCGGCAACTCGAGCGACTGACCGGCATTGCCTTTCAGCCCAATCGCAACTACTTCGAGGCGCTGTCCTCGCAGGATGCCGCGGTGGAGCTGTCCGGCCAGCTCAAGGTGATCGCCGTGAGCCTCACGAAGATCGCCAACGACCTGCGCTGGATGAACAGCGGTCCGCTGGCCGGGTTGGGCGAGATCGCGCTGCCGGCGCTGCAGCCGGGCAGCAGCATCATGCCCGGCAAGGTCAATCCGGTGATTCCCGAGGCCACGGTGATGGTGGCCGCCCAGGTGATCGGAAACGATGCCACCATCACCATTGCCGGGCAGGCGGGCAATTTCCAGCTCAACGTGATGCTGCCGGTGATCGCCTACAACCTGCTCGAGAGCATTCGTCTGCTCGCCAACGCGGTGCGGCTGCTGGCAGAGCGTGCGATCGCCGGGTTCAGCGTCAACCGGGAGCGTCTGGCCGAAGCGCTCGAGCGCAATCCAATCCTGGTGACCGCGCTCAATCCACTGATCGGCTACGAGAAGGGCGCTGCGATCGCCAAGCGCGCCTATACGGAGGGCAAGCCCATCTGCGAGGTCGCCGCCGCGATGACCGACCTGCCGCGCGAGCGGCTCGATGCCCTGCTGGACCCCGATGAGCTGACCCGCGGCGGACTCAATCCCGGCGCCGGTGCCGGCGGCTAGGCTCAGCGCCGGCAGCGCTCGACCACGGCGGCTTCACCAGCGATGGCGTCACCGGTGCTGCGGTACCCGCACGAACTGCCGGCGGACTGGTGCGCGCAGCTGCGCCGGCGCCTGCTCGCGCAGCCCGATCATCGTCTGGATCACTGCCATTACGGCGGGATGCCCACTGAGCTGCCGCCGCGGCTGCGCGAGCAGTTGCGGGCCGATCTGCCCGCGCTGCTGCAGCCGGCCGCGGTGCTGGTTCCGATCGTGCAGCGGCCACACGCGCCCACGCTGCTGCTGACGGTGCGCGCCAGCCACCTGCGGCGCCATCCGGGGCAGATCAGCTTCCCGGGCGGACAGCTCGAGGCCGGCGACGCCGATCCGGCCGCCGGCGCGCTGCGCGAGACCGCGGAGGAGCTGGGCATCGGGGCGCAATTCATCGAGCCGATCGGCTTTCTGTCCGATCACGTCGTCCGCACCGGCTACCGGGTCACGCCGGTGGTGGCGCTGCTGCAGCCGGGCTTCGCCCTCGCTCTCGACGGTACCGAGGTGGCCGAAGCGTTCGAGTTGCCGCTGTCGTTTGCGCTCGCGACCGCCAACTATCGGGCCCGCCGCCGCAGCTTGCGCGAGCGCGAGCTGCAGGTGTGGGAGCTGCCCTACGGCGAGCGCCTCATCTGGGGCGCGACCGCCGGGATGCTCGCGCACCTGCGCGAGCTGCTGCATGACGAGAGTGCCGCGTGAGCGCGGCGGACGCGCCCAGCGCGGCGAGCGCACAGCTGGAAGTGCTGCTCGAGCTGATGCGTGTGCTGCGCGATCCGCAGCAGGGCTGCCCCTGGGACCGCACGCAGACCTTCGCCACCATCGCACCGTTCACGATCGAGGAGGCCTACGAGGTCGCCGATGCGATCGGACGTGGCGACTTCGATCGGTTACGCGACGAACTCGGTGATCTGCTGTTCCAGGTCGTGTTCCACACCCGCATCGCCGAGGAGCAGGGCCGCTTCGATTTCGCGGCCGTGGCGAGCGCCCTGGCTGACAAGCTGGTGCGCCGGCACCCGCATGTATTCGCCGAGCCGAGCGAGGTGCCGGTGGCCGATCTGCATGTCTCATGGGAGGCGCACAAGGCGCGCGAGCGCGCTGCAGATGGGCTGCACGGCGTGCTGGCGGACGTGCCACGCGCGCTACCAGGGCTTGCGCGTGCCGCCAAGCTCGGCCGGCGCGCAGGGCGCGTGGGCTTTGACTGGAGTACCCCGGCGCAGGTGCGCGCCAAGGTCGACGAGGAACTGGCCGAGATCGACGCGGCGGGCGACGACCGCGCGCAGGTGACCGAGGAGATTGGTGATCTGCTGTTCACGATCGCCAACTGGGCGCGCCATCTGCAGATCGACGCCGAGGATGCGCTGCGGGGCGCGGCGCTGAAGTTTGAGCGGCGCTTCGAGCGCATGGAGCAGGCGGCGCGCGCCGGCGGCGTACCGCTCGAGCGACTCTCGGCGGCGCAGTGGGATGAGCTGTGGTGTGCCGCCAAGCGCAGCTGATCGATTCAGGACCGGTTCAGAGCCTGCTCCGTAGGCTTATGTTTTGGTTACACTGTGGTTTGGCATGCGCCGATGAGAGAGCGTCCCGGCAGAGCAGGCATCGCGGGGAAGACCAATCCCCGCCTGGCGCTGGCGGCGCTGTCGCTGGCCGTCGTGGCCTCCATTGCGCTGGGCGCAGGGGCGGTGCGTATGCTGACGCTGCCGCTCGCCCCGCAGGCCGAGCCGGCCCTCTTCCCCGCAGCGCTGCCGGGGCAGCACTCTGAGCAGGGTGACCAGAATGTCGGCAACGATCGCAACGGCCACGCACTCTCACTCGCACAGGCGGTGGCACTGGTACAGCGGCGCTACCATGCCCGCGTGGTACGCACGGCGCTGCTGCAGGGGCCCGCTGGCCAGCACCTATACATGTTTCGTCTGCTGTCGGCCAGCGGCCGGGTCTGGAGCGTGCGCATCGATGCGCACACCGGCACCCCGGTGCAGTGAGGTCACCCGCGCGGCACGCGCAGCCCCATCCGGGCAGGATCGCTGAATGCGCGTGCTCGTGGTCGAGGATGAGGCCGCGCTGCGCGAGGCGCTGAAGGCCGAGCTGGATGCTGCCGGCTACACCGTCGACCTGGCCGCGGATGGCCAGGAGGGCCTGTACCTGGCCACCGAGTTCCCGATCGATGTCGCGATCATCGACCTGGGCCTGCCGAAGCTCTCCGGTCTGGACGTGATCCGCCAGCTGCGTGCCCGCGGCAAGAACTACGGTGTGCTGGTACTCACGGCGCGCGACCGCTGGCAGGACAAGGTCGAGGGCCTCAGCGCCGGCGCGGACGATTACGTCGTCAAGCCGTTTCATTTTGCGGAGGTGCAGGCGCGCCTGGCGGCGCTGATGCGGCGCGCCGGCGGTTGGGCCAGCGCGCGGCTTGCCTGCGGTCCGATCGGGCTGGACACACGCGCACAGACCGTGACGGTCAACGATGTCGCCGTGGAGCTGACGAGTTTCGAATACCGGATCCTCGAGCACCTGATGCTGCGCGCCGGCGAGGTAATCTCCAAGAGCGAGCTGACCGACCGGCTCTACGAGCAGGACTACGATCGCGACAGCAATGTGGTGGAGGTGCTGGTCGGACGGCTGCGCCGCAAGCTCGACCCTGATGAGAGCCTCAAGCCGATCGAGACGCTGCGCGGTCGCGGCTACCGGCTCAGCCTGCCGCGCCATCCGGCCTAGCGGCTGATTCGGCCGGCCGGATGAGCGGCCGCAAGGTGGTCACGCGCTGCAAATCAGGTGATGATGGATGTCATGATGGTGGTTCGATGATGGCGCAATCCCCGCCGTCGGTCCGTCGCCGCCTGCTGATCGCGGTCGCAGTGCCGCTGTTGCTGTTTTTTGTCTTGACCGTGGTTGCGCTGGATTCGGAATTCCGCCACCTCACGGCGGTGGCCGTGCAGCAGGAACTGCAGGAGCAGGTGGTCGCGCTGGTCACAGCGGTCGACCTGGACGGCAACGGCAATCTGCTGGTGCATGTACTGGACCCGGACAATCCGCTCGATCAGACCGGCTCGGGCCAGTACGCAGTGCTGCGGGACGCGCGCGGGCACATGCTGTGGAAGTCCCGGTCCCTGGCCGGCACGGGACTGGCGCTCGGCGCCAGGCTCCCCAGGGTGGAAAACGTGGTGTATCAGAACGCGCGCGACGGCTCCGTCGTCGCCGAGCTGTGCCGCAAGCTGTATTGGCAGATCGGGTCGGGCCCCACCCGGATCGTACGGCCGCTGATCTTCTGCGCCGCCGACAATACCGCACCGCAGCTGCACCAGCTGTGGACTTTCCGGCGCGAGACCGCCGGTTGGTTCGGCGCGCTGGCGCTCGCGCTGCTGGGAACGATGGCATGGATGATGCGCCGCGCGCTCTGGCCGGTGCGGCGGCTGGAGCAGGAGATCATCGCGGTCGAGAATGGCACGGCCTCGATGCTCGGCGGGGGCTATCCACGCGAACTCGCCGGTGTCACCCAGGGGCTCAATGCGCTGCTGGAATCCGAGCGCAACCGCATCAAGCGCTATCGTGACACCCTCGGCAACCTGGCGCATGGGCTCAAGACGCCGCTGGCGGTGATCCGTGCCAGCCTCGGCAGCAGCGAATTGCCGGCGACCGGCACCACCGGCACCACCGGCACGGTGGTGAGCATCGGCGGGGCGCTGGCGGGCGCGGCACCGGCGGCGACGATCCAGTTCGAGATCGACCGCATGGCCCAGATCGTCGAGCACCAGCTCAAGCGCGCCGCCGCCGGCGGCGGTGCCACGCTGGGGCAGCCTCCCGTGCCGGTGCTGCCGCTGATCGCCGAGCTGCGCTCGGCGCTGCTGAAGGTGCACTCGCGCAAGGACCTGCGCATCGAGATCGACGTGCCGGCCGCGCTCGCATTCGTCGGTGATGGCGGCGATATTCTCGAGCTGCTGGGCAACATCCTCGACAACGCCTGCAAGTGGTGCCACTCGCGGGTCGCCGTGAGCGCCCGGCTCGACCCGGACCGCACGCCATCCCAGCGGCTGTCGATCGTGGTCGAGGATGACGGTCCCGGCATCGCGCCGGCGGACCGCAAGCGGGTGATCGAGCGCGGCGTACGCGCCAGCGAGCACGTGCCGGGCTATGGCCTGGGCCTGTCGATCGTACGCGAGACCGTCGGCCTGTATGGCGGCCGGCTCCTGATCGAAACCTCCAGCGCGCTCGGTGGGGCGCGGGTGGAGCTGCAGCTGCCGGGACGCTGAGGCCGCCCGCTGCAGGGCGCCGCTACGGCGCCAGCTCGAACTCGATTCCCTGCGCCAGCGGCAGCGTCGAACCCCAGTTGATCGTGTTGGTCTGGCGGCGCATGTACGCCTGCCACGCATCCGAGCCGGCCTCTCGCCCGCCGCCGGTGTTCTTCTCGCCGCCAAAGGCGCCGCCGATCTCCGCCCCGGAGGTGCCCAGATTGATGTTCGCGATGCCGCAGTCGCTGCCGCGATGGCTCAGATACAGCTCGGCGGCGGCCAGGCGCTGCGTGAACAGCCCCGAGGACAGTCCGTAGGCGCTGCGGTTCTGCAGCTCGATCGCCTCCTCGAGGGTGTCGAAGCCGATCAGGTACAGGATCGGGGCGAAGGTCTCCTGCTGCACGATGTCCCAGTCATTGTGCGCGAGCACGATCGCCGGCTCGACGTAGTTGCCGGGCCGCGGCAGGACCCGGCCGCCGATCAGCAGCTGCCCGCCGGCGGCCTGTGCGGCAGCCAGTGCCCGCTCAAAGTTGCGCACCGCGTTCGGGTCGATCAGCGGCCCCATCAGTGTGTCGGGGTCGCGCGGATCGCCGATGCGTACTTGCCGGTAGGCGGCCACCAGGCGGCGCTGCAGTTCGGGTAGCCGCGAGCGCGCCACCAGTACGCGCCGGGTGGTGGTGCAGCGCTGGCCGGCGGTGCCGAGGGCGCCGAACACCACGGCGCGGGTGGCGAGCGCCAGATCGGCACTGTCATCGATGATGATGGCGCCATTGCCGCCGAGTTCGAGCAGGACCTTGCCCAGGCGGGAGGCGACCGTCTGGGCCACGCTGCGGCCGACCGCGGTCGAGCCGGTGAACGAGATCAGCGCGGCGCGCGGATCCTCGATCAGCGCGCGGGTGAGCACCGTGCCGCCATCGAGCAGCAGCTGCCAGACCGGGGGTGCCTGCAGTTGCTGCATCACCCGGTTACACAGGCTCTGCACCGCCAGCGCACACAGCGGCGTCTTCGGTGATGGCTTCCACACACAGGCGTTGCCGCATACCACGGCGAGCAGCGCGTTCCACGACCATACCGCGACCGGGAAATTGAATGCGGTGATGATGCCGACCACGCCCAGCGGATGCCATTGCTCGTACAGCCGGTGTTGCAAGCGCTCCGAGTGCATCGTGCGGCCGTAGAGCATGCGTGACTGGCCGACCGCGAAGTCAGCCAGATCGATCATCTCCTGGACCTCGCCGAGTGCCTCGCCGATGATCTTGCCGTTCTCCAGCGCGATCAGCTGCGCCAGCTCGAGCTTGTGCTGCCGCAACTGCTCGCCCAGCAGCCGCACCAGCTCCCCGCGCCGCGGCGCCGGCACGTCGGCCCAGTCTCGGGCCGCCTGCGCGGCCCGCTGCAGCATGCCATCCAGCGCGGGTGCGGGAGTGGTGGCAATGCGCGCGATCAAGCGGCCATCGCAGGGGCTGGCGCAGTCGATGTGATCGGCGCCGGCTGCGTCACTGGCCGCCTCGTCGAGCAGCGGCAATTGGAAGTGCGCCAGCAGCGCTGCGGCGCTGGCGCTGACGCGGCTGTCGCTGTCGTCAGTCATGAGCGCTGGCGGCCCGGGGCGCCGCTGAGGACCACGTCACCCGAGAGGTCCTTGGTGCTGCCGGCAGCCAGGTGACGTCCGAAGCGATTGGAAAGCACTTCGGGCAGGCGGAAGGTCTCCTGGGTCACGAGCCCCCGGTAGTGTTCCGGATGGGTGAGCACCGCATCGAGCACGGCGCAGACACCTGCAGCGGTGGTGACCTGGATCGCGGACCACAGTCGGCCCGCGATCATCTGTGGATAGATCTTGCTGACATAGCTTTCCTCGCGCAGCTGCGAATGCTGCACCCCGGTGACGGCCGCATACACGATGACCACGTCCTGCAGCGTCTGCGGGACCGCGTTCTCCAGGATGCGCTTGAGCGTGGCGCGGTCCTGGTTGAGCTTCAGATCGTTCATCAGCAGCCGCATCTGCGCGCAGTGGCCCGGATAGCGGATGGTCTTGTAGTCCATGCTCTCGCAGCGCGCGCCGTAGGTCTGCGCCAGCGAGCCCAGCCCGCCCGAGGTATTGAACGCCTCGTACGGCGTACCATCGATCTCGATCTCCTCGAGTCCCTCGAGCGCACGCACCTCGGTGAGCTGGCCGTCGACGATGGCCTCGCAGGCATTGCCGTATTCGTTGATCAGCCCCTCGGTCGACCAGGTCAATGAGTACTTCAACACATTGTGGGGATGCTGCGGCAGCGCGCCCACGCGCAGGCGCACGCTGCGCAGTGTCTGAAAATGACGGATCAGCTCCCCACCCGCGATGCTGATGAAGCCGGGCGCGAGTCCGCACTGGGGCACGAACGCCGTCGCCGCCGTGCGCGCCAGCTCGCTCACGCGGCGGGTCACCGCCACATCCTCGGTCAGATCGAAGTAATGCACCCGGGCGGCGCGGGCGGCCGCGGCCACCACCGCATTGCAGTGATACGGCAGGCTCGATACCAGCGCCTGCACCGGTTGGGCACGCAGCTGCGCCGCGAGCGCGCTCGCGTCGGCAGCGTCCAGTTGCAGCGGCCGGATTCCGGGCAGCCCATGCGCGCGCGCTACGGAGGCGGCCGTGTCCGCCTCGCGATCGGCCAGCCATACCTGGTACGCGCCCGACTCGGCCAGCAGGCCGCAAATCAGCGCGCCGATCTTGCCGGCGCCCAGGACCAACACCGTGTGCATCGTGTTCCCCGGCGGTTCGTGGTCGCATGGTAGCATTGCCTCGTGCGTTCGACTGACACCAATCCCTGGCATCCGGCGAGCTGGCAGGCGCGCAAGGCCGCGCAGCAGCCCGCGTACGATGACCCGACGGCGCTGGCGCGGGTGGTGGCCGAGCTGGCGCGGCTGCCGCCGATCGTGGTGTCGTGGGAAGTGGAGAATCTGCGCGAGCGGCTGGCCGCGGTGCAGCGCGGGGAGGGCTTCCTGCTGCAGGGCGGGGATTGCGCCGAGAGCTTCGCGGATTGCGAATCCGACCGCATCGCCAAGCAGCTCAAGGTGCTGCTGCAGATGAGCCTGGTGCTGCTGTCGGGCATGAAGCGGCCGGTGGTGCGCGTGGGCCGCATGGCCGGCCAGTATGCCAAGCCGCGCTCGGCGGATTTCGAAACCCGCGACGGGGTGACGCTGCCGGCCTATCGCGGCGATATCGTCAACCGGCCCGAGTTCACCGCCGAGGCGCGTCGCATCGACCCGCAGCTGCTGCTGCGCGGCTATGAACGCGCCGCGCTGACGCTCAATTTCGTGCGCGCGCTGGTGGATGGCGGTTTCGCCGATCTGCACCACCCCGAGTACTGGGACCTGGGGTTCATGCGTCACGCCGAGCTCAGCAGTGCCTATGAGCGCACCGTGCGCGCGATCGGCGACGCGCTCGACTTCTTCGAGTCGCTCACCGGCCAGAAGGTGCACGATGCCACGCGGGTGGACTTTTTTGCCAGCCACGAGGGACTGCACCTGCTGTACGAGCAGGCACAGACGCGTTTCATCCCGCGCCAGGAACGCTGGTACAACCTGTCCACGCACATGCCGTGGATAGGCATGCGCACCGCGCAGCTCGATGGCGCCCACGTGGAGTATTTTCGCGGCATCGCCAACCCCATCGGCGTGAAGATCGGCGCCGCGATGGATGATCAATGGTTGCAGGAGCTGGTGACGCGGCTCAATCCGCAGAACCAGCCCGGGCGCCTGACGCTGATTCACCGTTTCGGCGCCAAGGATACCGAGCAGGCGCTGCCACGCGTGATCGAGGCGGTGCGCCGCACCGGGCACTCGGTGCTGTGGTGCTGCGACCCGATGCACGGCAATACCGAGACCACCACCGGCGGGATCAAGACCCGCCGCTTTGAGAACATTCTGCGCGAGCTCGATCTGGCGTTCCGCATCCATGGCGAGCTGGGCTCCTACCTCGGCGGTGTGCACATCGAGCTGACGGGCGAGGATGTCACCGAGTGTACCGGCGGGGCGCGCGGGCTGACCGATGCGGATCTGCAGCGCGCCTACCGCTCGCAGGTCGATCCACGCCTTAACTACGAGCAGGCCCTGGAGCTGGCAATGCTGATTTCCGAGCGCAGCAAACGTCAGCCATGAGCGTCGCCGCCCCGCGGTGAGCACCGGCGCATTCGACCCGAAGGCCTATGTGGCAACGCTGCCGCAGCGCCCGGGCGTGTACCGCATGTACGACGCGGACGGGGAGCTGCTGTACGTCGGCAAGGCCAGCAGCCTGCGTGACCGGGTCGGCAGCTACTTCAGCGGCCGGCACGGCTCGGCCAAGATCGAAGCGCTGGTGCAGCGCATTGCCCGCATCGAGGTGACGATCGCGCCGAGCGAGCCGCAAGCGCTGCTGCTCGAGAGCAACCTGATCAAGGCGCATCGGCCGCGCTTCAACATCGCACTGCGTGACGACAAGTCCTATCCCTACATCCTGTGTTCGTCGGCGCACGAGTACCCGCGGCTGGTGTTCTACCGCGGGCCGCGCCAGGCCGCCAGCCGGCGCTTCGGCCCTTTCGCGAGCGCGTACGCCGTCAAGGAAGTGCTGCTGCATCTGCAGAAGGTGTTTCGCATCCGCAATTGCCGCGATTCGTTCTTCGCGCACCGCAGCCGGCCGTGCCTGCAGCACCAGATCGGACGGTGCTCGGCGCCGTGTGTCGCCCTGGTCAGCCCCGAGGACTATGCGCGCGATCTGGCCGGGGCCATCGGCGTGCTCGAAGGCCGCAATGATGAAGTCATCGCCCAGCTGCAGGGGCGCATGGATGCGGCGGCCGCGGCGCTGCAGTTCGAAGAAGCGGCGCGGCTGCGCGACCAGTTGCGCGAACTGCAGGAGATCCGCTCGCAGCAGCTCTCGCAGGCACGGCGGCCGGCCGATACCGACGTGATCGCGCTGGTGGGGGAGCCCGGCCAGTACGCGATCTGCGTGCTGCCGGTGCGCGAGGGCGCGCAGCTGGGCACAGCCAGCCACTTTCCCGCCCACGCGCTGAGCGAGCCGGCCGAGACGCTGGCGGACTTCCTGCTGCTGTATTACCGCGTGGAGAGCGCGCCGCCGCAGATCCTCGTGAACCTTGAGCTGGCGGATGGCGAGGCGCTCACACAGGTGCTCGCCACGGCGGCCGCCCACGCGGTGCAGCTGCGCGTGCCGCAGCGAGGGGTGGGCTTGCGCTGGCTGCAGCTGGCGGCCGAAAATGCGCGCAACGCGCTGCGCATGCGCTCATTGAAGGCCGAGCGGCTCGCCGAGGGGCTGCGCGTGCTCGAGCGGGTGCTGGGACTGCCCGCGCCTTTGCGGCGCGTGGAATGCTTCGACGTCAGCCACACCGCCGGGGAGGGCACGGTCGCCTCCTGTGTCGTGCTCTGCCGCGATGGGCCGTGCAAGCGCGACTACCGGCGCTACAACATCGAGGGTGTCACGGCAGGGGATGATTACGGCGCCATGTACCAGGCGCTGCGCCGGCACGGCGCCCACATTGCCGCAGGCGAGCGCCCGCGGCCCGATCTGCTGTTGATCGACGGCGGTGCGGGCCAGCTCGCCGCTGCGGTGGCCGCGCTGGCCGAAGCCCAATGCCCGGATCTGGTGCTGGTTGGCGTTGCCAAGGGCGCGGACCGGCGGGCCGGGCAGGAACGCTTGTTCCTGCGTGATGAGGCCGTACCGCTCATGCTGGCGCCCGACAGTGCCGCGCTACATTTCATCCAGCGCGCCCGCGACGAGGCCCATCGCTTCGCCATCAGTGGCCATCGCCGCCGCCGCGCCCGCCGCTACCACGAGTCGGTGCTGGAGAGCGTGCCGGGGCTGGGACCGGCGCGGCGCCGTGCACTGCTGACTCACTTCGGTGGCCTGCAGGGGATCATGCGGGCCGGCGTGGCCGATCTGGCGAAGGTCGAGCGCGTGGGTCCGGCGCTGGCCCGATCGATCTATGATCATCTGCACCCGGGGGCTTAGATGATCTGGAATGTGCCGAACATTCTCACGTGGATGCGCATCGTCGCGATCCCGCTGATCGTGCTGCTGTTCCTGCTGGGCGCGCGCCATCCGGCCAGCGCGGCGTATCCGGTGTGCGGGCTGCTGTTCGCGGCCGCCGCGCTCACCGATACGCTCGATGGCTACTTCGCGCGCCGGCTGGGGCAGACCACGCGGCTGGGCAGCTTTCTGGACCCCGTGGCCGACAAGCTGATGGTGGCCGTGGCGCTGGTGCTGATCGTCAGCCGTGATCCGCGCACCATCATCGTGTTGACGGCCGCGGTGATCATCGGCCGCGAGATCGCGATCTCGGCGCTGCGCGAATGGATGGCCGGTATCGGCCAGCGCACCGCGGTGGCGGTCTCGCGCATCGGCAAGTTCAAGACCATCCTGCAGATGACCGGGCTGACGATGCTGCTGTTTCGCGCCGACCTGCTGCATCTGCCCATCTACCTGATCGGCGAGTGGCTGATCGTGATCGCCGCGGGGCTCACCCTGATCTCGATGGGGTTGTACCTGCGTTCGGCCTGGCCGTACCTGTCCGCCCCGGTATAGGGCGGGCCGTCCGCGCCCGCCGCGCCAATGGGTCGCGCTGGCGGCGCGCCGATGCGGCGTGCCGGGCGCCGGCTGCGCGGATTTGTGAACCGCGTCGCGAGGCGAGGCTGCCGCGATGCGCAGGCGCTGCGGTCGCACGACTTCGCTCAAGATTCCCGGTATACACGCCGATAGCCGCGTGAGCGCCATGAAGGACGATGCGACCGGATGGATGGGCAACGGGATCTCAACTTCCTCGTCGTGGACGATTTCTCCACGATGCGGCGGATCGTCAAGAATCTGCTGCACGAACTCGGCTATGCCAGTGTCAGCGAGGCCGATGACGGTACCACCGCCCTGCCGCTGCTCAAGGGCGGCAATTTCGACTTCCTGATCACCGACTGGAACATGCCCGGCATGCCGGGGCTCGACCTGCTCAAGCAGGTGCGCGCCGATGAACGGCTGTGCAAGCTGCCGGTGTTGATGCTGACCGCGGAGGCCAAGCGCGAGCAGATCGTCGAGGCCGCCCAGGCCGGCGTCAGCGGCTATGTGATCAAGCCGTTTACCGCCGCGACGCTCAAGGACAAGATCGACAAGATTCTCTCGGCGCAGGCGGCCGCGGCGTAATTCGCATGAGTGAAGGGCTGCAGGACATCGACGTGTACGCCGACTCGGTCGCGGCCATGGCGCACGCACTGGGGCAGGGCGATGAGCGTGCCTTCCGCGTGGCCCTGTCCAGCTTCGATACGGTCCGGGACGGGGAGGTGCTGACCGGCATCCGCAAGGTGGCGGTCGATCTGCAGAGCGCGCTGCAGCGCTTCGAGATCGACGCCAGGCTGATCGGGCTGGCGCAGCGCGAGGTGCCGGACGCTCGGCGCCGCCTGGCGCACGTCATGAAGCTGACCGGTGATGCCGCCCACCAGACCATGGACCTGGTGGAGCAGTGCAGTCCGCTGGCCGCGCGCACGCTGCACGAGGCCGAGCGGCTGTTGGGCGCGCCGGCGACGCTCGCAGCGCCGGCCGCGCTCGCGGCCGATATCGGCGCGTATCTGCGCCGCACGGCCGCCGATATGACCGCGGTGCGCTCGCACCTGGCCGAAGTGCGGCTGGCACAGGGCTACCAGGACTTGACCGGCCAGATCATCCGCAGCGTCATCGAGCTGGTGGATGAGCTCGAGCGCGCGCTCGGGGAGCTGGTACGGCTGGCGGATTACGGCGGCGCCCTCAAGACCGGCCAGACCGGCCAGATCAGCACGGGCGGGCTGCGTGGGCCGGTGGTACCCGGCATCGACCACGGCGACGCCGTCGATGGCCAGCAGGACGTCGATGCGCTGCTGTCCGGCCTGGGGATGTAGGGCGATGTCGATCGATCTGACGCAGTTTCACGCGGCCTTCTACGAGGAGAGCTTCGAGGCGATCGCCTCGATGGAGCAGGCACTGCTGGGCCTGGATGCCGGCACGCCCGATCCGGATTCGATCAATACCATCTTCAGGGTCGCCCACTCGATCAAGGGCGGGGCCGCCACCTTCGGCTTCGACGAGATCACCTCCTTCACCCACTCGCTGGAGAGCCTGCTCGACCAGCTGCGCTCTGCGCGTTTGCGCGTGACCAACTCGCTGTCGGATCTGCTGCTGCGCTGTGTGGACGTGATGCGCGAGATGCTGCGGGCACAGCAGGCGCAGCAACCGATCGATGCGCAGCGTGTGGCCGACCTGCAGTTCGACCTGGAGCTGGCCGTGGCGCAGCCGCAAGCCGCGGCCGGCAGCGGCACCGGCGCCGATAGCGCGGCGCTGCCGCTGTATCACATCAGTTTTCGCCCGCACCCGCAGCTGCTCGCCCGCGGCAACGATCCGCTGCGCCTGTTTCGCGAACTGCGCGCGCTTGGGCAGCTCGCGGTCAGTGCGGACCTGTCGGGGTTGCCGGAGCTGCCCGCGCTCGATCCGGAAGCCTGTTACCTGTCCTGGACGTTGCAACTGCGCACCGGCGCATCGCGCGCGGCGATTCTCGAAGTGTTCGATTGGGCGCTGGGTGATTGCACGCTGGAGGTCAGCGGCGGGGAGGCGGCGGTCGCGGATGCGGTGACGGCCCCGGACGCGCTGGCGCGGCCCGTGACCGGCGGCGGCGCCGGCAGCGACGAGCACGATGCGCCTGCGCATGCGGCCAGGGTGCACGAGGCCGCACGCGGCGCCGATGCGAGCTCGATCCGCGTCAGCGTTGAGAAGATCGACGATCTGATGAACAGCGTCGGGGAGCTGGTGATCACGCAGTCGATGCTGCGGCAGCTCGGCCCGCACCTGGAAGGCTCGTTAGGCGAGCGGCTGCGCACGGGTCTGGCGCAGCTCGAGCGCAACGTGCGCGAGCTGCAGGAGAGCGTGATGCGGGTACGCATGGTGCCCATCAGCTTCGTATTCAGCCGCTTTCCTCGCATGGCGCATGACCTGGGCCAGCGCCTGGGCAAGCAGGTGCAGCTGAAGATGACCGGCGGCGACACCGAGCTGGACAAGACGGTACTGGAGAAGATCGGCGATCCGCTGGTCCACCTGGTTCGCAACAGCATCGATCACGGCATCGAGACGCCGGCGCTGCGACGCGAGCGCGGCAAGAGTGAGTGCGGCACCGTGCAGCTGCACGCCTATCACCGCGGCAGCAGCATCACGGTGGAAGTCAGCGATGACGGCGGCGGACTCAAGCGCGAGCGCATCCTCGCCAGGGCGCGCGAGCGCAATTTGATCGGCCCCGACGAGATGCCTGCCGATGAGAGCCTCTACAACATGATTTTCCTGGCGGGATTTTCCACGGTGGACACCCCCACCGACATCTCCGGCCGCGGCGTGGGCATGGACGTGGTCAAGGGCAACGTCGAGGCCCTCGGTGGCAGCATCGAAGTGCGGTCGGCCGAAGGACAGGGCGCGCGCTTTATCATCACCCTGCCGCTGACGCTGGCGATCGTCGACGGACAGACGGTGGCGGTCGCAGATGAGTCGTACATCGTGCCGCTCACGGCGATCGTCGAATCGCTGCAGATGCGCAGCGCGCAGGTCAGGCAGGTGGTGGGACATGGCGAGGTGCTGTCGTTCCGCGGCGAGTACCTGCCGGTGGTGCGGCTCGAGCGCCTGTTTCGCGCCGGGGCCGCAGCGCCGGCGGCCGCGCGGGATGGTGCTGCCGGACTGATCATGGTGGTGGAGGGCGAAGGGCGGCGGGTCGGTCTGTTCGTCGATGAGCTGCTGGGGCAACAGCAGGTCGTCGTCAAGACGCTGGAGACCAATTACGGCCACGTCGATGGCATCGCCGGCGCCACCATCCTCGGCAACGGCTCGGTTGCACTGATCCTGGACATTGCCGGCCTGACGCGCTGCGCGGCGCAGCGGCTGGCGGCCTGAAGCATCCGCAGTTGCGATTCGCGGCACGCTCGAACTGCGACGCACTGCGAGGACAGGCCGCCGCGGGCGGCTCAATCATGGTGGGGCGTGGCAGATAGGTCAGCAAGTTGTGACGGCGTGGAGCACCTGAAGAAAATGTCCAAGACCATTCTGGCAGTCGACGATTCGGCATCCATGCGGCAGATGATCGCTGTGACGCTGCGCACCGCGGGCTATGACGTCGTCGAAGCTGAGGATGGGGATGTGGCGCTGGAATACGCGCGCAAGCACCGTGTCGACCTGGTGCTGGCCGACGTCAACATGCCCGGCATCGATGGCATCACGCTGGTGGCGCAGTTGCGTACGCTGCCCGCGTATCATCTGACACCGCTGCTGCTGCTGACCACGGAGTCCAGCCAGGAGCGCAAGCTCCAGGGCAAGCGGGCCGGCGCG
>Ga0307372_10005167_pt1 | contig 19732 bp, 14 predicted proteins | sample OX1MG_FD_202533 | JGI IMG/M metagenome (GOLD analysis project Ga0307372, IMG submission 202533) | Soil microbial communities from Risofladan, Vaasa, Finland - OX-1 | ecosystem: Environmental > Terrestrial > Soil > Coastal area > Acid sulfate soil | place: Finland: Risofladan, Vaasa | collected...
CTGAAATAATCGGAACCAATGTCCGTGATTTTCTTTACGGGCACGGAAGGGGAGAAAACGTTGACGGTAGGAGCTTCGCCAAAATGCGGGACGGCGATGACGTATAACTGATAATTCACTTCGGCAATGGCCCATTGGCCGTCGGGGCTGATGCGCACATCGGCTGCCGGGGAGGTTGGCGCGCCGGTGGAGACGGAAAACCCGTGGCCGACGACTTTCAAAATCGTGCGGAGGTCAGTACCGTCGAAGCGCATGGAGTATAGGCCTTGCGCATCGGAATATGCATAAACGCGGTTATTCTCAGGGCCGAAGTGAGGGCGAATGGATCCTGCCGCAGGGCGAATGATGTTGACGTTGCCGCCTTGCGAAGAGAGCCAGACGATGTCCGAGCCGAAGGCTCCGCCTTCGAGGTCCATCACTTCCGATAGGCGCGCATCGACGGCGGCGCGAAGAGCAACGATCTTCGTTCCGTCAGGCGACCAGGCGGGGTCGTAGTAATACGCGGGAACGTGCGTGATTTGCTGCGGCGCGGACTGACCGTCGGCGCGGACTTTCCAGATCTCGCCGCCTTGGTCCGACCAAGTCACGTACGCAATCCACTGCCCGTCGGGAGACCACACCGGCTGAAAGGCCCGGTCGGTCACGTTCGCGAGCCGCTCCGGCTTTCCGTCGGGAAGGTCCATCATGTACAAGTGCGTCAGCACGGAAAAGACGACGCGCTTGCCGTCGGGCGATTGCTGCGGGTCTTGAATCAGGCGAGCCTTCACCGGTCCTTCATTTACGCGTGTGGGAAAATAGAGACGCGGGCCGAGTTGGCGATCGATCTGCGCGGAAAATGGAATGATGGAATCCGACCGATCGGCGACATTCAGGCGATGAATTTTCCCGCCGTAGAAAACGATTAAATCCTTGCCGTCCGGAGTAAATGAATAGCCGGGAAGAGTTCCTTCGGTAATCAAAGTCTCCTGCATGTCGTGCTGCACGGGAAACTTCAGCCAATGGTCGTCGCCAGTAGTGAGATTCATGATGCGCAGCGCAGTTTCGCCTTCGTGGTAGGTGCCGTAAACAAGCTCGCTGCCGTCGGGCGACAAAACCGCGCGAATGCCGCTGCCTATGGCGTCGGTCAGAATATCTTCGTCGCCGGTTAGCAGATTGCGGCGCGCGATTTGAGAGAGAGGATAGGTGTCGTCGTAGACTTTGAACGCGCCGGGCCGCCGCGTGTAGTAAATGTATTTGCCATCGGGAGAAAGCTGCGGCTCGATATAGTTAATGCGCTTGTCGGGGGGCACAGTAGGAGGCTCGGATTTGGTGATCTGCACGCCGGTGCCGCCATTGACGTAATACATCCAAAGTTCCCAGGTGCTGAAGAGCGGTTCGTCATGCCGCGCAACGATGACGCTCTGCCCGTCGCGGCTCCAGATAGGCTCAGCGAAATTGCTCTGCTGGTCGTCGGTGAGGCGCGCGAGGTGCGTCCCATCGTTGTTGGCGATCCAGACGTTTTCAGCTCCGTTGCGGTCGCTGATGAAAACGATTCGCAAGCCGTCTGGAGAAAAATGCGGCATGGAATCGAATCCCTGACCGGAAGTGATCTCCCGGGCGTCGCCCCCAGTGATGGGCATGATATAGATATGGCCGAGCAGGTCAAAAACGATTTGCTTGCCGTCGGGAGAAACGTCGAGTGAAATCCACGTGCCTTCGTCAGTAGTGAACTTTATTTCGCGCTCGGTCTTCAGGCTCAATTCATCTTGGGGCTTCGCGGTATCTTTCGAGGCCGCTGATGCAGCAGCTTGAGGTGCTCGAGACTTCGCTTGCTGCCCCCCTGCGATAACTGGCGAGCAGAAACAGCAAGCCGCCACAAAGAGGAAAAGTGCGCGGCAAATGCGTGGATGTTGATTCACGATTCAGCTCCTTGACGATCCGATGCAAATGGCGGCCATTCTACAGATTCAAAGATCAATGCGCCAGAACAATGCAAATGTTTCACATCAAACCCCTTGCTTCCGTCTCGGGCGCTGGCCGGACAGCCTGCTGCCTTCCAGTTCATTAAAGGTACTGTTCTGAAGCACGCGGTGTGGTGCGCTTGGCCAGCCACCATCGAATAGAGTTGTATAAACGGTATCGGTCTCATTCGCTTTGAGAAGTAACTCTCGATAAACCGGATGGATGTATGCTTCTTCGCTCGCCAAGAATCGGGTTCCGACCCAAGCACCCGCTGCGCCCAAAACTAGAGCTGCCGCAACTCCGCGGCCGTCTGCAATCCCTCCAGCAGCAATAACGGGCATCGGCCAAACAGTATCTGCCACGATTGGCACGAGGACCATTGTTGCGATCTGCCCCCAAACATGACCACCTGCTTCCCATCCTTGTCCTTGGGCGACTACGACGTCGACTCCGATATCAGCCATCCGCTTCGCCTCTGAAGCGCTGCCAACGGTTTGCATTACGATTGCTCCGCCCTTATGTGCCGCCTCGAGATATGGTTTCGGGTCTCCCCAAAAGAAGGAGACAACCGGAACGTTTTCGGCGAGACATAGTTCTAACCGTTCCCATTGATCCCACTGGAGAACGAAGTTGACACCGAAGGGCCGATCCGTCAGGGCCCGCGTTTCCTGCAACGCCCGGGGTGAGCTCTTAAGGTCCGTCCATGTTAGAGCAAGCATGCCGAGACCGCCTGCATTCGACACGACGGCTGAAAGTTGTGGGCACGATGCGCTGCCAATTGGAGCTTGAATGATTGGCAGCTCAATTCCGAGCAGGTCCGTAAGTCTTGTTCGAAGTTCCTTCATAATCAACGCCGTACACTATCGCGAGACTGCACAAGAACAAGCGCTGCGGGCGACTCAAGTCGCAGGATTGATCCTTCCAATCGAGAATGAAACAGTTCGTCGCTTTTTCGATATCGATTGTCGCAATATCGGAGGACATACGCACGAACCTATTGGTAGTATTACGAGGGCATGTTGGCATGTTGGCACGTTCAAGAAGCGGGTTAGAGGCGTTGTAGATACGTGTCCGGAGGCTTGCCTGCGCAGAAGGCACTGCCTGCTCCCATGGCGATATTCAGCGGCCAATCAAGAGAAGGTGTCTGAGGTTTCGAATGATAGAGCTTTCAACGTTTGTCGGGTTATCTATCCTTCTGGGTTCGGCTCTCACTGACGTACAAAGGAACGCGGATTTGATCCTTATGTGCGGAAAAATCTGGACAGAAAATCCCGCGCAACCCGAGGCTGAAGCGATAGCCATCGCGGCGAACCGAATCATGGCTGTTGGAACTTCCCAAGCTATCCTGAAGCTTGCTGGTTCGAAGACGAAGATAATTGATCTGCGCGGGCGACGGGTCGTGCCCGGCTTCAATGATGCCCATCTCCATTTTTATATGGGAGGGGCCAGTCTTTCATCCGTCCAACTTCGCAATTTAGGAAGTCCCTCTGCATTCCGCGACGAAATCGGCAAGTTTGCACGCACGCGCCCCAGGGGTGAGTGGATTCTTGGGGGAAACTGGGACCACGAAAACTGGGCGCCGCCCGTTCTCCCCACCCACGAGCTCATAGATGATGTCACTCCTGATAATCCAGTGTTTGTGAACCGATCAGAAGGCCACATGATTCTGGCAAACTCGCTGGCGATGAAACTCGCAGGGATCGACAGGACAACAGGGGATGTGCCCGGAGGTATCATTGTCCGGCATTCTAACGGAAATCCGACAGGGATCTTCAAGGATGCAGCGAAAAGCCTGATCGAGCGTGTCATGCCTGTCCCCTCGGAGGAGCAGATTATCTCCGCGATTTTAGCTGCTCAAAGATATGCCGCCGAACATGGTGTCACGAGCGTTCAAGACATGGGTGTCCTCGGTGCTCATGGCGCCGAAACAATGGGAAAGGTAATCCATGTATACCAGATGTTGCAGCGTCTAGGTCAGCTCCAAATTCGAGTCGCCATGCATTGTCCACTGCGATCTTACAAAGAATTCGCGAATGCTCGCAGAATATTTGATTTTGGAAACGACCAGCTTCAATTCCAAGCTGTAAAAAGTTTCGCCGACGGAGCGCTAGGGTCAGCGACCGCTTGGTTCTTCGACCGTTATGCAGACGCACCAGATACAAGCGGCATTCCGAGCGATGAACTGAGCAATCCAGATGAAATGTACCGCAACATTCGGGAAGCGGATAGCATAGGCCTTCAGCTCGCCGTCCATGCCATCGGAGACCAAGCAAACAAAATAGTTTTGGATTTCTTCCAAAGGCTCGAACAGGAGAGCGGAAAACGAGATCGGCGATTGCGCATCGAGCACGCGCAGCACTTGCGTCCTGCAGATATTCCTCGTTTTGCTAAGTTGAACGTTATTGCCTCGGTACAGCCTTATCACTGCATCGATGACGGACGGTGGGCGGATCAGCGCATTGGCCCGGAACGAGTAAAGACGACCTACGCGTTCCGTTCATTGCTCGATTCCGGCGCAATCCTCGCATTTGGTTCGGATTGGTTTGTTGCTCCCATCGACCCTCTGCTGGGCATTTACGCTGCCGTGACTCGCCGCACAATCGACGGTAAAAATCCAGACGGATGGGTGCCCGAGCAGAAAATCTCGGTTGCAGAAGCAGTTCACGCATACACAATGGGACCGGCATACGCTTCAAATAAAGAGCAGACCAAGGGATCGCTTGAGTCTGGGAAGCTAGCTGATCTCGCAGTTGTCTCGAATGACATTTTTCACATCGACCCAGCACAGATTCGCGAAACCAAAGTCGATATGACAGTTTTTGACGGTCAAGTGATCTTCGAAAGGGAATAACAGTACTGCTTTATAGCGGCCTCCACGGGCCGGGAAACTGAGATGGTCCGCTATCCTCGCGAAGATCACATTTTTGCTAAGAAGGCACGGCAATTAATTTACCGGAGCGGGTGCTCCATGGTAGGCGTCTAAGCTGACGCCGTTTCGTTTATCAGAGAATTACCGCGACGTTAGGGCGGTGGAGGAGGGCCAGTGTTCGTAAGGCCATGCTGGAGACCGCAGTCAGAAGAGGAAATCTATGCTTTCATTGAGACAAATCCTTGGGGGATCCTCGTCAACAACGGAGAAAACGGTCCGTTTGCCACCAATCTGCCATTTTTGCTTGATCGTTCCAAAAGAGACAAGGGAGTTCTAATCGGTCATATTGCTCGCGCGAATGAACATGCCAGTGCCTTGCAATCACGGAATTCGCCCGCGCTTGCCATCTTCCAGGGACCGTACTCTTACGTGACTGCGAGTTGGTACCCAAACCGTGATATGCCTCCAACTTATTATTACACAGCGGTTCATTGTTATGGCCGCATCAAGCTTCAGCCAATCGAAGAATTGGAGCGCTGGTTGGAGATCCTGACGAATCGGATGGAATCCCAGTTCTCGAACGGCTGGAGAATCACCGAAATCGATCACTCGGAAATCACGCGCCGACTGCCATCCATCCTGGGGTTCGAGCTGGAGATCGAACAAATCGAGGGAAAATTCAAGCTTGGCCAGGATGAGCCGAAGAAAGACGCGATGGCGGTTTGCGAGCACCTCGCGCGCGCCCGCCCTTCGCTCAGCAGCTTGGCGGATCAGACCAATCAGTACAACGCGGATCGGCCGGACCCCTAGCGTACGTAGTGTTACGACGGCCCTTCTGAAGGAAAGCCCCACAGCATGTCTCAATGTCCATATTCAGCGAAATGCGATTACGCGCAGTTCGAGTTTAACCGGACAGCAGTGATTTTCTTCGTCGGTACCGCATACGCTCATTGCGAGAGGAGAAGTATTTGCCTGGTGTGATTCCCAAGGCCTTTTTAAAGGATGAGATGAAGGCACTGGATGTGCAATATCCTGCGTCAAAGGCGACATATGCGATCTTTTCTCCCCTGGCGAGAAGTTGCATAGCATGCCTCAATCTGGCCCCGCGCCTCCATTTTCCTAGGCTGAGACCCGTGTCACGGTAAAACAATCTCTCAATCGTTCTTTTACTTGCTCCGGCAGATTTGCAAATCTGCTCCAGCTTACGCTCGTCGCTCGGATAGCTCGTGAGAATCTCCGCGACCTGCTTTGCCCTGGGATCCGAGGGAGGAGAAAGCTGCAGTGGAACACTTTGCACTCGCCGCATCTGATCTAGTATGACGCCGATTAGATGCGCTTGTTCCGCTACCCTCTTGTCCAAAGTCGCGAAGTCACAAGCAGCGAGGATCAACTCTTTCAAGAAGGACGAAACATTCACGACACAACAGCATCTAGGAAGAGCATGCACCAGATAAGGCTTGAAATACAAAGTCCTGAGCGAAACCAGGCCCGAGATATGAACGTCATGCAGGGTTCGAGCTGGAATCCATGCCGCCCTTTGTGGCGGCAAGACCCAAGTCCCCTGATTTGTTCCCACCGTCATCACGCCCCTACATGCATAAATGAGTTGATCCCGATCATGGAAATGCGCTGGAAAATAATAGCCATCTGGATAGTCATGCTTCAGCGTGGTGACTTGCGCGTGCGGATGCCCCGTAGGATCGAACGCGGTATCTTGTCGAGTTTTCGACATAAGTTGTCAGAATCCTAGTAGACAGGCTTGTTGCGGGAAAGTATACATCACACCCAGTGTGGGCGAAAGTGTCTTACGCTCGGTGGCGGAGAGGGTTCGGTCGGTTAAAAATCCTGGATGCGGAATCGCTCCGACCAGTGTTCATCGAAGGTTGCGTCCGATCCGCATCGCTACGAGCCGTAAAAGCTCAAGTCTCCGTAACGAGTAACGCAAAACGCTTGGAGGGGGTTCCGATGACTATCATCAGAAGTGCTGTAGCAGGCGTTGCGGCGGGGCAGGGAGGAAGGTGCGCGGCTCTTGGGAAGGTTGTGATGCGCATCAGCAACGGACATGCTCTTGCTACTGTCGCATTTGCCTTCGCGTTGTGTTTGGCGCCGATTCCCGCGTGGGCGCAGGCACTAACTTCCGGACAAATTACGGGACAGGTTCTCGATGCCTCCAAGGCGGCAATTCCCGAGGCCACCGTCACCGCAACCAATGTCGCTACGGGCGCGGTTCGAACGGTGAAGACAAATGGTCAAGGATTCTATACCGTGACCGATCTCGCCGTCGGCACTTACAACGTTTCTGTTGAACATGCAGGATTCCAGCGGCAAATACAAACGGGCGTCGTTCTCAGCGTGGCCTCCACAGTCCAGCTCAATATCGTCCTGAGCGTCGGAGCAGTGTCTCAGGAGGTCGTCGTCACCTCGCAAGCGCCAATCATCAACAAAACCGACGCCAGCACCGGTGCAGTCATGAATAATCAGCAAGTCACCGAACTTCCGATTAATGGGCGGGACTATGCTCGCTTTAGCCTGCTCACGCCGGGAGCCGTTTTTCGTAGCAACTATATCGCCGACCTCACCTTTAACGGCCAGCAGTCGGTTGACAATCAGTTTTCTATCGATGGAATCGATGCTTCTCGCGTCGATGAACCCTACATGGCCAACGGCTATGAGCGTGGCGCTCGTCTCCTGACCGGCAGCTTGGATACCGTCTCGGAATTCAAGGTGGAATCCGGCAATTACAGCGCCGAATACGGCCGCGCCGCCGGTTCCTACATCAACGTCGTCACCAAGTCGGGGACCAATCGGTTCCACGGCGAAGCGTACGATTTCCTGCGCAACGACATCCTCGACGCCAGAAATTTCTTTAACACACCCCCCGCAGCCAAGCCCGAGTTCCGCTACAACGACTTTGGCGCCAACTTCGGAGGCCCCATCGCCAAGGACAAAACTTTCTTTTTCGTCAACTATGAGGGCTCTCGCCAGCGAATTGGCATCACCGGCTCCGGCACAGTCCCGAGCAATTACGCTCGGACCCAGGTTCTCGCCACTTCCCCTCAGCTGGCGCCGATCCTAGACATGTTTCCCGTCAGCTCCACTGCGGGTCCCGACCTGTACACCGCCAACTACACCACCACAGGAGTTTCCGACGTTCGGGAAGACACCGCGTCGGTCCGGCTGGACCAAAAATTCGGCAACTCCGATAGCGCATTTGTGCGCGTGAACGTGAACGATTCTCACGTCCACGGGCCGCTGTTTGGAGTCTCTGGGACCTCGCTCGGCGTTTTCGACCAGCAAAACGTGCCCGTTCGAACCACCAATGTCGCCATCGACGAAAAACACATCTTCGGCAGCGGCATGATCAATGACTTCCTGGCGGGCATGCAGCGCTGGGGCAGCCAGATCAATTCTGAGGAACCCTGGCCGCAGACCACCGTCGTGGGATATACCGCCGTTCCTGGAACCCAAGGGGACTATCTCAGCAACAGCACTAGCTTTCAATATGGCGACACGATGAGCAAGGTGCAGGGCCACCACACTCTCACTTGGGGCGCGACCGTCTGGCGCATCCAAGTCAATTCGAACAGCAGTTCCACGGCCACCATGCTGTTCAACTCCCCTCAGAATTTCATCAATGACCAGGTCGCACAGGTGGTTGTTGTGCCTCCGACGCCGGGCAATGGAACCCGCGCCACTCAGGTCGGCGCTTTCGTGAACGATACCTACCTCGTGATGCCGACTCTCTCTCTCGTATACGGACTGCGCTACGACATTGAGACTGTGCCGCACGATTCAAACTACGCCACTAGACCCTTCGACACTCGTCTGAACACGCTCGGTCCTGTGGGCGATGCCTATTTCGCGATTAACCCGAGAGACTTCGGTCCCCGCCTCGGCATTGCCTGGTCGCCGAAACCCCGCGTCGTAGTGAGGAGCGGCTACGGCATCTACTTCCAGGACTACCCAGTCGGTTTCGGATCCTACTATGTGCCCGGCAACACCGTTCCCGGCAATATCACGCTCCTCCAATCCGAGATCCCCAGTCTATCGTATCCGTACGATTCGTTTCTTTCGCAAGGGGCTACCCTTCCTCCACCTAACGTCAACGGTTTCCCCTACCACAAGCCGGACATCTATTCGAGTGAGTGGAACCTGAGCGTCGCCACTCAGTTCACCGCGAATATGTCGTTCCAGGTCGCATATGTCGGTAACCGCGGCGTGAATGAGTGGCGAGAAGAGAACATCAACTACCCCGACCCGGCAACGGGACTTCGGCCAAACCCCAACTATAGCAACATCGTCCTTCAAACCAACACTGGCTTCAGCAATTACAATGGTCTGCAGCTATCCTTCACGCGCCGCATGAGCCAAGGCCTGCTGTTCACTGCCAATTACACATACGGCCACGCCCTAGGCGACGTCGCAGATCAAGGCCTCTTTGCGTCGGACCCACAGAACCTCTATAACATCCCCGCTGAATATGGTAATGGTTCCGGCGATGTTCGCCACAGCTTCAACTACAGCCTGCTCTATAACGTTCCCATCGGCGACGGCCATCGATTGTTCGGCTCCGGCATTCCCAGCCGCATGTTTTCGGGCTGGGAGGTTGGAACCCTAGGCATCCTCCAAACCGGAGTCGCCAGTACCGTGTATATCGAGACCAACACCTACGGTAACCAAAATTTCATCAACCAGCGTCCAGACTGCGTTCCCGGCGTCAGCGTGTATGCCAACCCGAAAACGGTAAACGATTGGCTCAACCCGGCGGCTTTCTCCATGCCCGCAGCGGGAACGTACGGCAACTGTCCTAACGGTGACTTCTACGGTCCCAGCCTCAAGAACATCGACTTCTCCCTCCTCAAAGAGACTCGCCTCGGCGAACATCGCAACCTGGAATTCCGCGCCGAGTTCTTCAACGTGTTCAACCATCCGAATTTCTCCGTGCTTTCCATGAATAACTTCTACGGGACGCCGGCCTTTGGGGAGATGTTTTCTACACTGGGAGCGACGATCGGTGGCGGAACTCCACGCCAGATCCAAATGGGCCTCAAGTTCAGCTTCTAACAGTGTGCGGAAAGAATTGTGTTCGTCGCCGTTCCGAGCGAAGCGAGTAATCTGCTTTTCATGAAATTCAACTCGGCAGCGAGTCCGCGGACGGGAATATCGGCTGGCAAGCACTTGAGGCTTTCTTTGAGCCGAAACATGTCCTACTCTTCTTTGTTTTGTCAGCCTACAACACCCGCTGTGTCGGGGTTATTGTAACCATTTTTGGAGTGGCCATGAGAAAACTGGGTCGGTTTGCTTCACTTCTCCACCCGAGCGCGATGTGTACATCATTCTCCGGCTTTTCACTTGAGCGAAAAATCGCGCGTCTGCCTCGGCGGTGGGGCGGTGGTACGTTCGTGGCTTTGGGACTGCTTGCCCTTGCGATGCTCGTAGCCGCGCAAAATGCGCCAAGCTCAGCCGAAATCATGCGGGCAGGCCCGAGCGTCCACGTCAGCGAGGCGCTGCCGTCGGATCCTCACGGCGAGGTGGAAATCGACGCGAATCCGCAAGACGCGAACGAACTCGTGGCGTGTTCTATGGTGTTTCCCAACGATTCGCCGACGACTGATGTCGTTACCTACGTCTCCTTCGACGGCGGAAAGACTTGGAAGCTCGCCCTGCGCACGCAAGGAGAGGACGGGCACCAGAGCTGGGATCCGGATTGCCGGTACGGGCCTGGTAACATTTTGTATTCGCTTTCCGAGGGCCTGGGAGCGGAATACCCCGATGATAACTACGATCGGATCGACCGTTCCACCGACGGAGGCAAGACTTGGGAAACGGTCACTCGCGCCATTCATGCCGAGCGCAGCTTCCTTGTTGTGGACGAGAGGCCGGGGCCGCAACAGGGCTGGCTGTACCTCTACGGGATGGGGGCCGATCGGGGAAGTATCCGCGTGGGATATTCCACCGATGGCGGCAAGACATTTTTCACTCAAGTCGTGCCGTTGGAGCATGACACATATGTTGTGAACATTGGCCCGGGCGTGATGCTGTCGGACGGTACCTTGGTCATCCCGATGCCCGTATTAAAGCAGCCGCCAGATGAATCGCAGCAAGGTTTCCGAGTTAGATTACCGGCGCTGATTCAAGTTGTTCGCGTGAAATTTCAGCGGCAGAACTGGCCCCTCAAGGTCGAGACATCGACAGTTGCGCCTTGGTTTGCCGATTTCGAACCCAACGGAAGTTACTATACGACCCTCGCTGCCGACTCCAGCGTTGGCCCTTTTCGCGATCGCATCTATGCCGCCTGGGAAGATCGCTCCTCGCAGCGTTCGGAGGTAAAGCTGGCCTATTCCGCCGATGAAGGGAAAACTTGGTCGCATCCTCGCCTTATCGACGACGACGTCGCAAGGCAGGTCGGTGCCGCCATCCACGGGCCCGACGACATCCATGGCATCGTTGCCGTGAATAAAGAGGGAGTAGTTGGCGTGATGTGGCTTGACCGCCGCGAGTATCCGGACGATCTAGGTTGGGCTGTGCGGTTTCGCACTTCGTTGGATGGCGGGGAGACGTTTCTGCCTAGCATAAAGGCATCGAACGTGGATTACGATCCGAGCCGGGGTGGCCGCGTACCCCTGTTCGACGACGGTGACTGGAGGTTCAAGGTGAAGTCGACAAACACACTCTCCATAGGGTGGTTCACGTTTCACGGTGGCCACACGATGGGCCTGACGGCCGACGCCAATGGCGGCTTCCATCCGCTATGGGTGGCCAATCCCACAGGAATGCCTCAGCTTTGGACGACAGATATCACCGTTGAGGGCAAGGCTATAAAGAACGGAAGCCCCGACCTGGCCAAATTGGAAGATGCGAGTAAATTCGTGCGTCTCGAATTCCTGAACAGATACTACAACCTTAAAACCCATTCCCTGGATTTCGATCTCCGACTGGAAAATGCCAGTAAGGCCACGATTCGCGGGCGCTTGAAAGTCAGAGTGTTGGACGCTGGTTCATATATGGGAGACGTGACCATTCGTGCCGACGGCAAGGAGAGGAGCGTCGAAGGCACGGTGTGGGATTTCACTTCGCTGCTTCCGGCAGGGGTCTTCCGGCCAGGCGATATCACAAAGCCCATGCACGTCCAACTGACCGTGACCGGTATTGATCCGTTTAGCCAGATTGGCCGGTTTTCGTTTTTTGAAACCCCGCTGGCGGTCCTGACGACAAAGGTGCTCGCCAGCGCGATCGATCAGCCATAGCGGAAACACCGGGTACAAACGGTGAACTTTTGAGAATGCGCGCGCCAATCGCTTGTGCAAACTCGGAATCTCACTGGAAATATTTTCTCGCTTGGCTGACATTTGAATCCGGTGCGTTGGAGGAGGCACCATGAAATTTGTGGCATCGTTCGGGGGCGCATGTCTTCTGTTGTGTGCCGCACATTTATGCGCTCAACAGAGCAAAACGGTGGAGCCTGCCGATATCGTGAATCTAAAGAGCGTGAGCGACCCGCAAATCTCGCCTGACGGGCGCCAGATCGCCTATGTTCTCACCACTCCGAACGACCGATGCGTGAACCAGAATTCTCACATTTGGATCGTTCCGACGGACGGCAGCATCCCAGCGCGGCCCTTCATTCTCAGCGAAGGCTCCGACGAGTCGCCGAGGTGGTCTCCCGATGGAAAGTCCATCGCGTTCCTTTCCGATCGCGACAATCCGCTGGCCCGCGATGACACATTTAACTTCTCCATCGCGGGTGCGAAAGGCACCGAAGATATCGTTTCCCAGGGACGGAAAGAGACCACTGCGAACGATTGCCGAAACCTGCCGAAGAAGCAGATCTGGTTGATCCCTCTCAACGGCGGCGAGGCGACACCGTTGACTGTCATATCAGGCGGCATCTCATCCTTCAAATGGTCAGCGGATGGAAAGAGGCTGGCATTTATCCGGCAGGATCAGCCGACGAAGCAAGTTGTGGAGCAGAAACGCCACGGCGAGGATCAAATTGAGGTCGACGAGAAGTACCTGTTCAGTCGCCTCTGGGTATACGACCTGGCGACACAGCAGGCACGGCTAATCACAAATGCTAACGTGAATGTCGACGACTTCGATTGGTCACCTGACGGCACGCACTTCATCGTCCGTGTATCGCCAACGACCAGTTACAACGATCACTGGTATGTCTCTGATATTGACATCATCAATGCTACGACCGGGGCGGTGGAGAAAGTGGTCTTGCAGCACGCCGCCTTCGGAGACGTGCGATGGTCCCCAGACGGCCGCAGGGTGGTATTCACAAAGTTCTTGCCCAGAGGCGTCGCCTCTGTCCCTGTCATTCGGACTCTCGGTGGTGGGGCAGAGACAACCATCGGACTTGGTTACGCCGCGACAATCGGCACTATTAAGTGGGACGCTGGCTCAAAAAGCTTGACGGCAGCAGCGACCGAGGGGACCTCCAGCGTCTTCCTGAAGGTCGATGCGAGCACCGGCGTGATCACCAGGCCAATTACCTCTCCGGGGCCACAAGCATATTCTGAGTTCACGGCCAGTGGGCCAAACGTGGCGTTCGTATGCGATACACCTAAGCACCCCGGGGAAGTATGCGTGCTGTCGGGCGGCGAGGAACGGGCGCTGACAAATTCCAATCCGCAGGTCGCGCACTGGAAGCTCGGCAGTTCTCGAGAACTAACGTGGAAGAGTTCCAAAGACGGAATGACGATTCACGGCGTGCTTCTTCTTCCCCCTGACTACCGGAGTGGCCAACATTACAAAACAGTTGTATGGGTTCACGGCGGGCCAGAAGATGCTTATGTATCGGGCTTCCAAGGCACGTGGTACGACTGGATGGTCATGCTAGCTTCCCGCGGCTACGTCGTGCTTCTGCCAAACCCGCGCGGCTCCGACGGAGAGGGCACGGCCTTCATCGACGCGAACTACCGTGACTGGGGTGGCGGCGATTTTCAAGACATCATGGACGGAGTCGACTTGCTCATTTCCCGCGGGATTGCCGATCCGGCGCGACTGGGAATCGGCGGCTGGAGCTATGGGGGGTTCATGACGGCGTGGGCAGTAACGCATACGGATCGATTCAAAGCGGCAGTCATGGGGGCCGGGATCTCAGACCTGGTTTCGGCCGCTACCACCTCGGACATAGCGCCATCCTATTGGGCAGATTACTGGGGAGGGGTTGTTGGTAACAGCGCTCTGCTGTATGAGCATTCTCCTGTAAGTTACCTTGAGCATTGTCACACGCCTACTCTGGTAGTGGTCGGCGAAGCGGATGCTCGTGTGACATTGTCTCAAAGCAAGGAGTTCTACAATGGCCTTCGCGATTTGGGCAGGGGAGCGACAATGGTCGTTTATCCTCGTGAGCATCACATCTTTGTTGAAAGAGAGCACCAAATCGATTCACTCAAGCGTATGCTCCAATGGTATGACGAGCATCTAAATCCGTAACCTTGTTGTCAAGTTGGATGCTGGCTATGATGTTTTGTGCTGGTAGAGCGCACACGCATTCGCGAACCCGGATCTGGCCCTCGGGATTTTTCCAACGCGAAGAGGGGGGCAGCGCCGCATCGAAAAACTCATGAGACCTGCGAGGCTTGTTAGCAGGCCCCAGATCTTCGTGATCTTGCCTGCTGCGCCCACTGCACCCGTGCCACAACTGTCAAGTTAGTTGGCGCGTTAGTTCCTCAGACGAAGATTTGGAATGACCTGGAATTCGATAGGTATCGCCATTCCAGAAAATACGCGAAACACTCTAATGCCCACGGGGTGACCTTCCAGCCCCGCATTGGCGATCACAACTTGGAGGCAATCCCAATTCTTTGCGAAACACAAGTCCAAATCAGATAGGTTTGCGCATCCACCCGGGTGCGAGTGATAGATCGCGAGGAGCTGCAAGTTTCTATCTTTGATTTTTTTCTCACCGAGGTATTGAACGTAGGGTTCGACGAAAAAGTGCTTTGGTCCGCCAGAGCTGTGCAGTGGTACGACCATAGTGACTTGTCCTGCCTTTGGCCCAGCAAGCAGCCCGACGCCTTCGTTCGGGAGCGCCTCTTGCACGTGCGCGAGCATTTCACTCGCACAATTGGTTTCAATTTGTAACACCCCACATTCGATAGTCATTGGGTTTGTGAAAAGACCAAATGTGCAGGATCGGGACGAAAATGACTGTCCCTCCAGTTCATCAGGAGAGGCGATACGGCGTGGCAAATCACTCTCGAAAGATCATCGGCAAGATAGATTCTGAGCCCTGTTTCGGTTGAGAACGTACAGATATAGTCCTTTGACGCGTCGCCCGCCACACAAAACGCCATGGGTTCGGTGTAGCTAAGGTATGTTCTGGATTTGTCGTAATCTGGAACCAGCGTCTCTGCCTCGAAGCGCATCAGAAGCGGGGGGACATACCGAATCCGCTGAGGATCGACTGCCACATCTGGGTACGCCTTTGCAATATGCTGGGGCAGCAGGCGAGGACGGAACCCGGAGAAAGAACAAAACAAACGCTTCCGCTGAGAGTCAAGCTGTATATTGATAGGTAGCCAGGAATGACCCTGTGAAGTGCGCCCCGGCTGATAGGGACGGTTGAACGTTCGTATCGACGTCTTGGCGGATCGTTTTTCATAGCGCAAAACCAAGCCAAAATTCAGGGCTTCAACAGTCATGCCCGAGTAGTGTTCGGATACTTCCGACGGATGTTCCCCGTAAATGTTGATTCCGTGCGTTTCCTCTGCTACATCCGCTTGCTTGTAGTTGGCATATAGGACGAAACCATCGCCTCCCGTAGCGTCTATATCTAGGTGCGAGAGGGCAAGGCCGCCGAGCTCCCGGATTCCAGGAAGCAGAGTTGCTTGTAACTCGCTGGATTCCTCCTTCAGCTCAGCGATCCAAATAGTGGAGGCGGTCATCGGAACAACCTCGTGCTCCGTCACCGGCATATGTGGTTTGAGGGATTCTAGAATAGCGCCGGTTCGAAGTAGTCCAATAAACTTGCGCCCATATTCCTCGTAGCAAAATGCAGAGTGAAAATTTGCGCCACAGGGGTCCGAATCCTCGCTCGGGGGCAGGAGTTTCCACATTCTTTCGCTGCCTGTCTCACAATCGATGCGAACGATAGCAATATCCTTCGCGCGCACGAGCTCGTCTGATTGATTCAGCAACGACTGGTGATAGTAGGCGTAGCGCTGGTCGGGACTCCAAGCAAAATGAGAGGTTGAGCTGATTTGAGGAGACTCGCAGTCAGGCACAATTCGCCGAAGGAGTCGACGGGGTTTCCAACTGGGAATATCGATCTCAAGGGGAGCGCCGAAAAGAAGGTTCGTAGCCCACAACTTGTCCGATTTGGCGTTCAATCCATGGTTTGGTTGCGTGGCGTAGAAGGGTGGTCGCCGTTGTGGCTGCGGTATCTTCCAATAGGGGTCGACCGACAAGAAGAATGCTCGAATGCGTCCTGGTTTGCCAGGAACCAGATCAAGTCGAATGAGATCTGCCTGGGAGTCGTGCCAACGCGAGAAGAGCGTTCGTTCTTTGTTTCTTCGACTCGCCGTGGTGAGCAGTGATCCGGCAAGGGCGCTCGGGATTTCGCCTCGTACAAATAGATCAAATTGTGTACTTTCAGATCGCGGGTGCACAATCTCCTCCAATCAGAAGCGATTGGCAGGTTTTTCTGCCGAGATGTGCGGACCTCGCAAGCCATCCTTAGGTGTCACGCCCATAAAACGGCGGTAGTAGTATTTGCGATTATCGAGAGTGAGTTTACCTTCCCGTTTCAGGGTCAGATATGGATGGGATACCTCCGTCGGTTTGGTCGTCAGGAGCGTTTCGACGTGGATAGTATCCTTGGCGAGTCCGCCGTAGATCGGTTTATCCATCCATTCGACGACCGGTGTAGGAAACTGCACCATCAATCCGGTGGCTGACATGAGAGTTGGTTTTCCGAGGTCTTTGGAGGGTTTCGTTGGCGCGTACCGGTTGCTTTGCACGATGTTTCCGGCGGCGATATGGCGCACCATTACCTCAAGGCTGCTGGGGAACGAGCCTGCATCGTGAAGAATCAGCCAAAAAATGAGATCGCGTGTCGTGTAGAAGATTTCGTAGTTGTAGAATTCAACGTCTTGAGTCTTCCCGAGCTTTCTGAATTCCGGAAGATCGCTCAAACCCTTGCTCTTGAGCTGGCGATTGACCTCTTCCAGAACTCCTCGGTATGAGATTCGAAGAGACGCATTCGGTGGGATTGGACCCATAAGGTTAAATTGCCTGCCCACGCCACCCATGACCAGCCGTCCAAATCGGGTCATAGTCTTTCCGTCATGAATGTGGACAATTTCCTTAGCGACAACGTCGGCGGCTGCGTCCTTGGCAAAAACTTCTGGGACTTTGTCGAAATCCCAGGAGCTCGCCTCTAACTTCTGCGTAAGGTCATTGGCTTGGCGGACAAAGTCGAAAAAGTCCGGACCCTCAACTGAGGGTCGGCGGAGAGCCATTCAATACTGCCAGCCACCTGCGAGAGGACGGTAATTGTTCTTCAGCCATGCTTCGAAACCGGGGTCGTCGGCTATTTGATCTTGGAACCTATTTGCTGCGCCGTGGGCCCGCGATACTATCGTTGATGCTTTGCGTGAACACTTCATGATCTCCTCCTCATTGAAATCCTTCAGCAATGAAAACTGGCGGACTCACCGTCCTATTGACGAAACAAAGAGAAACGACGAGAGGCCCAGCACGAAGCCAGCTTTATAGGAAGGAATTTGACTGCGAGTGTCATTATTTGTCAAGTCTATAATGCGTTACGCTAATTTAGACATTCGGGACCGCCTAAACAGCCTTGACAATGGTACCTTATGTGTTACCATTAACTATCGTCGAAGTACGCGAATACCTTGACCGGGGCGGACGCAGCCCGTTTGCCGCTTGGTCTGATCGTCTGAACAGAGAAGCAGCAGCCAAGGTGGCGGCTGCTCTAGCACGCATCCAGCAGGGCAATATGTCCAACGCCAAGGGCGTTGGGGCCGGTGTTTATGAGTACCGGATTGATTTTGGTCCGGGCTACCGGATTTACTTTGGCAAAGACGGCGAGCGGCTCGTAATCCTTGTTGGCGGCGGAACGAAAAAGCGTCAGCAGGAAGACATCAATACTGCACTCGCCCGATGGCAAGACTATAAACAGCGAAAAGGGACAGGAAGGTGACTGCAATGGCTTTGACACGAGATTTCAAGGAAACAATCCGGGCGCGCGTAAAACGTGATCCGGGCTTTCGCCAGGCGCTTCTCCGAGAGGGAATCGACAACTTTCTCTCGGGTGACGTGGAAACCGGCAAGATCATACTGCGCGATTTCATCAACGCCACAGTTGGCTTTACTAAACTGAGCGACGTTACCCATCGCTCAACGAAAAGCCTGATGCGGATGCTCGGTCCCCGTGGCAACCCTCAGGCTCGCAACTTGTTCGAGATTGTTGCCTATTTGCAGCACGCGGAGGGCGTGCAGTTCGAAGTCCGACCAAGACGCACCATGTTGCGTGCGAAACGGCGGTCGTTCCGTCAAGATGAACCCGTTAGGGTTAGTGTCGGACGCTAACCGCGCCTAGAGGTTACCGCCGGACAGAGTCTCTTCTGATGAACCCGCCGAAGGCGAAACCGTGATCTATATCATTTTCGGCAACGAGAAATTCACGCAATTCCCAGAATCCAGCCCTCGATCTCGGCAGCCTTTCTCTCATGCGCCGTCAGCCTAGGATTGAAAAACCGCTCCAGACTGCCATCCAAGGTACTTCGGCGCAGCCATTCCGCAGCAGCATAGGCGTCTTGCTGGTCGGAATTGCGGCTATCACGCGGGAAACTGTGGCTCCATAAGGCCGGATACACCTCCGTTACCGCCGATTTACCCGGCGGAACTTGCCAGCCATCGAATGGCCAGAAATGCACGCGATTTCCCGTGCGAATGCGGAGATAACGCAACCATGGAATACCCGCATGGGTGGATTTGGCCACCGATCCGGGCACATCAAAATGAAAGACCGATTTTGCGCCCGCGCGCACTTCCGTGATTCGTCTCCAGCGAGAATCGCCACAACGGGCTGCGCCATTCCCGCAAGCCCCATCCCGGACGAAATCGACATAGGTGCAGTCTTGATCTGTGGGCCAATGCTGTTGAAAATCGTTTTGGAAAGTTGTCCAGTCGCTGCGCAGGCCATATTTCTCGAAGTATTGCAGCGGGAACGAAAAGCCGTGGTCAATTCCGACCAGCGTAGGCGGTTCTTCCGAGAGTCTCTCAACCAGCCATTCCGCAATGCCCTTGCGTGTCCAGTACTTGCGGAGGCTGTGAGGCGGTGCTATTTCTCGTGGTTCGCTTGAATTATCCCCCATGTAAACACGCAGGCCCTTGAGGCTGGAGTCGCAGGTTTGCGCCCCAGAATAATCAATCCCGATATACCGATTGAAAAGAGACTTCACGTCGTTGTCTCGATTCTCGTTCTGATCCGCGGAACGTCCGAGTTTATCGCATGTGAAGCATTCAGCACGCCCACGGCTAAGGAACAACTGACGCTTTGTGTTTGTTGATGGCAGCAGTCAGGTTTGTCAGGAGCGGACGAAAAGCAGAAAAGTCGATCGTATCAGCCTTCGGTCGCACGACCTTATGGGCGAAAACCTTCTTACTGTAGTGCTTGTCCTTATCGAAGCCATCGCCGGGGTTGAACGTCTTACCGCCAAGCATCGTGGCCTTGATTGAAGCATCGAAAAGGTCCTCGATCCTTGACGCAGTCCCGCCCGCTCCAAATGGCGTCGGCACGGCATACAGATTCTTGATGATGTGGACAAAGGGCTCCGCGCCGCTGAGAATCACCTTGGAGACATCCTTTATCGTTTTCCTGATGGTCTTAGCACCGTCGTCGTTGTCATACAAGATGATCACCGGCTCTGTTAGTCCAGGACC
>Ga0307372_10005169_pt1 | contig 19723 bp, 15 predicted proteins | sample OX1MG_FD_202533 | JGI IMG/M metagenome (GOLD analysis project Ga0307372, IMG submission 202533) | Soil microbial communities from Risofladan, Vaasa, Finland - OX-1 | ecosystem: Environmental > Terrestrial > Soil > Coastal area > Acid sulfate soil | place: Finland: Risofladan, Vaasa | collected...
GGGCGACCACATGTGGAACGGCACCGCGGCGATCTTGAAGCCGAAGCCGACCAACAGCAGGGCGAGGCCGGCCAGCAGCACCCCGTTGCTGGCCACCACGTTCTTGGACAGGTAGTCGGCGATCTGCGGCAGGTTGCTGGAGCCGGTGGCCCCGTAGACCAGGGCGATCCCGTAGACGAAGATGGCCGATGAGAAGGCCCCGAGTACGAAGTACTTGAGGGCGGCCTCTCCGGACTCCACCCGCTTGTGGTTGAAGGCGGCCAGCACATAGAGGGCGATCGAGAGGATTTCGAGGCCGAGGAAGATCACGATCAGGTCGTTGGCCGAGCCCATCAGCATGGCCCCGGAGGCGGACAGCATGGCCAGCACATGGAACTCGGGACCGTCCATGCCCTCGCGCTTGAGGTATCCGTCGGCGATGAGGGCGGTGAGGCCGATGGCGACGGCCACCACGATCTGGATGAAGACGCTGAACCCGTCGTAGGCGATGGCTCCGGCGATCGTCACCTGGGCCCCCCGGGTGGTGACGTGATGCCACTGGAACAGGGCCGCCACCAGGGTGGCCACCGCGGTGACCACGGTGATGAGGGTGGCCGAGCTGACCCCCATCACCTGGCGGAACAGCGAGGAGACGGTCACCAGCAGCACCGCGCCCCCCATCATGATGAGGATGGGGAGGATGCTCAGGTAGTCGATGTGCGGCGTCCGGAGCTTGGCGACCGCGGCCGCGGCGAGGAGCAGTGAGGACATCAGCGACCACCCCCGGTCGGATCGTTGGAGCCAGACCCGGAGCTCGGCCCGGCTCCCGTGACGGCCGCTCCGCCGCCGGTGGCCACCGCCGGCTGCTGGGTGTGGGTCACCTGGTTGACATGGGCGATCAGCTGGTTGACCGACGGGGTGATCCGGTCGAGCACCGGCTTCGGGTAGACCCCGAGGAAGACGATCAGGAGGATCAGCGGGGCGATGACCAACCGCTCGCTCCATCCCAGGTCCCGGGTCTGCTTGTCCCGTGCGGTCGGCTCACCGTGGAATGCCTGCTGGTAGGCCCACAACAGGTAGAGCGCAGCAATGATGATGCCCACGGTGGCCGCCACCGCCCACCACCGGTGCACGATGAAGGTGCCGGAAAGAATGAGGAACTCGCCGACGAACCCGTTCAGCCCCGGGACGCCGATCGACGCCAGCATCACCGCGGTGAAGACACCGGCCATCACCGGCGCCGACCATTGCAGGCCCTTGAGCTCGGTGACCTGCCACGACTTCCGCCGCTCGTAGAGCCACCCCACCACCAGGAACAGCGCGGCGATGATCAGGCCGTGATTGACCATCTGGATGACGCCGCCGGTCAGACCTTGCGAGGTGAGGGCGAAGGTACCCAACACGATGAAGCCGAGCTGGGCCAGGGAGGAGAACGCCACCAGGCGCTTCAGGTCCCGTTGGGCGCAGGCCAGCACCGCCCCGTAGAGGATGCCGGCCACCGCCAGGGTCAGCAGCACCGGGGTCAAGGTGCGGGTGGCCTGGGGGAACAGGTTGAGGTCGAAGCGGATGATCCCGTAGGCCCCGAGCTTGGCCAACACCGCGGCCAGCAGGACCGATCCCGCGGTCGGCGCCTCGGCGTAGGCCACCGGTGACCAGGTGTGGAAGGGGAAGATCGGCGCCTTCACCGCGAAGGCGATGGTGAAGGCGATGAACAACAGAACCCCCGCGGTCCCCGACAGGTGGGTGTGCATCAGGGCTGGGAGCTCGAAGGTGAGCACCCCGGTCTGGGACTGGTGGATGAACGCCACCGCCACCATTCCGACCAGCAGGAACGCCGATCCGGCGAAGGTGTAGATGAAGAACTTGATCGCCGCGTACCCCCGACGGGCGTACCCCCAGCCGCCGATGATGAAGTAGGTCGGGACCAGGGTCAGCTCGAAGAAGAGGAAGAACAGGATCAGATCCAGGGAGACGAAGCTCCCGAGGCAGGCGGCCTCCAGGAGCAGGACCCAGGCCACGAACGAACGAGGATCGCGCTTCACCCGGGCCCCGAGCAGGGTCAACGGGAACAGCACTGCGGCCATCATCACCAGGAACAGGGAGATGCCGTCCAGACCCAGCGACCAGTGGATACCCAGGGACTTGGCCCAGATGTGGTCGGAGGTGAACTGGTAGCCCCCGAAGCTGGTCTGGAACCTCACCAACAGGGTGATGGCCAGGGCCAGGGTCACCACCGAGACTGCCAGGCCGATCGCCTCATGCACCCAGGCCGCCACCCGCTGACGGGGGATGAGGGCCACCGCCGCGGCGCCGACGGCCGGGATCAGGATCAGTGCGGTGAGAAAGGGAAACGGGGTGGAGGACATCAACTCCACCACATCCGGCTCAGCATGAACCCGAACAGGACCACCACACCCACCACGATCCAGAGTGCGTAGTTGCGGACATAGCCGGTCTGCACCCGCTTCAGCTGACCGCCGGTCCGGCGGACCAGCGTGGCGGTCCCGTTCACCGCGCCGTCGATGACCTTGTCTTCGATCACGGTGGACGAGAACTCGGCCAGGCGGGTGCCGGGACGGCCGATGACGGCGTCGAAGAGCTCGTTGATGTACCACGAGTGGCGGAGGAAGGCCCACTCCAACTTGGGCCGCTCGGCCCGGGTGATCCACAGGCGCAGGCCGATGAACACCCCGATCACCGCCACCACCCCGTCCAGGGTTCCCAGCTTCCAGAGGGTCGAGGTCGACTCGTGGTCGTTGTAGAGGTTGCCGCCGAAGACCGGGTCCACCCAGTGGGCCAGCGACAGGTGGGGAGTGGCGAAGGCCATCACCCCTCCCACCGCGGCCAGCACCGCCAGTACGACCAGCGGCACGGTCATCACCCACTTCGATTCGTGGGGCTCGGGGACGGGCCCCTCGGCGTGATGGGCATCGGGGAAGTCGGTGGCCGCGTCGATGGGCACCTTGTTCTTCCACCGGTCCTTGCCGAAGAAGGCCAGGCCGGTGAGCCGGCTCATGTAGTAGGCGGTGAGGACGGCGGTAGCGAGACCGACGGCCCACAGCGCGGGGTGCGCGGCCCAGGTGTTCTCCAGGATGTCGCCCTTGGCCCAGAACCCGGACAGCGGCGGCACCCCGGCGATGGCCAACCAGCCGACACCGAAGGTGACGAAGGTGATCGGCATGTACACCCGGAGGTTGCCCATCCGCTTCAGATCCTGCTCGTCGTGCAGCCCGTGGATGACCGAGCCGGCGCCGAGGAACAGCAGCCCCTTGAAGAAGGCGTGGGCAACCATCAGGAAGATGGCCGCCTCGTAGGCCCCGGAGCCGATGGCCAGCACCATGTACCCGAGTTGGGAGATGGTCGAGTAGGCCAGCACCTTCTTGATGTCGTCCTGGGCGCAGGCGATGGTGGCGGCCACGAAGGCGGTGACCGCGCCGATGATGGCCACCGTCCAGGCGGCATCGGGGGAGGCGTGGAGCAGCGGGTTGATCCGGCACAGCAGGTAGACGCCGGCGGTCACCATGGTGGCGGCATGGATGAGGGCGGAGACCGGGGTGGGTCCCTCCATGGCGTCGGCCAGCCAGGGGAACAGCGGGATCTGGGCGGATTTCGCTGCCACCCCGACCAGCAGCAGCAGGCAGATGGCGGTGATGTTGCCGCCCCCGATCTTGCCGATGTTAGCGAAGATGGTCGAGTAGTCGACCGAGCCCACCTTGTCGAAGGTGAGGAAGACCGCGGCGATGAAGCCGGCGTCCCCGATCCGGTTGTAGATGAAGGCCTTCTTGCCAGCAGCCGCGGCCGAGTCGCGGGTGAACCAGAAGGCCACCAGCAGATATGAGCAGGTCCCGACCCCCTCCCATCCGACGTAGGTGACCAACAGGTTGTTGCCCAGTACCAGGATCAGCATCGAGGCCACGAAGAGGTTCATGTAGAGGAAGAATTTCGGGTAGTCGCGGTCGCCCTTCATGTACCCGATGGAGTACAGGTGGATGAGCGCGCTGATCCCGGTCACGAACAGCACCATGGTCATCGACAGTGGATCGACATAGAGCCCGGCATGGACCTGCAGGCCGCCGACCGGGATCCAGGTCCAGAGGTTCTGGTTGAACGACCGGACGCTGCCCTGCACCGACAGGAGATTGAAGAACACCCCCACCGATACGACGAACGAAGCCGCCACGAAGAGGGTCGCCACCACGCCGGCCAGCGGGTCGCCGAGCCGGCGTCCGAACAGCACCTGGACGGCGAATCCGACCAGGGGCAGCAGGATAATGAGGTAGGTCACGTGGAGCACGTTGCCGTCAGCCCTTCATCAGGTGGAAGTCATCGGCGGTGGCGCTGGCCCGGCGCCGGAAGATGGCGACCACGATGCCGAGTCCCACCACGACCTCGGCGGCGGCCACCACCAGCACGAAGAACACCAGCACCTGTCCGCCGATGTCATGGAGCATGTTGGCAAAAGTCACGAAGGTGAGGTTGGCGGCGTTCAGCATCAGCTCCACGCACATGAACATGACCAGCACATTGCGGCGGATGAGGAGGCCGAAGGCACCGATGGCGAACAGCACCCCAGCCAGGGCCAGGTACCACTCACCACTGATGTTCCCGTTGATCGCGGTGGTCGCGGCAGTCATGGCGTCACCTCTTGGTGGGCGTCGGTGTGTTGATGGGCGTCATCGGTCGCTGCGGCTTGGTCGGTCTCCGGGTCGTCGCCTTTCTCGGAGGAACCGCGGTCGGTGACCGAGCCGGTGTCGCCGGCGGTCTCCGAGCCGGTATCGCCGGCGATCTCCGCCTCGGTATCAGGAACCCGGTCGATGTCCGCCATCGGCGGCCGGCGGGCCAGCGCCACCGCCCCGACCACGGCAATGACCAGCAGCGCGGAGGTGATCTCGAACGGGAACAGATACGTGGTGTACACCGACGTCCCCAGCTGGGCCACGTTCGAGGTCGATGAGTCGGTCGAACCCGCCACCGAGGGCGCTCCGATCGTCCATTTCGAGATCTCGCCCAGCAACAGCAGGCCGGTCACCCCCAGGGCGACCAGGGCGACCGCCAGCGGGCGCTGGCCCCGCAACGGCTCGGCGGCGATGTTCTCCTCGCGGTCGACACCCAGGAACATGATCACGAACAGGAACAGCACCACGATGGCGCCGGCGTAGACGATGACCTGCACCGCGGCCAGGAAGTCGTCGCGTTGCAATACGAAGAGCACCGCGATGCCGAACAGGGTCATCACCAGCATCAGCGCCGAGTGCACCGGGTTGCGGGCGACCACCACACCGATCGCCCCCGACAACACGATGGCCGCGGCGACCCCGAAGGTTCCCCAATCGACCGCGGAGGCGTGGCCGGTGGCGGTGGCGGCGGCCAGGAGCACCCCGTGCACGATCACGGCCATCAGTCGGCGCCTTCGTCGGTGGTGGTAGAGGAGGAGTCGGAGGTGGTGGTGGTGGTGGCGTCAATGGCATCGGTGGTTACAGGAGCGGCCGGGGCGATCGCGCCGGCCACCTCGCCACCGGCGGAGGGCATCGGCCTGGCATCGCGTTCGGAGTTCCCGGCGATCAGCGCCGCGGAGTAGTCGGAATCGGACTTGATGCGGTATTTCCTCCCGGCTCCGGGTGCGAATCGCTCGGCCTTCTGGACCATCCGACCGATGGCACCCCGTGGCCCCCGCCGGGCGGGCGGGACATCGATGGGGCGAAGGTGATGCTCCAGGGTGCTCCGCAACTGTCGGGATCCGGTGGTGGCGTCATCGCGGAGGCCGCTCTGGCCACCCTCGGGAGCCCGGACCCCGAAGCCGAGCTCCCCCGACCACTGCACCTGTCCTTCGTATTCGGCGCTGCCCGACGGCGAGGTGGCCCGCATCCATCCCGAGGTGTGGAGCTGATCTTCCTCCCGCCAGTCCTCCCAGGGCAGGTGCTGGGGGTTGCCCTGGTCATCGACCAGCAGTTCGTCTTTCTCATAGATGGCGTCGTTGCGGTTGGTAAAGGAGAACTCCATCAACTTGGTCTCGGTGATCGCCTCGGTGGGACATGCCTCGACGCACATGTCGCAGTGGATGCAGCGCAAGAAGTTGATCTCGTAGATGTAGCCGTACCGCTCACCGGGAGACACCGGATGGTCGGGTGGATTGTCCAGGCCGCGGACGTAGATGCAGTCAGCTGGACAGACACCGGCACAGAGTTCACAGCCGATGCACTTCTCGGTGCCGTCCTCGTACTTGTTGAGGACATGGCGGCCGTGCTGGCGCGGCTGCTTGGGCCGCTTCTCCTCGGGATACTGGCGGGTGACCGGCTGACGTCCGAGGTGCTCGAGCGTCAATTTGAATCCGCCAAGGATGTTCTGCCGTTGCTTGGGGGGCTCGGGTATGGGCATCAGGCACCTTCTCCCTCAGGTGACGAGGACGCCGGTCCGGCCGATGCGGCCGATGCGGCCGATGCGGCCGATGCGGCCGATGCGGCCGACGGCGGCCCCACCTCCACCTCGGGCCGGTTCCACAGCCGGGCACCGACCGGGGGAAGGATCCCGTGGCTCTCTTCGCGCCCCATACCGATGGAGAAGGCCCGGGTGATGAGCACACTGGCGACGACCACCGCGGCGGTCATCGCCAATCCCCACCACCCGTCGATGACGAAGCCGGCCACGATCAGCAGCCAACCGAGAGACAACGGGATCAACCGCTTCCAGCCGAGGTCCATCAGCTGGTCGTACCGGAGCCGCGGGAGCGCGGCCCGCAGCCAGACGAAGACGAACAGGAACACGATGGTCTTGCCCAGGAACCAGAGGATCGGCCACAGCCACTGGGTATGGGGGATGTGGGGGATGGGCCCGTCGGGGCCGCCGAAGAAGAGGGTGACGGTGATGGCCGACATGGTGATGGTGTTCATGAACTCGGACAGGAAGAACAGGGCGAACCGGATCGACGAGTATTCGGTGACGAACCCGCCCACCAGCTCGGAGTCGGCCTCCACCAGGTCGAACGGCGGTCGGTTGGTCTCGGCGATGATGGCGATGAAGAAGATGATGAAGGGGATGATCCCGAGGCGGATGGCATTCCACTGCCAGAGATGGAGGGCCTGGGCGTTGACGATGGCCCGGGTGGTGAGCGACCCGCTGATCAGCACCACCATCACCACCGTCATCCCCAGGGCTGCCTCGTAGGAGATCATCTGGGCCGAGGCGCGTACCGAGCCGAGCAGCGGGTACTTCGACCCCGACGACCATCCGGCCAGCATCACGCCGTAGACGCCGATCGACGACATGGCCAACAGGAAGAGGATGCCCATCGGCGGGTCGGCCAGCTGCAACTCGAACGTGTGGCGGGCGATGGTCACCTCGCCACCGATGGGGACAATGGCGAAGGCCAGGAACGCCGGCACGATGGCCAGGTACGGCGCCAGCTTGAACACGGCCCGGTCGGCCCGTTCGGGGAGCAGATCCTCCTTGAAGAACAGCTTGATCCCGTCGGCCAGGGTCTGCAACACACCGAAGGGTCCGGCCCGGTTAGGGCCGATCCGGCTCTGCATGTCCGAGATGACCTTCCGCTCGAACCAGATCATCAACATGACCGCCACCATCAGGGCGGCGAACACCACCAACACCTTGATGATGACGATCAAGAAGACGACCCAGTCGACTCCCCCGTTGTACAGCGGGTCGTTCGTGCCCAGCAGTGACGGGATGGCGGTGAGCAGGCGGCTCATGGGGTCTCCAGCCGCAATTCGACCACCGGCGAGGTGGCATCGATGAGATCGGCCACCGTCCCTTCGGCCAGCGGGACGTTGAAGTCGGTGGCGACCACTCTGCGGGGCAGTGAAGGGTCGGGGACCGCCGCCAACACCATCGACGTCGTTGCCGTCCGCACCTTGACGTTCCCGCCGGCACCCACCCCCAGGTCGTCGAGATCGTGGGGGTTGACCCGGAGGGGAGACTCGGGAACCAACCCGGCCAGCACCGGGACCGCGTCGACGCCTGCCCCCCGGTCATAGAGACGGCGGGAGGCGATCAATCGCATCGAGTAACTGTCGGTGTTCACCACCCGGGGAACGTTGATCTCGAAGGGCCCGGCCAGGATCGGGGGCGGTGGGGTCACGTCGTCGGCCTCGGTATCGGCGCGGGGGCGGTCCGAGCCGGCGCCGGAGGTCGTCCCGTTGGCCGCGATCCCGGCGGTCCGGGCTTCGGCCAACCCGGCCCGGGGGGGTGCCCCCTGTTGTTCGACCGACTCCACCCCGGGAAAAGCGATCGGATCGAGGAGCGGGGAAGCGGGGCGGCGGCTGAACGCCACCGGCGTGACAGTGAGCGGTGCCACCACTCCATCGGTGGCTCCGGGTGCGTCGAGGATCGATTTGGCGATCCCCCGGTAGGCGGGGGCCAGCCGCTCGATCTCGTTCCAGACCTCGGTCACCGAGTCGAGATGAAGGTCGGCGTCCAAGTGGACGGCCAGTTCGGCGGCGATCATCCAGTCGGGCCATGACTGCCCGGGCTGCACCAACTTCTGTCCGAGCCGGCTGATCCGACCCTCGATGTTGGTGGTGGTCCCCGGCCGTTCGTGAGCCTCGGCGGCCGGCAGCACCACATCGGCATGCGCACAGAGCGGGCCGGGCGACGTCGCCACCGACACCACGAAGTCGGCACCGGCGAGCCCACGTCGGGCCAGCCCGGCATCGGGGAAGTCAGTGAGGGGGTCGGCGCCCAGGATGACCAGCGCCCGGACCCGGGAGCGGTCGTCGGTGCCCGTGGCCGGGTCGCTCCCACCGGCTTCGCCGGCCGCGGAACGCAAGATCTCGGTGGTCCCCAGACCGCGGGCGTCGGGCACCTTTCCCCACGCCTCGCTGAACCACTGGCGCCCGGGCTCGAGACCGACCCGACCGGGCAACAATCCCGGCGCCATTCCCATGTCCAGTGCGCCCATCACATTGCCGCGGCGGAGGGCGGGAAGGAAGGTGGCATCAGGGAGCGCCCGGGCCAGGACCTGCACCGCATCGGCGACCAGGGCGCCGTCCTCGGCCAACGACGGCCTTCCCACCACGATCACCACCTTGCCGGCTCCGGCCAGTCGTCGGGCCTCGGTCAGGTCGGCCGGGTCCGCGCCGGGGGGCACCGCGGCACCAGGATCGACCACCGCCTTGGCCAACTCCGCGGCGGCTCCCGGAAGGTAGCGCAGCGACACTGCCGCGTGCCGGGTCAATGAGGTGGCTTGGGGGGAGAGCTCCACCAACTCGAGATCACCGTCCGCGATCTCCGAACGGAGCCGGAGGAACAGGACCGGCAGCTCCTCGCGGAGGTCCCCCGACAGCACGATCACGGTGTCCGCCCCCGCGGCTTCATCGATGGTGGCCCGGGGAAGGCCGAGCACCACCTCGGCCGGCAGCCCGTCGCCAAGTTGGGCGTCGACCGAGTCGGTGCCCAGGACCCCCTTGGCCAGCTTGGCCCAGGTGTAGGCGCCTTCATTGGTCAGCCGTGCTCCGCCGATCACCGCCACGCCGCCGGGGCCGCCGTTGTTCTTGACCGCGTCCCGCAGGCCGTCGGCCACCACGTCGAGGGCCTCGTGCCATGACACGGTCACCAGCTCACCGGATTTGCGGACCATCGGCTCGGTCAGCCGCTCCTCGCTGTTGACCGACTCGAAGGCGAACCGGCCCTTGTCGCACAGCCAACCGTGGTTGACCGGGTCGGAATCGATGCCCAGCAGTCGGGTCACCCGGTTGGACGACGACTGGACCGCCACCCGGCACCCCACCGCGCAGGTGGTGCAGGTCGACTCGACCTGGTCGAGATCCCAGGGGCGGGACGAGAACCGGTAGGGCACCGCGGTGAGGGCCCCCACCGGGCAGATCTGGACGGTGTTCCCGGAGAAGTACGAGGTGAACGGCAGTTCGGGGAAGACGTTGACCTCGAGCTTGTCGGCCCGCCCGATGAAGTCGATCTGGGCCTCGCCCGCCACCTCGTCGGCGAACCGGGTGCAGCGGCTGCACTGGATGCAGCGCTCCCGGTCGAGCAGCACCAGCTCGGAGATCGGGATCGGCTTCTCGAAGTGGCGCTTCTCCTCCACGAACCGGGTCTCACCGGGGCCGTAGGCCAGGGTCTGATCCTGCAGCGGGCACTCGCCCCCCTTGTCGCACACCGGACAGTCGAGCGGGTGGTTGATCAACAGGAACTCGAGCACGCCGTCCTGGGCCTTCTTGACCTTGTCGGAGGTGGTGATGACCTCGGACCCCTCGTTGACCTCCACGAAGCAGCTGGGTTGGAGCGATGCCCCCCGCGGACCGCTGACCTCGACCAGGCACATCCGGCATACTCCGACCGACTTCATCCGGGGGTGATAGCAGAACCGGGGGATGAAGGTGCCGGCCCGCTCGGCGGCGGCGATCAGCATCTCGCCCTTCATGGCGGTGGCCGGGCGTCCGTCGAGGGTGAAGTGGATCCGCTCCTCGGTGGCGTCCGCCGACACCGTGTGGGCCGGCTCGGTGGTGGTGGCCCGGTCAGTCAAAGGGACAGCCCCCCTCCTTGATATGGACGAGGAACTCATCGCGGAACATCTGGATGGCCGATCCGATCGACGACGGGATCGATGGTCCCAGCACGCAGATGGTGGTCTGCTGCGGCGGCCAGGTAAGGCCGGGGGCGATGTTGTCGCAGGCATCGAGCAGGAGATCGAGATCCTCCTCCCGGCCGTGGCCGGTCTCGATGCGCTCCATGATCTTCTCCAGCCAGCCGGAGCCCTCCCGGCAGGGCGTGCACTGCCCGCAGGACTCCCGGGCGAAGAACTTGGTGATCCGCCACGACGCCCGTACCGAACAGGTGTGGTCGTCCATCACCACCACCGAGCCGGAGCCGAGCATGGAGCCGGCATCGGCCACCTCGTCCTGGCCCAGGGGGAGGTCGATCTGGTCGGGACCGAACCAGGGGGCCGAGACCCCTCCGGGGACGAACGCTTTCAGCTCCCGCCCGTGGGGGATGCCGCCACCGAGCACCGGCGCGTAGACAAGATCGCGGAAGGTGGTCTTGACCATCTCGATCTCGAAGACCCCGGGGTTGTTCACATGGCCGGCCAGAGCGAACAGCCGGGTGCCGGTGGACCGGCCCTCGCCGAGGGCGGCGAAGGCGGCCCCGCCGTGCAGCACGATCCAGGGGAGGTTGGACATGGTCTCGACGTTGTTGACCACCGTGGGCTCGCCGTAGAGGCCGATGGCGGCCGGGAAGAACGGCGGCTTGATCCGCGGGAAGCCGCGCTTGCCCTCCAGCGATTCGAGCAGCGCGGTCTCCTCGCCACAGATATAGGCGCCGGCCCCGGGGTGGACGACCACGTCGACCGAGAACCCCGAGCCGAAGATGTCGTTGCCCACCGCCCCGTGCGAGTAGGCGTCATTGAGGGCGGCCTGGGTCCGTTCGAGGCCGAGGGCGAATTCGCCCCGTAGGTAGATGAACACCTGGGACACCTGCAGCGCGTAGGCGGCGATCATCACCCCCTCGATGAGCTGATGGGGGTCGCGCTCGATCAGGAGATGGTCCTTGAAGGTGGCCGGCTCGCTCTCGTCGCCGTTGACCACCAGGTAGGTGACCGGGTTCTTTCGGAGCATGGCCCACTTGCGGCCGGCCGGGAAGCCGGCACCGCCCCGGCCGAGGAGGCTGGCCGTGTCCACCTCGTGGGCCACGGCTTCCGGCGTCATGGTGAGCGCCTTGCGCAGCCCTTCGTATCCACCGGTGGCGAGGTAGCGCTCGAGCGTGTGGGAGTCGGGGTGGCCGATCCGGCCGGTGATGATCTTCGGGACATCGGTGATCGCCATCAGTCGCCGGCCTTCTTGGCGGCGGCCCGTTCCGACTGGGCGGCGGCCATGGCCGCCCGCTCGGTGGCGATCCGGGCGCGATCGGCCTGCAGCCCGGTGGTCCTCTCCACCCGGTTCAGCGTCCCGTGGCTGGGGATGTCGGCGGAACGGGCCCCGGAACGGAGGTCGGCGATCAGCGCGTCGAAGCTCTCCGCGGTCTGGGCACCCACGTACCGGTGGTTGACCTGCACGCAGGGGGCGGCATCGCAGTCGGCCAGGCACTCGGCCTCTTCGAGGGTGATGGCGCCGTCGGCGGTGGTGCCCCCGGCATTCACCCCCAGGGAGGACTCGGCGTGCTCGAGGAGCTCCATCGCCCCGTTGAGCAGGCAGGCGATATTGGTGCACACCGACACCACATGGGATCCCACCGGTTCGGTGTGGAGCATGTCGTAGAAGGTGGCCGTCCCCAGCACTTCGGCCGGGGTGATGTCGAGCAGGGCGGCGATGTCGACCATGATCCCGGGGGTGAGCCAGCCTTCTTGCTCCTGGGCCAGATGGCACAGGGGGATGAGCGCGGACCGGGGCTCGGGATACAGGGCGATCAGGTTCCGTGCCCGGGTGGCGACGGCCCCGGACAGGTGGGCGAGAGTGGGCGTGCGCCCGGCGGTCGGGCGCCTGGCGGTCACCGGGACCGGCTGGGGTTGGGGCTGCGCCGTGTCGCTCACCGGTCCACCTCCCCCATCACCGGGTCCACCGACGAGCACACCGACACCGCGTCGGCGATCAGGCCGCCCCGCATCATCAACGGGAGGGCCTGGAGGTTGACGAAGCTGGGCCCGCGGATGTGCATCCGGTAGGCCTTGGACCTGCCGTCCGAGACCAGGTAGCACCCGAGCTCCCCCCGAGGGGACTCGATGGCCGTGTACACCTCTCCCTCCGGGACCTTGAAGCCCTCGGTGAACACCTTGAAGTGGTGGATCAGGGCTTCCATCGACTCATCGATCCGGGCCCGCGGGGGCGGGGTGACCTTCTTGTCCTGGACCCGGTAGTCACCGGGTGGCATCTTCTCCACGATCTGGCGGATGATCCGGATCGACTCCCGGATCTCGTTGAGGCGCACCGAGTAGCGGTCGAAGTTGTCGCCGTAGGTACCGACGATGACGTCGAAGTCGACCTCGTCGTAGCGCAGGTACGGCATCGACCGGCGGAGGTCCCAGGGGACCCCGGTGGACCGCAGGATGGGCCCGGTCAGGCTGAGGGCCAGCGCCTCCTCGGCGGACAGGCGCCCGATCGACTCGGTCCGTTGGCGGAACAGCGGCTGCCCGGTGAGCAGCTCGTCGTACTCGTCGGTCCTCGGAAGCACGGTGTCGCAGATGATGCTGACGTCGTCCTCCCACCCATCGGGAAGGTCGGCGGCGGTTCCTCCCGGCCGGATGAAGTTGTGGTTCATCCGCAGGCCGGTGGTCTTCTCGAAGAAGGCCAGCACCATCTCGCGCTCGCGGAAGCCGTAGATCATCATCGAGGTGGACCCGAGGTCCATTCCGTTGGTGGCCATCCACATCAGGTGGGAGGACACCCGGTTCAGCTCGGTCATCAACATCCGGATCCAGTCGGCCCGGGCCGGCAGCTCGATCCCCAGCAGCGCCTCGACGGCCAGCGACAGCACCAGCTCGTTGTGGAGCGGGGACAGGTAATCCATCCGGGTGACGTTGGTCGACCCTTGGACGTAGGTCAGCTCCTCGGCCGTCTTCTCCATGCCGGTATGGAGGTAGCCGATCACCGGCTTGGTCCGCAGCACCGTCTCGCCATCGAGCTCGAACATCAGCCGCAGCACCCCGTGGGTCGACGGGTGCTGGGGCCCCATGTTGATGATCATGGTGTTGTCGTCGGACTGTTCCACGTCGATGTTCGACGGGTCGACCGCCACCCCCTCGGGAAGCCGGAGGACGGCACCGACCTCGCGGCGCAACTCGCCGGCCCCGGTGGTGGACCGCCGGGTCAGCTCCTGGTGGCCCTCGGAGGTCTCCGTCTCCAACCCGAGGGGCTCGCCTCCGGGCCCGATCTTCAGGTACTCGTCACCCGAGACCGGCGAGGGCAGGGTCGTGTCCGGGTGGGCGGGCGCCACCGCCGGGGGGTAGGACTCCGGCTGCGCCGACGCGTCGCTACCGGTAGCCCCATCCTTGGGGGAATCCGAAGTCGGTTCGGTCATCTCGGCCCCGGGGCACCCTTGAACTGCACCGGCACCCGGCCCACCCCGTAGTCCTTGCGCAGCGGGTGGCCTTCCCAGTCCTCGGGCATCAGGATACGGGTCAGGTCGGGATGGCCGTCGAAGATGATGCCGAACATGTCGAAGGCCTCGCGCTCCATGGCCTCGACCCCGGGATAGACGTCGAAGATCGACCCCACCACCAGGTCCGACTCCGGAATCTGCACCCGCAGCCGCACCCGCCTGGCCTGGCTCAGCGACAACAGGTTGACCACCACTTCGAACCGCTCCCGGGTGACCCCCTCGGGCAGGTACCGGTTGAAGTGGGTCAGGTAGTCGACGCCGCAAAGATCGGCGCACATCTCGAACCCGTTGCCGCGATATTCCTCCACCACCCCCACATACTGGTCACGGCTCGGGAAGACGATCTCCTGGACCGGGCGTCCGGGCGTCCGCGAACTGCCCCCGCCCGAGTCGCTGAGGCCGGCGGTCCCGGCCGGGCCCTCGACCGGGGCTACCGGGCCGGTGTGGACGGCCTTCGTCGTCTCTTTGGTTTCCACGGTCTCGGTGGTCTCCGCCGTCTCCGAGGTGCTCACAAGGGTTCTCCCACGCTGCGGGCGATGACCGGGTTGCGCTTGGGCGTGCCCACGTGCACGGCGTCGGGGCGGTCCGGCGTCCACCCCGAGGTCTCCTCGTCCCCGTGGGTGCGACTGTCGTCGGTGTCCCCGCCCTCGTCGGCGGCCAGGGTCCGAGCGCCCCGCCCACCGGGCATTGTCGGGGTGTAGCGGCCCGGCCGGCGGGTGATGTCGTTGGTCCGCACCTTCTCGTGGAGGGTGAGAATGGCGTGCATCAGGGTCTCCGGTGTCGGGGGGCATCCCGGGGCATAGACGTCCACCGGGACGATCTGGTCCACGCCCTGGACGATGGCGTAGTTGTTGAACATGCCCCCGCTGCTGGCGCACACCCCCATCGACAGCACCCATTTGGGCTCCATCATCTGGTCGTAGACCTGGCGGAGGACCGGAGCCATCTTCTGGGACACCCGGCCGGCCACGATCATCAGGTCGGCCTGACGCGGCGACGCCCGGAAGACCTCCATGCCGAACCGGGCCAGGTCGAAGTCGGCCGCTCCCACCGACATCATCTCGATGGCGCAGCAGGCCAGGCCGAAGGTGGCCGGCCACATCGAATAGGTGCGAGCCCACTTCACCAGGTCCTCGAGCCGGCCGGTGAGGAAATTGTGCTGGAGGTCTTCAAGTCCCATGAGGATGGATCCTTCCGCTCTACGCGGCCCGGACGGGTCCGGCTGGGGTGGCCGGAGCGCCGGTGGTCGGGGGGACGGGATCGGTGGTCCGGCTGCCGCCGGACCCGGGGCCTGAGGGATCACGCTGTCCGCCGGGCCCCCCCGGGCCGGCGGTGATACGGGCAATGGTCGATTCCGAGGTGCGGGAGGGCATCGCCCTCACCAACGTCTTGGCCGGGCCCCAGGTCAGGGCTCCGTTGCTCACCAGGAAGAGGAAGGAGATGAAGACGATGGCCGCGAAGACCAGCACTTCGACGAGACCGAACGAACGCAGCTGGCGGAAGATCACCGCGAACGGGTAGAGAAAGACGATCTCGATGTCGAAAATGATGAAGATCATGGCCACCAGGTAGAACCGCACCGGAAAGCGGGTGGGCGGCTCGACCGTGGGCACGATGCCGCACTCATAGGGTGCGATCTTGGCCGCGGTCGGACGCTTTTTGGGTGCAAGCATGGCCGACGCCACGAAGGAAACAGCGGCGAACAGCAGCCCCAGGAGAATAAGGAGAAAGATCGGGAGATAGTCGTCCACTGGGGCTCGTTTTACCACGCCCCGGTTCCGCAGGGCACATCGACGCGCCCAGGTGGAGGCCACCGAAGCGCGGGAGGCGGACCCGGCCCCCGGCGGACCGGGTCGGTGTCACGATCCGGCAGCCCCCGGCGTACGATGAGGTGCCGTGAGCCCCTCCCCCACAGCCACCGACGCCACGCCGGACGGCGCCGACGATCCCGGCCATCTCTACGATGTTCTGGTGGTGGGCGGTGGGCCCTCCGGCTCGTCCTGTGCCTACTGGCTGGCCGAGGCGGGCTGGGACGTGGCCCTGGTCGAGAAGAAGGTGTTCCCCCGGGAAAAGACCTGTGGGGACGGGCTGACCCCCCGCGCCGTCCGCCAACTCGCCGACATGGGCCTGGAAGGTGCCCTCAGCGGCGCCCATCGCTATACCGGCCTCCGGGCCCTGGCCTACGGCAAGGTCCTCGAACTCAAATGGCCGGACCACCCGAGCTTCCCCTCCTACGGCTACGTGATCACCCGCCACGACCTGGACGCCATCGTCAACGAACGGGCCTCCAAATCCGGGGCCACGGTGTGGCAGGGCACCGAGGCCGTCGAACCGATTCTCCAGGCGGACGGCCACGACCGGGTCACGGTCACCTCCCCGCCGGCTGCCGCCGCGGCGTCACGGCTGCCGTCCTGTGTGGGCGCGGTCGTCAAGGACAAGGAGAGCGGCGCCACCCGGGAGGTGCGGGCCCGCTACGTGGTGGTGGCCGACGGCGCCAATTCCCGCTTCGGGAGGGCACTCGGCACCTCGAGAGACCGCACCCGTCCGATGGGGATGGCCCTCCGCGGCTACTACACCTCGCCGATGCACGACGACCCGTACATCGAGTCCCACCTCGACATCCGGGACAGCGACGGGAACGTGGTCCCCGGCTACGGCTGGATCTTCCCGATGGGCGACGGGCGGGTCAACGTGGGGGTGGGCCTGTTGTCCACCGACCATCGTTGGAGAGGCGTGAACACCTCCACCCTCATGGACCATTTTGTGAATTGGGCGCCCAAGGAATGGGGACTCTCCCCCGAAACCTGCCTGGGCCCGCCCACCGGGGGCAAGCTGCCCATGGGCCTCACCGTGGGCCCCCGCATCGGTGCCACCACCTTGGTGGTGGGGGACGCCGGCGGTTCGATCAACCCCTTCAACGGGGAGGGCATCTCCTACGGGTACGAGACCGGTCGGCTGGCGGCGGCGTCACTCGGCGAGGCGTTGAGCGGCGACGGCTACGCCGCCCTCGAGCGGTACGAGACACGACTCGAGGAGGCCTACGGCCTCTACTTCCGGGTGGCCCGGGCGTTCATACGGATGATCAGCCAACCCGAACTGATGAAACTCTGCGTGGGCACCGGGATGTACTCCGAGTCGTTGATGACCTGGATCCTGCGAATCATGGCCAACCTGGTGCGACCTGACGAGGTGGGCCCGGCCGAGGCCGCCTACCGGGCGATGGCCACCCTGGCCCGGTTGGTCCCCGAACCCGGCTGACCCCGACCAGCTCTGGCTGGCTCCGACTGCGTCCTGCGGTCGCCGGCCTACTTACCAGAGTCGGCGGAGATCCGTCCGAGCATCGCGTTGTAGGCGGAGTTGAAGGCATCGGAGGGCACGTCGGGTCCGTGGGTGGAGGGCTGCAGGGTCGCTTCGACCCGACCACCGAAGATGTAGGCATCACCGACCACCCGGGTCCCCTGGGTGGGGACGGTGAAGGTGGTAATGAAGCCATAGGCGACCCCCCCTCTGGGCGAGGCGATCTGCACCTGCTGGACTTTGGCGGTGGTGCCGGGGACCAGGGCCACAGCCGATGCGACCTGGAACTGCGTGAAGCAGCTGAGGAAGCCCGATTTGGTGAACACGGTGGCATCGGATCTGGCGTCGGTCGACGACCTCACGATGTTCACCGCCGACTGCATCTCGATGGTGTTGTCGGCCGATTCCTGGAACACCGGGGAGGTCGACGCCACGGTCTCATTGGCCGACGGTGTATTTCCGAACACTTGCCCGACAGTGGCGGCTGACGCGCCCAGGCAGGTGGCGAAGGAGGTGACGGCGGGCTTCTGGGTCGCCCTTCCGGTGGAACTGGTCACCGATATCGACGGAGCCGAGCCCACCGCCTGTGCCCAGCCGCTCGGGAGATCGCTCAGCTGAAGATTGGCGCTGGACGCCAGGGCCTTGTCCACCGTCAGGGACGCAGAGGTCGCCGGGGCGGTCGTGGTGGTGGTAGTGGAATTCTTGTTCTTGGTGACCTCGTAGACCACGGCGGCGATCACGATGATGACCAGGATCACAATCAAGATGATCAGCGTGCGTCGGTTGGTGGCCGCCGTCTTGTCTCCGGTGCCTTCGTCGCCTGCCGGGATCCCGGCGGCCTTGGCCGCGGCTCTGGCCTTCCGGAGCTCCTTGCGTTCCGCCCTCGAATCACCTTCGGACGTTCCCTGATTGCTGAGAGAGCTCAATGGGTCCCCCCGCCGGAGGGAGCCGGTGGCCGGGTCGATGTGCTCTTCCGCACTGATCGGCGAAGTCACCATCACCGCGGCGGCCGCGTCGGAAGGGGTCGATCGGGCCAGCGGTGGCGACGCAGAGGCCGAAGGGGAAGGAGCCGGGGCCGGCGGTGCCGGCGGGGCGGGTGGCGCCGGGGTTGCTGGCGGTGCCGGCGGGGCGGGTGGCGCCGGGGTTGCTGCCGGGGCCGGCGAGGTTGGTGCCTTGGCGGTCGGCGTCGGGGGAGCCGGAGGGCTCGGAGTCGACGGGGTGACCGGCGGGGTGGTGCTTCCTTGAGTAGCCGCGGCCACCGGTGGCGCCTGCGCCTCGCCGTACCGCTCCAGCCAGGCGGGGAGGGCCTGGTCGAGATACGCGGCCTGCCCGGGAGAAACGGTCTCACTGGGAAGCAGGAACTGAATCGTCTGGCCCGCCGAGGTGAGCTCCAACGGGGTGGCGGTGCGCCCGGCGCCGCGCTGCACCTCGCCGTGGCACGAGGCAGCGTCCAATCCCGACCAGGCGAAGAGCCGCTCGGTGGCCGGAGCGCCGCCCTTGACCGTGATCCCGTCCGTCGTGAACAGGAGGCTCAAACCCTCAGTGGTTTCGATACCCCGGGCCGGGTCGCCCGCCAGCGCCACCCCACCAAGCAACATCCCCTCGGGGGGCAGGTCCATTGCTCCGACAGCCATCTACCACTCCTTTATCCACGGAGGACCGCCAACGGACCCCCTTTGCATTCCGACCCAGTTACGACCGCCACGCTCTGACCGTCACCACGGGGTGAACTTTCACAGGAACAGCGGCTCAAAGTACCCGTTCATACTGGCCTAAGTCGACGGGTGCGTGTGGGCAGCCTCAATTTCCGAATTTCCAGTCGGACGAACCCCCAGATCGTAGGCCTGACCATTCGAGGTTTCAGGCGGTGGTACCCGTCCCCTGGGCAGCCACTCGCATTTCGAACGTCGAGATCGCCGCCGAGAGAACGTCCGACGGGAACTGGGCATCGATGGCCAGCGCCTGGAGCTGTGCCTCGGTACGGCTGGTGCCGACGACCAGTTGGTCGACCTCGATCGGGATCTGGTTCGTCCCGTCGCTGATGGTGAACTGCATGGTGACGCCCATGACCTGCTCACCGGGGGGCGCCACCAGGTCGACCACCTTGGCGGTGGCCGGTCCGGCGGTGGCATCGCCTCCGGTGGCGTCGTTCAACCCGAGTTGCAGGGCTGCCGCCACCGCGGCCGCGTTGCACTGCGGAAATTTGGAGCCGGTGAACAAGGTGAAGTCCCGTTGCTCGTCGGCATGGGACTTGACGATGTCGGCATCGGTCTGGAGCTCGAGGGTCGACACCGGGCCCGACAGGCCGGGCGCGGTGGTGGCGCCAGGCCCCGGTGACGTCGGGGTCGGGGCCAGGAACGGTGGGGAGGCCGCCTGCGCGGTCTGATCCTGG
>Ga0307372_10005171_pt1 | contig 19719 bp, 17 predicted proteins | sample OX1MG_FD_202533 | JGI IMG/M metagenome (GOLD analysis project Ga0307372, IMG submission 202533) | Soil microbial communities from Risofladan, Vaasa, Finland - OX-1 | ecosystem: Environmental > Terrestrial > Soil > Coastal area > Acid sulfate soil | place: Finland: Risofladan, Vaasa | collected...
CGCCGGCTTCAGCCCGGCGTAACACGCGCCGGAGCGCCGCGGCGAAAGCGGTCGGTCATACATATGTGTCGCACATGTGTCGCACGCATATGTTGTGGGCGCATGTCGTTTGTGTTTGGCGGCCGGTGAAGCGCAGGAGCGCCCAAAAGTTACGCGCGGAGCGCGGCCGCGGACGCTAGAACGGGTAGTTGATTCCCGAGAACACCGCGGCCCCCTCGCCACCCCAGCCGACGTCGACGTAGCCGACCACGAACGGCTCGGCGATCCCCCGAAAGCCCATCCCGCCCACCGGATGCAGGTCGGTGACGAAGTCCTGGCCCGGGTTGTGGAAGACGCGGCCGACGTCGAAGAAGGGCGCCAGCTCCAGGATGCCGTGGGTGCCGAAGATATCGGTTTCCCATACCCGCGAGCGCATCTCGACGTTGACGGCAAACAGATTGTTATCGACGAAGCGCCCCGCGCCATAACCGCGCAGGGTCTGCTGGTCCATCAGGAGGCTCGACTCGCCGCCCAGACGGGCCATCGACCAGAACGGGACCTCGTTGCCGGCCGGCATGAATTCCAGATACCCGTGGGTGGCGAGCGTGATGTTGTGACCGATCGGGAAGTAGTGATGGATGTCGGCGCCGAAGCGGGTATACGAAACCGAGCTTAAGAAGCTGCGGTCGGCGATCGAGCCATAAATCAGTTCGTAGCCGCCGTCAGTGGGAAGGTCCACGGAGTCGCGGGTGTCGTAGGAGGCCTGCACCTGGTTGAGCACTTCGGTGCCGCCGTTAAGCCCTTTGACATTGGGAAACTGCTTGAAGATGCTTGGAATCGATTCGAAAGCGCCGTTGAAAATCCGCACGTAACGCGGCCGCTCGAACAGCGCGACCTGCAGGCGCGAGGTGAGGTTGTAGCCGAGCGTTCCTTCGAAGTAGAGCTGTTCGGTCGTATAGTTGCTCTCGTTGCCCTGGGAGGAACTGTTGCCGATTCCGTAGAAGCGCTCGGTCGGGTCGCGCTCGAAGAAGAAGTGCCCCTCGAAGGAGAACCTGTTCTGGTGAGTGCGGCCGATCGCGTAATCTATGTCCACGGACCGCGCGATCTTTTGCTGGAAGCCGGCGACCACGTAATACTGCTCATCGGCGGAAGGATACCCGAGATAGCGAAAGGTGCCGCCGGGCCCCAGGGTCGCGTTGTTGTTGATGTCGGGCGCGAGGATGTTGTTGATTTCACCCTGCTTGTCGGTGAACAGCAATGCGGCCAGCACACCGTAGGTCACGCCGGAGTTGGGGTCGGTCTCGATTTCGGGAACCGGCACCAGGGTGAAGGGCCAGTTGTGTGGGTTGAGCGTGCTCGGCCAGGTGTTGGGATTGAGGTAGCCGGGCCAGCTATCGGGATTGAGCAACGTGAAGGCGCGCGCGGGGCGGACACACAGCACGCACGACATCGACATCATAACTATGGCGCACAGTCTCTTCATCAAGTCGTTGATGCGGTTATGACACTTACCGCCAAACTTATGGGCTAACAACGTGACAGGCATCGGCGCGTCGATCAACTATCCACCGCCATTTCCGCCCTCGCCGAAAATGTGCAAGGATTCCCGCAGGGCAAGCCCCGGGGTCAGCATGCGACCCGGTCTGCGCGCGGGATGGGTGAACCGCCCTCGAGGGGCGGTCCGCCCATGTCGGCGCCAGGGGCGGCCGAAATTGCCAGGGAGGTTTTGCTGATGCCTAAAGTCGACGGTGGTGAATTGGTTGCCCGCGTGATGCGGGAAAACAAAGCGCGATATTGCTTTTCCATCAATGGCGGGCATCTGTTCCCGATCCTCGCCCAACTGCGCAACAACGAAATCAAGCTCATCCATATGCGTCACGAGCAGGCGACCGCCTACGCCGCCGACGCCTATGCGCGGATGACCGGTGAAGCCGGGGTGTGCATGGTTACCGCCGGATGCGGCTTGACCAACGCGATGACCGGGCTGTGCCTGGCCGCGATGACCAACAGCGCCGTGGTTTGCGTTTCGGGACAGCATCCGAATACCGAGGACCATCAGGGCTCCTTCCAGGAGGCCTACGGCTCCGAGATGCTGAGCAGCTTTGCCAAGTACACCAAGCGGGTGACCGACTGGAGCACGATCGAGTTCGACATGCGCCTGGCCTTTCGCGAGGCGATCACGCCGCCGCAGGGCGTCGCGCTGGTCGAGATTCCGCAGAACATCCTGTACGCCCATGATGAGGACAAGCGGCAAAGCCCCGGCGGCATGCGCTTCACGGTCGACGACGTCCGCTCGGCCGGCGACCCGGCCAAGATCGACCGCGCGCTCGAACTGCTGGTGGCGGCCGAGCGCCCGCTCATCGCCGGTGGCGACGGACTGTTCTGGTCGCAGGCCGGCCCGGAGCTGCGCGAGTTCGCCGAGCTCACCTCGATTCCCGTTTACGCGCGACGCGCCGGCCAGGGCTCGGTCTCCGAGGAGCATCCGCTGGCGGTGCGCGGCGCCTTCAAGAAACCCTTCACCGGACGCGCCGACGTCGTGCTCACGCTGGGCTTCCGCTTCTGGAGCGGCGAGCACTTCGGGCGTCCCAAAACCTGGAACGACAAGGCCAAGTACATCCAAGTCGACCCAACGCCGAGCCGCATCGGATGGCAGGTGCCGGCGGAAGTCCCGCTGGTCGGCGATCCTAAGCTCGTGCTGCGCCAGATGATCAACCGGATAAAGGAACTCAAGCTCGACTTCTCGAAAAATCGCGCCTCGCAGTGGATCAAAGAGCTGGCCGAGGTCCGCTCCAACTTCGAGCAACAGGTGATCGAGAACGCCAAGAAGTTTCACGCCAACCGCCCGATCCATCCGGCGCGGCTCGCCCGCGACCTGGTCTCGGTGCTCGACAAAAACTGCACCGTCGTCATCGACAGCTTCACGCTCTCGGGCTGGATGAGCCAGAACTTCATCTGCCGCTTCCCGGGCCAGGTGATCGACGCCGGACCGCTGGCGCCGGTAGGCCACGGCTTCGGGATGGGAATCGGGGCGCAGCTCGCGCGCCCCGGAGCGCAGGTCGTGATGGTGATGGGCGACGGCGGCCTGGGTATCGGCGGCTGGGACATGGAGACCGCGGCGCGCTACAAGCTGCCGATCGTGTGCCTGCTGTGGAACAACAGCTCGTGGGGGCCGAGCTTCGAGTCGATGCCGCTGCTGAAGGATCGCACCGACCCGTTCAACATGCTCCAAGATATCCGTTACGACAAGATTTTCTCCGAGATGGGCTGCCATGGCGAGCACGTCACGGACCCCGACCAGATAATCCCGGCGCTCGATCGCGCGTTCAAATCGGGCAAGCCGTCGCTGATCAACGTGATCGGAGACAAGACCGTCGGACATCCCACGCTCGGCGGCAACCTGCTCGGCTCGACCGGCACGAACTGACCGCCGGCTATAGCTGCGCCACGCCCTTCGCGGGCGTCGGCTGAGTCAACTCAACAGGGGCGATGAGGCAACGGTCTCATCGCCCCTTGTCTTTGCCGCGTTGCAAGAGGACGCGGGATACTTTCTCTCGCGCACGGACCGTGTAAGCTTGAATGATATGGGTGTGCAGCCTCGCTATCGAACGCTTAGCCTCGCGGCCGGGATGGCCGTGCTGATCCTCCTCGGGCTCGCTCCTACCGGATGCAAACTGACCAACGCGAACAAGGTCGCGGCCGTGCCCAAAAGCTGCCCCGACGGGGCCGAGCTCAAGGGCGCGCCGCCGCCCGACGGCACTGAAATCTGGTGCGAAAAGGATGTCGGCGGCGTACCGGTCAAGGATGGCCCCTTCGTCGTCTACAATCTGAGCGGCGCCAGGATGATCGAGGGCTACTACGACGACGGCAAACAGTCGGGCGAATGGACGATGTGGCACGCCAACGGCCAGCGCGCCTCAGTCGATCATTATACCGACGGCGTCCAGAACGGGATGCATACGAGCTGGTATTCCAACGGCTCCAAGGCGATCGAGGGCGAGTACCGCGACGGCAAACGCGAGGGCGTGTGGCATCGGTGGGATCCCAACGGGTTCAAGCAATGGACCGACGTCTACAAGGACGACGTCAAAGTCTCGGGGGACGTCAGCGACGGCCCGAAGATGAAGACTCCTTGATATAGCCTGCGGAGCGCTCGCCTCCCTACACGGCTTCGAACGTTATTCCATCGCGGATTGCGAAGCCTCGATCACGCTGAACGGGATTCCCTCGGCCGCAAGGGCGCTGGTGTAGTACGCCTCCGGCGCGCCCCAAACCAGCGCCGGCTCGGCGCGGTTGCCGACGCCAATCGGATGCGCGAAGACCTGCTCGAGGTTGGCGTTGATCCGGAGCGCATTGGGCGCCAGCGGCGCCGCCAGCACGCCGTTGCGAATCAGGTAGGAGTCGCCGCTCACGGTGCAGGTGAAGTCGCCCGCGCGCTGCCCGTTGATCGGATAAGTGTACCAGACCCGGCCGACGTAGAGGCCCTCGCCCACCGCGCGGATCAGCTCGCGTTCGTTTTTTCCGCCGCGCGCGCGCATGATCACGTTGGTCGCCGCCGAGCCGGGACTGGCGTCGAAGCGGCGAACGGCGCTCTCGCCCAGACGATACCCGCTGTTGGGCGGGAAGTTCGTCCGCGCGGCGCCGAGCGGCCCGAGTTTCTCGGCGCGATGCTCGTCGGTCGCCAGCCGATGGCTATCGTAGAAATTCGACAGCAACCCGACCAGCCGCCCGTCCCGGATCATTATCGTGCGCCGGGCAGGCAGCCCCTCGCAGGTGATTCGGCGGCGAATCGCGCCACGCGCCGCCGCGGGATCGTCGATCAGGGTCAGGCGCGGGTCCATCACCTGCGCGCCGAAACGTCCATGATAGGCCGTGCTGGCGGCGTGAAACGCGCCGGTGGAGAGCGACGGAACGACCATGTAGTTGAGTATTTCCGCCACCGGCTGCGCGCCGAACACCACGCGATACGTCCCGCCCGGCGGCCGTTCGCCGCCGCCCAGCGCAAGCGCGCGCGCGACCGCGTCGCGTCCGGCGCACGCCACCGCCGCGCGCATCCCGCCCGGCGTCGCGCCGAGCGCCGCCGCGGTGCCCTTGGCGCCGAGCGATTCGACCAGCGCCGTCACCGTGCAGGTGAAGTGCGCGCCGGCTTCGGCCCGCACGCCGGCGAAGTTCGAACTCGCAAGCGCCATCCGATCGCGCATCATCGAAACGTCGCCGCCCAGCACCAGGCCGGGCGGACGCCCGCCCATCGCCGCCGCGGGCGATGGCGTGAACGCCTCGAGCGCGCCGCCGACGATTCGCCACGCCGCCTCGACCAGCGCACCGTCGCTGGTGCGCATCAGGCCGCCTGCCGCCGCGGCGGCGGGGCCGTGGGCGAGCATGCGCGGCGTTGCGGATGACGTCTTCGGCAGCCCGGAAGAATGCGGCGTTGCGGGCAATCCGGGGAAATGTGGATCGACCAGCGCCGCGCTACGCGCTCGCACAAGCGCCGCCCGCAGCGCCTCGAGGCTCAAATCGCCGGCCTCGGTCGCGAGGCCGATCTCGCGGGCGTCGCGGCGCATCACGATTCGCACCGTGAAGCCGTCGGCCACGTGCGACTTCAGCTCCTCGACGCCGTGGCACGGGATGTCGGAAGTGTAGGCAAGGCGCGCCACGCGATGCTCGGCCGAGGCGCAATAGATCTCGAAGCCGGCCAGGTCGCGCTCGCGTCCGAGCATCGCGCGCGCCTCGCGCACGAAGTTTTTCAGTTCCGCCGCCGTCCGCATCCGCCCTCAACCCCCGCCGAGCCGCGCCCGCGAGCGCAGCGTCGGCCCGCCGTTGGACATCCGCTTGACCTGCATCGGCTGTCCCTTGCCGCAGTTGGGAATCGCGATGAGGCGCAAATCGTTGCCAACCGCGTCGACGTGCATGAAGAATTCCTTGGAGTCGGCGATCACGCTGCCCGCCCGGTAGAGCCGGCCAAGCCGGCCGTGGTCGATTTCGTAAACCCGGCGCGCCGAGATGCGAAAGTTCTCGCGCGATTCCGCGATCGACGGGACCGCGCTCCCGCAAACGTAGTAGCCGTGCTCGACGTCGGCGACGATCCGGCGCGGGTCGCTCTCGCCGGGCATCACGAAGGTGTTCGACATCCGGATGAGCGGGACGTAAAAGACCTCGCTCGCACGCGCCGACCCGTTGGGTTCGACGCCCAGCACCGCGGCCGTGTCGCGCGAATTCAGGAAGCCGCGGAACACACCGTTTTCGACGTGCGCGACGCGCCGCGCGCGCGTTCCTTCGTGGTCGTAGCGGTAATGGCCGTAGCCCTCGAGGCCGGGGTCGGAGCAGGCGCTCAGCAGCGGCGAGCCGACCTGGCGGCCGACCTCATTGTCCTCGAGCGAGCGCAGAAACCAGCTCCGCCCCGCGTATGCCGCTTCCATCTTGAGCGCGCGGTCGGCCTCGCTCGGGTGGCCGATGATTTCGTGCGCGACCAGCGCGTTGAAATGCGTGTCGGTGACCACCGTGACTTCGGCCTCGGGCGGTTTTAGCACCGGCGCCGCGGCCAGTTCGCGCGCCTCGCCCGCGAGCTCGAGTGCGAACGTGGCCAGGTCCGGATTGGGCATCAGCTCGTCGCGCCATCCCTCGCTCAGGCACTCCAGGCCGCGCTGCTGTCCGATGGTGTCGTAGATTTCCTGATGACCGTCGCCGCTTTGCGCGACGACGTAACAATCGCCCTGCGAAAACGCGAAGCCCTGGCTGATGAGCGCGCCCTCGCTGCTGAGGAAAAGTTCCTCGCGCAGTTCGCTCAGCGCCGCCACCGCATTGAAAGCGATTTCCGGGCCGAGTTCGGCGACCCGGGCCGAGGCGTCGCGGCACAGGCGCTTTAGCTCGCCGGGGTCGAGCGTGCGCGGGTCACGCCGATAGACGGCCGCGACCTCGTCACGCATCGCGGCGCGCGGCGCCGGCGGCGGTGCCGTCACCAAGCTGCGCCCGCGGCCGTTCAGCCGGCGTATCAGCGCAGCCTTCGCGCGCGCGCCAAGCCGCGCGCGCTCGTACGCCTCAGCCAGACCCGCGCGGACGGCGGCGAGCAGCCGGGCCGGGCGGAGCGCGAGGCGGCCCAGCTCGACTCCGGTCTGGCCCGCGCTGGAAGCGCCCCAGCGCTCATTGACCCGCACGCTCACGCTGAAGCCGGCGCTCTCGCCCTCGTTGGCCGAGCGCGCCTCGCCGTCGGTCGCCGAGCTGGAGCGGCTGAACATCGCCTCGAAGCGCAAATCGGCGTAGACCGCGCCGCGATGGCCGCGGATAAACGCGCGCAGCAGGTCGGGGCCCTCTTTCTTGAGCAGCTCGGCCGCGCCGAACAGGTCCGTGGAGGTCATTGCCGGCGCGGCAGGCATGGAAGCGGGCGGCGCGCCAGCGCAAGCCTGCGCTTAGATTACGCCTTCCTGTTTGAGGCGTTCGACTTCGGCGGCGTCGAAGCCGAGGTACTGGGCGAAGATTTCGTTGTTGTGTTCGCCGAGCAGCGGCGCGCGGCGGACTTCGACCGGCGAATCCTCGAGCTTCACCGGACATCCCGGCATCGTGAATTCGCCGCGCACCGGATGTTGCACGGTGACGATCATCCCGCGCTCGCGCAGATGCGGATCCTCGAGCAGTTCGACGCTGTCGAGCACCTTGCCGCAGGGCACGTCGGCCTCGCCCAGGATTCGCATCACTTCATGCTTGGTGTATTTCGTGGTCCACGCGTTGATCGCCGCGGTCAACTCTTCCACATGGTGAAGGCGCGAGCGCCGATCCTTGAAGCGCTCGTCGGCGGCCATTTCCGGCCGCCCGATCGCGTGGCACAGGTTGGTCCACATCTCGGGCGTCGTGCACAGGATATATACGTAGTCGTTGCTGCCGCCCGGCGCGCATTTGTAGATGTCGGAGGGGGCGCCGGCGCTTATTCGGTTGCCCGTGCGCGGCACCGGCTTGTGCGTGATGTACGTACCCATCATCGCCACGCGACAGAAGTTTAAGATCGCGTCCTGCATCGAGAGCTCGACCTTCTGCCCCACTCCGGTGCGCTCGCGCTGAATATAGGCCGCCAGCACGCCGATCGCCGCGTGCATCCCGGTGCCGGTATCGCCGATCGTCGGGCCGGGCTTCAGCGGCGGAGTCTCCGGCGTCCCGGTCAACGCCATCGCGCCGCCCGACGCCTGCGCAATCATGTCGAAGCTCTTGTATTTGCTATAGGGGCCGTATGTGCCGAAGCCCTTGATGGTCAGGTAGATGAGGCGCGGATTGATCTCGTGCAGTCGCTCCCAGCCGAAGCCCCAGCTCTCGAGCGTGCCGAGCGAAAAGTTCTCGGACAAAAGGTCGACTTTTTTCACCAGCTCGATGAAAATCTTCCGGCCGCGCTCGTCCTTAAGGTTGAGCGTGATCGAACGCTTGTTGGCGTTGAGCAGCATGAAGTAGTGCGAGTCGACGCCGGGCTTCTCGGTCAACTGCCAGCGCCCCTGCTCGCCCTTGCCCGGGGTCTCCAGCTTGATCACGTCCGCGCCCAGCCAGGCCAGCATTTCGGTGCATGAAGTGCCGGCCTCGAACTGTGTCAAGTCGAGGACCTTTAAGCCTGCCAACGCTTTGTCCATTCGAGTTCTCCTGTCGAGTCCTCTGGCCGAGCCCCGGCGAGCCCCGCGTTTCGGCGATCCCCGCGTTTAGGATCGTCTCCGCACTCCCGCCGGCGGGCGCATCATGGGGCGGCGCGGGAAGCGGTTGATCCCTTGTAGCTGCTCAATTCATCCCCGGCAAGTACGGGCTGCGAGGCCATCGTGCGCGCGCGGACGCGGTCTGCTAAATTTTGGTCCTGTTATTGACCATGGCGCGCGCGAGCGCGCGCCCCGGGGTATCGATGTCCAACGCGGCAGCCAGCCTCGCGCGCATCCGCGAGGAACTCAACCACGCCTTCCAGGAACGCGCCGACCTGATCGACGGCGCGCTCTGCGCGCTGCTTTCGAGCAGCCACGTGCTCATCATCGGACCGCCGGGCACGGCCAAGTCGATGCTGTCCGACGAGCTCTGCCGGCGGATCGAGGGCGCCAACTATTTCCAGTGGCTGCTCACCAAGTTCAGCACCCCCGAGGAGATCTTCGGCGCGGTCAGCCTGAGCGGCCTGGAGCACGACGACTACCGGCGCGTGACCTCGCACAAGCTGCCCGAGGCGCACATCGCGTTCCTCGACGAAATCTTCAAGTCCAACTCCTCGATCCTCAACGCGCTCCTGACCATCATCAACGAGCGCCTGTTCCACAACGGGCGCGAGCGCGTGCGCGTGCCGCTCATCACGATGTTCGGGGCCTCCAACGAGCTGCCCGACGAGGAGGAGCTGACCGCGCTCTACGACCGCTTCATGCTGCGCTTCACCGTCGACTACATCGCCGAGGAGTTCCGTTTCCTCAAGATGCTCGAGGGCACGCGCTCCGCCGCGCGCACCACGCTAAGCTTCGCCGAGCTCGACGAGTTGCGCGCGCTGACCCGCGCGGTCGAAGTCCCCGGCAGCGTGCTCACCGCCATCGCCGAGCTGCGCCGCGAGCTCGGGCGCCAGCAGATCGTGGTTTCCGACCGGCGCTGGCGCAACTCGCTCGACGTGCTGCGCGCGCACGCTTTCCTGTCCGGCCGCGCGATCGTCACCGAGGACGACCTCGGCTTCCTCGAACACGTGCTGTGGAAAGACCCCGAGGAGCATCCCAAGGTCCGCGAGGCGATCCATCGGCTGGTCAAGGGCTACGAGGAGCAGGCGCGCGAGCTGTTGATCCAGAGCCAGGAGTTGCGCGAGTACGCCGAGCGCGGATGGGAAAGCGACGAGCTGCGCAGCCGCGCGCTGATCGAGGCCCACACCAAAATCGCCAACATCCTGGTCCGCTTCGACCACCTGGCGCGCGAGGCGGCCGAGAGCGGGCGCGCCGTGCAAGGGGTCGAGGCAATGCGCTCGCAGGTCAAGGAAATCCAGCAGTCGATGCTGCGCCGGCTGTAGCCGGGGCACCTGCGAGAGCGCGCGCCGCCGATGCCAGCCGAGGAAGCCACGCCCGCGATCGTGCTGCGCACCCGCGACTACCTGGAGTCCGATCGCATCGTGACCCTGCTCACCGAGCAGGCGGGCAAGCTCGGCGGTATCGCCAAGGGCGCCAAGGCCTCGCGCCGGCGCTTCGAGCATCGGCTCGAACCGTTCTCGCACGTGATGCTGTATTTTCGCCGCCGCCCGCACGGCCAACTCGTCTTCATCACGCGCGCCGAAGCGGCGGGCCTGCAGCCGTTTTGCCTGGAGGACGACCTCGGCCGCCTCGCGCTCGGCAGCTACATGCTGGAGCTGGCCGAAGCCGTGACCTCCGAGGATGCGGAGGCGTCGGGCGCCTACCATCTGTTGGCCGAGGCCCTGGCCGCGCTCGGCGCGGGCGAGGCCAACGCGGCGTTGCGCCAGGCCTACGAACTGAGGATGTTCCGATGGGCGGGGTTCGGCATGCAGTTCGACCGCTGCCGCGTCTGCGCGCAGAGCCAGGCCGCGGCGGCGGCGGTCTATTTCATCATCGGACGCGGCGGGATTGTTTGCGCGCGATGCCGCGAGAGCACGCCCGAGGGCGGCATCCGGCTGGGCGCGGCCAGCGCGGCGGCGCTCGCCGAACTGGGACAGCTGCCGTTGGCGACCGCCTCGAAGGCGGCGGCGGCGGGCGCTGACGGCGCGCTCGCAATCGCGCGCTTCATCGGGTCGGTCGTCGATCGCAAGCTCAGATCGGTCGAGTTCATGGACTCCGTGATCGCGCCGGCCACCCGCGCATAGCCGCGTCATCCATGCCGAACGCATCGATCATGCATGACGCATCCATTCCCTCTCGTTGCTCAGTGAGACGCATCCAATGAAAGCGATCCAATTCGACCGGCTCGGCGGCGCCGAAGTGATGGAGCTGCGCGAGGCGCCGAAGCCCGAGCTCCAGCCCGGAACCATCGTGGTCAAAAACCAGGTGATCGCCGTCAATTTCGGCGACACGCTTTTTCTGCGCGGCGAATACATCGTCAGGCCGGTGTTCCCGGACATCCCCGGCATGGAGGCGGCCGGCGTGGTCGACGCCGTCGCGCCCGACGTGAAAGACCTCGCGCCCGGCATGCGGGTCGCGTACATCGGGATGGGCGCGTATGCCGAGTACACGCGAATTCGCCAATCGCGCGCGATCCCGTTGCCGGACTTCATGGATTTCGAGCAGGGCGCCGCCTTTCCCATCGCGGTGCTGACCGCCTGGCACCTGCTCCATAGCTGCCATCGGACGACGCCGGGAGAAACCGTGATCGTTCACTCGGCGGCGGGCGGCGTCGGAATCGCGGCCGTCCAGATCGCGAAAGCGGCGGGAGCGCGGGTCATCGGCACCGTCTCGAGCGATGACAAAATCGCGCTGACGTTGAAGTTCGGCGCCGACGAAGTCGTCAACTATGCGACTCACGACTTCGCCGCGGAGGCGATGCGGCTCACCGGGGGGCGCGGCGTCGATCTCATCCTCGACGCGGTCGGCAAACCCACGCTGGCGCGGGAGCTCGAGTGCCTCGCGCCTTTCGGACACCTGGTGCTCTACGGCCGCGCCGGAGGAATACCCGATCCGGTGAGTCCGATGAGCCTGTTCCGCAAGGCGCTCAAGATAAGCGGGTTCGCGGTGCCGATGGTGTATGGAATGCGGGAGATCCACCGCCGCGGCATGGACGACGTGTTTCGGCTCGCGCGCGAGGACAAGCTCACGGTGCCCATCGGCGGGAAATTCGCGCTGGCCGACGCGGCGAAAGCGATTCGCTACCTCCAATCGCGTCAGTCGGTGGGAAAATTGCTATTGATTCCTTAGACGCCTGACGCCGGCCGGGCAGCCGCGCACGCTTCGGCGTGCCGCTGGTATGACGTCCCATTAACCATTAATAAGTCGTGTCCGGGCGCTTGCCCTCCCGAACCGGCGAGCGGCTAGTCGGCGGCCGCCTTGAGACGCCGGATGCCGCAGTGCGGGGCAATCCCCATGCGCTCGTAGTAACGCTGATGGTATTCCTCAGCGCGGTAGAATATCGAGGCCGGGACAATCTGGGTGACGATTGGTCCGCCGAACTCGCCCGATTCCTCGAGGCGCCTCAGTGACGCCGCGGCCGCCGCCTTCTGTTTGGCGTCGTGGTAGAAGATCGCGGAGCGATACTGGGCACCGACATCGGGCCCCTGACGATTCATCGTGGTCGGATCGTGAATTTCCCAGAACAGCTCCAGGAGCTGTTCGTACGACACCACCGCGGGATCGTATTCCACCTGGACCACTTCGGCGTGCCCGGTCTGGTCCGCGCACACCTGGCGATAGGTCGGATGCTTGAGCCAGCCGCCCATGTAACCGGAGGTCGCGGCGGCAACGCCGTCGAGTTCGCGGAACGCGGCCTCGACGCCCCAAAAGCATCCGCCGCCGAAAGTGGCTATTCTTTTTCGCGCCATCGCCCGCTGGATATCCCGGCTCCGCTCGCGATCGGAAAGGGCGCCCCCTTTTGGAGGGCGCCCTTTCCAACCTTGGTCGACCGATTACCCTCTATAGTTTTACATAGACGGTCTTGATTTGCGTGTAAAGCTCAAGCGCGTACTTGCCCAGTTCGCGGCCGAAGCCCGACTCCTTGTAACCGCCGAACGGCGCGATCGGGTCGATCACCCCGTAGCAGTTAACCCAAACCGTGCCGGCCTTCAGCGCGCGGGCGACCTTGTGCGCGCGGCCGACGTCGCTGGTCCAGACCGCGGCGGCCAGCCCGTAGTCGGTATCGTTGCCCTGGAGCACCGCGTCGTTCTCGTCCTTGAACGGAATGGTCGCGGCGACCGGGCCGAAGATTTCCTCCCGCGCGATCCGCATGCTGTTGTTCACGTCGGCGAAGACGGTCGGCTTGACGAAGTAGCCCTTGCCGGTCGCGGCCTCGCCACCGACGGTCACTCTCGCCCCTTCCTTCTTGCCGAGTTCAAGGTAGCCCTTGACCTTGTCGAACTGCTCTTTGGAGACCAGCGGGCCCATCATGGTCTTGGGATCGAGCCCGTCGCCCATCGTCATGCCGGCGCTGAACTTGGTGAGCTGGTCGTTGAACTTCTCGTAGACGTCTTTCTGAACGAAAATCCGCGTGCCGGCGCAGCACACCTGTCCCGAGTTGAAAAACACGCCCATCATCGAATTGGGGACCGCCTGCTCCAGGTCGGCGTCGGGGAAAATGATGTTGGGCGACTTTCCGCCGAGCTCCAGCGACACCCGCTTGAGGTTGCCGGTGGACGCCCGAAGGATGATCTTGCCTACCTCGGCCGAGCCGGTGAAGGCAACCTTGTCGATATCGGGATGCTCGGCGATCGAGCTGCCGGCGCCGGGACCGAAACCGGTGATGATGTTGACCACGCCCTCGGGCAAGCCGGCCTCGAGAATCAATTCGCCCAGCCTGAGCGCGGTTACCGGCGTCTGTTCGGCCGGCTTCAGAATCACCGTGTTACCACAGGCGAGCGCCGGGCCGAGCTTCCACGACGCCATCATCAGCGGAAAATTCCAGGGAATTATCTGGCCGCACACGCCGACCGGCTCGCGCAGCGTGTAGTTGAACATCGCGGGATCGGACGGATTGGTTTCGCCGTAAAGCTTGGTGCACCATCCTCCGTAATAGCGAAAGGTCTCGGCCGAGCCGGCGATGTCGATCGCGAGCGCCTGGGTCTTCGCCTTGCCGTTATCCAGCGTCTCGAGTTCGGCCAGCTCATCCGCGTGCTGCTCGATCAGGTCGGCGATCTTGAACAGGTAGCGCGCGCGCTGATGCGGCCCGATCTTCGACCAACTGCCCTCGTACGCCCGGCGCGCCGCCTTGACGGCTTCGTCGACGTCGGCCTTGTCGCCCTCGGCGATCAGCGCGAGGACTTCCTCGGTGGCCGGGTTGAGCGTCTCGAAGGTCTTGCCCGACTTCGCCGCGACCCATTTGCCGCCGATAAGCAATTTCTTGGGCGAGGCCTTGAGGAAATTCGACGCGGCGCTGGACCGCGCGCCGCCGCTCGCCCTCTCTACGGATGGGGTTGTTGCTGCCATTCGCCTGACTCCTTTGTGTTCGATGGCTTGGCGCCATCGTTGTGAACGCCACTGCTACGAATTGAGGCGCGCGACGACCTGCCCCATCCGTGCCGTGTCGTACGCACAGAGCTGGCTTACTTCACTGGCGAAGCTGCCGGAGTTCAGCGCGTCTAACATCGCACGCACCGGGGGCGAGTCCGTCTCGCCTTGCAGGATGACCAGATCATAGCGCTCTTCGCGCACTGGAACAAAACTCAAGCCCCAGGCCTCCGCCGCCACCCGCAGCGTCAGCCCCGCCGCGGCCTCGCCCGCCGCTATCGCGGCCGCCACTTCGAGATGGCCGCTCAACTCCCGCGCGTAGCCGGCAATCCGCCGCGGCGGGATCTTCACCGCCGCCAGCGCCTGGTCGAGCACCAGCCGCGCGCCCGAACCAGCCTCGCGGTTGACCATCCGCACGCCCGGCCGCGCCAGGTCGGCGATGCTCCGCAGCCCCAACGGATTGCCGCGCCGCACGCCCAGTCCGAGTTCCCAGCGCGCGAAATTCACCATCACGGCGGGCCGGCGCTTGAGCGTCTCGCGCACCGCCGCCAGGTTGTCCTCGCCGCCCCCGCGATCGCACAGATGCACCCCGGCCGCGTGCACCCGGCCCTCGAGCAGCGCGGCGAGCGCCGCGCTGCTGCTGCGCGTGATCGGCGCGAGCGTAGTGGCCGGGCGATGGCGTCCCATCCAGTCGGCGAGAATGCTTACCGCCGGGTCGCATCCCGCAACCAGCAGCGTCGCGTCGATCTCCTCGCGGCTGCGAAACGCCGCCACCCGCGCGCGCCTGCCGGTTGCGTGCTCGAGCACGCCCGCCCCGGCCGCCAGGCGCATCGCCGGCGGTGGCTGCGCCAGCGCGATCAACCGTCCGCCGACGCGCGCCAGCGCGACCGCGACGCGCCCCGGCGCGGCCGCGCGCTTCGCCTCGCCGCCAGGCGCATCAGGGGCACCCATCCAGTCGGCCTCCAGATGCGCCGGCTCGGCCGGTGCGCCGAACAGCGCCTCGACGCTATCGCCGAGCTCGCGTGCCAGCGCGAGCGCCACGCCGACGCCGGGCTGGTAAACGCCGGACTCGATCGCGCCCAGGGCCTGGCGCGAAAGACCGGCGCGGCGCGCCAGCTCGTCCTGAGTCAGGCCGCGCGCGACGCGCGCCCGGCGCACCGCCGGGCCTTCATGCGATGCCATTATACTTGTCATAATGCCTGTATCATGGCATAAAGGGCCGCATCATGAAAATCCTGAGCAACCCCCACCCGGGCAAATCCACGTGCCCGACCACACTTACGACGCCGGCCCGCAGGTCCCCGGTTCGCGTGGCCCTCGCGGCCGCCGCCCTGGCCGTCCTTGCGATGCCGAGCGCGCACGCTCGCGCACAGAGCGCGCCGCCCTTGTCCGGCACGGCCTCCGCTTCAAATGCGCCGACGGTGGCGAGCGCGGCGCCGGTCTCGGATCCCTCGCCGTCGGCGGTGGTGGTGCGATACTTCGACGACTGGTTTCCGCGCGTCACGCGCATCCAGAGCGAACAGCCGCACTGGATTACGCCGCTGGTGACGGTGACGCCGCGCCTGGAAGAGGAGTACCGCTACGATCAGCTCTGGGAGGCGCAGCCGCATGGCAAAGCGCTCGACAACTTCGGCGCCAACAAGGGTCTGGAGCTGATCCCGTTCGAGAATACCGAGGTCATTCTGGGCGTGCCGGGATGGATCGCGCACAACGGAACGCTTCCGAAGCCACCGCGGCAAGGGGCGACGAAGCCCGATGTGGACGGCTGGGCGGATGAAACGTTTCTCGTGAAATATCGGCTGCTCTCGGCCAACGAGGATAACGGCAACTACATCCTGACCGTCTTCATGGGTTTCAGCGCGCCCACCGGCAGCGACGGCAACAGCTCGCGCCATGCGATTTTCACGCCGACTGTCGCGTTCGGAAAGGGTTGGGGTGACTTCGATTTTCAGAGCACGCTCGGAATCGCGGTTCCCAACGGCGGGATGCAGCGACTCGGGGCGCCGCTCGCTTACAATACCGCCTTTCAGTATCGCCTGTTCAAGTACTTCTGGCCCGAGTTCGAGGTGAACTACACCTGGTGGCCCAACGGCGAAAAGACCGGAGTAAACCAGGTGTTCCTCACCCCCGGAATAATCATCGGGCGCATTCCAATCCACGACCGGGTCGGTTTGACCTTCGGCGCGGGCTACCAGGTCGCCGTGACGCATCAACCCGCATACAACAACGCGGTGATTGCCACCGCACGCATCCCCTTCTAAGGGCATGGCGGCGGCGGATCGATGAAATGGAATCGCGGACTGCTCTTGCGGGCGGGAATCGTGGCGCTGGCCGGCGGGTTGGCGGCGGCCATCGCGATCGCGAGGGCCGGGGGAGCCGAACCGACCACGCCGCTCGAAGTGGCCTACGCGGGATCGATGGGCTCGATGATGGATGGCGGCGTCCGGCCGGCGATCGCGAAGGCTCTGGGAGCCGAGATGCGGGGGCGCGGGCAGGGCTCCACGGGCCTCGCCAACCTGATCGCCGCGGGAAGCATCCGGCCCGACGTTTTCATCTCCGTCACGCCGGGGCCGATGCGTATCGTGCTGAAGGCGGGCAAGGTCGAGCGCGCGCTACCGATTGCGCGCACCGAGATGGTAATCGCTTACGCTCCGAGCAGCCGATACGCGGGAGCGCTGCGCAAGTCGGGCGATCCCGGCGCCAAGCCGTGGTGGCAAATTCTGGAGACGCCGGGCTTTCGCTTCGGGCGCACCGATCCGAACACCGACCCGCAGGGGCTGAACGCAATTTTCACGATGCAACTCGCGGCGCGCTACTATCATCAGCCGGACCTGGCCGGGAAGATCCTCGAAGCACCGATAAATCCGCAACAGATTTTCCAGGAGCCCCAGGTGATGGCGCGGCTGCAAGCCGGACAACTCGATGCGAGTTCGGCCTACAAGACCGAGCCCGCGGCGCTCGGCCTGCCGTTTCTTTCGCTGCCCGGGGAGATTAACCTTGGCTCCGCCTCGATGGAGAAGGAATACCAACAAACGAGCGTCACGCTGAACGGCAAGACGCGGCGGCCCTCCCCGCTCGTCTTCTATGCCGCCGTGCTCAAGGATGCGCCGCGGCCGAAGCTGGCCGAGCGCTTCGTGGCGTGGCTGCAAGGTCCCGAGGCCCGCCAAATCCTCTCGCGCTACCACTACGACGAACCCGGCGACGCCAAGCCCCTGGTTCCGTAATCTCGTGCGGTTTCCCATGCGTTCTCGATGGTGGGCCCGGATGGGCATGCTCGCGTTCACGCTGGCCCTGCTCTATCCGCTGGCCGGCCTTTTCGCGCCGGTCGGCCGCTGGCAATGGGACGGCAGTATCCCGGGCTCGACCGCCGCGGCCGTGAGCGTCTCGCTGGTTCTTACCGCAATCGCACTGCTGTTCGACGTGATCCTGGGCACACCGGTCGCATGGTATCTCGCGCGCCATCGCGGCCGCGACAAAATCGTCTGGGAGGCCGCGGTCCTGGTCTCAGTGCTGATGCCGCCGCTCGCGTTGGGAATTCTGCTCTCGCTCGCCTTCGGTCCCACCACGGCGCCGGGCGCGTGGCTGCTGCGGATGGGCGTGCCCACCTCCAACAGCCCGCTCGCGTTCATCGCGACCCAGTTCTACGTCAGCGTCGGCTACTATATCGTGGCCGCCCGCGCGGCGCTGGCCGCCGTGCCCGTCGACCTCGAGCGGATCGCGGCGCTGCTCGGGTTGCGTCCGTGGCAGGTATTTCGCCGTGTGACCTTTCCGCTCGCGCGCCTGGGCTTTGCCGCGGCCTTGAGCCTCGCGTGGGTCCGCGCACTGGGAGAGTTTGGCGCGGTCATCGTCACCGCTTACTATCCGAGCGGGATGCCGGTGCAGATTTGGATCAATCTACAGGACGCCGGGATGCCGGCCGTGATGCCGTTGCTGGTCGTGTTCCTGCTCACCGCGCTCCCGCTGCCGTGGGCGATCCATCTGCTCGCACAGAGGCGCCGCGCCGATGCCGACGCTTGATGCGCATATCGTCAAACGGCGGCGCGTGCTTGCCGTGGACCTCTGCCTGCGCCTGGAGCAGGGCGAGCGGCTCGCGCTGTTCGGGGCTTCGGGCGCGGGCAAGAGCACGGTGCTCTCGTGCCTGGCGGGAATCGAAAATCCCGACGCCGGACGGATCCAGTTCGGCGACACGGTCTTCTTTCCGCCGCATCTGCCGCTTTACCTGCGCCCGCTCGCATACCTGACACAGAGCGATTCATTGTTTCCGCATCTGAGCGTGGCCGACAATGTCTGCTTCGGGTTGCGCGACCGCGCAAGCGACGGCACACGCCACTGGGTCGAGGAACTCAAGCGGCGCCTCGCGCTCGGCCCGCTCTGGAACGAATCGGCGCGGCGGATTTCCGGCGGCCAGGCGCGCCGGGTCGCCCTGGCGCGGATGCTCGCGCGGCGGCCGCCGCTGGTGCTGCTCGACGAGCCGTTCACCGCGCTCGATCGTCCCATCGTCGGCGAACTCGTCGACGCGATCCTGCAATGGCATCGCGAACTCGGTTTCACTCTGATCGCCGTCGACCATCGCGCCGACATCCTCGAAAGACTCTGCACGCGCGCCGCGGCGATCGAAGACGGCCGCGTGATCCAGGCGGGCACCTGGCCCGAGATCACGTCGGCCCCGGCGACGCCGACGCTGGCCCGTCTGCTGTCGGCCTGAAAAGAGAGCCCCTCTTCTCGAACCTCTCTTTGACCAGCGAGAGGTCGCCGCGAGCGGCGGAAGAGGTCTTCGCGCTCAGTCCTCGACAATTTGCGGAGGCCGAAAACTTCCGTCTTCGTATTCGAGCAGCACGATTCCACAATTGGGCGGCACGTGCGTGTTGTCCCAATGTCCGACCAGGTGCGCCCAACACGTCAGCATCACGCCGCCGTGGCTGACGACCGCCAGTTCCCCGCCGCCGGCGCGCTCGGCCAGCCGCTCCAGGATTGGCGCGACGCGCACGCGCACGTCCTCGTAACTCTCGCCGCCCTCGGGCCGCCACAGCCACGTCTTCTCGGTTTCGAACGCCGGATCGTCGCGCACCGCGTCGTAGGGCTGTCCTCGCAGGTAGCCGAAATGGCGTTCGTAAAGCCCGTGCTCGACCTCGACCGGCAGACGCAACGCGGCGGCGATTATCTCGCCGGTCTCGCGCGCCCGCGCGTAGGGGCTGGTGATCACCAGGCGCGGATGGAACAGCCGCGCGATCCGGCGCGCGGCCTGGGCGGCCTGCTCGCGTCCCAAGTCGGTCAGCGGCGCGTCGGGCGTGGTGGTGAAGCGGCGTTCGCGATTGCCCTCGCTCTCGCCGTGGCGAACCATGATCAGCTTACCCATAACAGTGAAATAGCCGATCAGGATTTCGTGCCGCCATCCTCGGGCTTGCCGATGGCGCGGCGCAGGTTCAGGAAGGGCTCGAACAGATCCATCGGAATCGGAAAGACCGTGGTCGAATTGTTCTCGGATGCGATCTCCTTGAGCGTCTGCAGGTAGCGAAGCTGCAACGTCACCGGGCTCTTACTCATGATTTCGGCGGCCTCGGCCAGGCGTTGCGCGGCCTGGAATTCGCCCTCCGCCGCGATCACCTTGGCCCGCCGCTCGCGCTCGGCTTCGGCCTGCGCCGCGATCGCGCGCTGCATGTCCTGCGGCAGATCG
>Ga0307372_10005172_pt1 | contig 19717 bp, 16 predicted proteins | sample OX1MG_FD_202533 | JGI IMG/M metagenome (GOLD analysis project Ga0307372, IMG submission 202533) | Soil microbial communities from Risofladan, Vaasa, Finland - OX-1 | ecosystem: Environmental > Terrestrial > Soil > Coastal area > Acid sulfate soil | place: Finland: Risofladan, Vaasa | collected...
GACGGCCGCCGCCCAGCCGTCCCCCGCCACCGACCGGTCCCCCGCGGCGGAGCCGTCATCGGTGCCGTTCCCCACCCGCGATCAGCTGGTCCAGGCGTGGGGCGACCACATCGTCGGACGGCTGCGACCCAAGGCGAAGGCCCTCTTCCAGGCGGGAAGGTTCGTCGGGGTCGAGGGGGACCGGGCGGTCTTCGGACTTCCCAACGAGACCCACCGCACCCGCTGTGCGGAGGTGCAAGAAGAGATCGGGTCCAAGCTGTCGGAGCACTTCGGTCGGCCGGTGGGCCTGGTGCTGGTGGTCGATACCGGCGCAGGCCCGGACGGGGGCGATGACCGGCCGGGCAGAGGCGGGCCGGTTGCGCCTGTCTCCCGGTCCGCCGCCTCGCCGGCGTCGCCGGGCCCCCTGCCCTCGGGGGGGCGCGGCGAGGAAGCCGGGGCCGCACCGACCGCCGGGACGGCGACGGACCCCTCGGACCCCGACGAGAGCGAGGTGCTCTCGGCCTTCGAGGAGTCCGAGCTCGGCGAGGTCGCCGAGGTGGACAACTCGGCCCGGGCCCGGGTGCTCCAGGCCTTTCCCGGCGCCGAAGAGGTCGACTAGGTGGCCATCTTCTCCGGGCCGTTGCAGTCGCTCATCGACGAGCTGGGCCGGTTGCCGGGTGTCGGTCCGAAGTCGGCGCAGCGGATCACCTTCCACCTGCTCAAGGTGGCGCCCGAGGACGCGCTCCGCCTGGCCGAGGCGATCATCGCCGTGAAGGAGCGGATCACCCTCTGCACCCGCTGCTTCAACGTCGCCGAGGGCGGCTTGTGCGCCATCTGCCTCGACGATCGACGGGACGCGGCTTCGGTCTGCGTGGTGGAGGATCCCCGCGACATCGTCTCGGTCGAGAAGACCGGGGAGTACTCGGGGAAGTACCACGTACTGCAGGGTGCCCTCAACCCGATCGAGGGTGTCGGGCCCGATCAGCTGCGGGTCCGTGAGCTGCTCGCCCGGGTCGAGGCCGAAGGCATCACCGAAGTCATCCTCTGCACCAATCCCAACCTCGAGGGCGAGGCGACCGCCATGTACCTGGCCCGCCTCCTGAAGCCGATGGGGCTCACCGTCACCCGCATCGCCAGCGGTCTGCCGGTGGGCGGCGACCTCGAGTATGCCGACGAGCTGACACTCGGAAGGGCCCTCGAGGGCCGCCGCGAGGTGGACGCCTGATTCGGTGGGTCGCACGGTGAGGTACCTCTGGCTGCTCCGGCACGGCAAGGCCGCCTCGGACGCCCCGGTGGGCGGCGGTGACCGGGAGCGCCCGTTGACCGCTCGGGGCCGCCGTGACGCCACAGCACTCGGACGGCGGATCCGCGAGGAGCGGCCGGTCCTCGGCCTCGAGGGCGTGGCCCGGCCCGACCTGGCCGTCAGCTCGGCCGCGGTCCGGGCCCGTCAGACGGCCGAGCTCGTGGTCAAGGCCATGGGTGGCCGGGTGCCGCTCGACTCGTACTCCTCCCTCTACGACGCCGATAGCGACGTGGTGCTCCGCTACGTCAGGGAGATCGACGAGGGCGTGAACGGTGCGCTGCTCGTCGGTCACAACCCGACCGCCTTCCAGACGGTGTGGGAACTCCTGGGCCATGCCGAGGATGGCGGGGCGGCCGACCGTGCCGCCCTCGAGGCCCACGGATTCCCCACCTGTTCCCTGGCGGTGGTGGCGCTCCACGTGCCCGCCTGGGAGGACACCGCGCACGGGTGCGGCACCCTGGCCGGGGTGTTCAAGCCCCCATACTGAAGCCGGTCGCACTCCGGGCGGCCACTCGCCTCGAACAGGCCGGCCGGTGCAGGGGGTCGGGGCGCGACGGCCCGGTGACGCGGGACGTCGCCGTAGGCCGGCGTCCCCTCAGAGGCTGCGGAGGATGGCGGCGTCGCCCTGGCCGCCGCCGCCGCACAGGCTGACCGCGGCGGTGCCCCCGCCCCGGCGCCGCAGCTCGAGCAGCGAGGTCAGCGCCAGCCGGGTGCCCGACATGCCCACCGGGTGTCCGAGGGCGATGGCGCCGCCGTTGACGTTGAGCCGGTCCTCGTCGATGCCGAGATCCTCGGCCGAGGCCAGGCCGACCGCGGCGAACGCCTCATTGATCTCGACGATGTCGATGTCGCCGATCGAGAGCCCGGCCTTTTCCAGTGCCACCGAGGCGGCGTGGGAGGGCTGGTGGAGCAACGAGGGGCTCGGGCCGGCCACCTGGCCGTAGCTGACAAGCTCGCCCAGCGGGCTCACCCCCAGCTCCTCGGCCTTCGCCTTGGACATCACGACGACCGCGGCCCCGCCATCGGAGATCTGGGAGGCGTTGCCGGCGGTGATCGTGCCGTTCTTGTCGAAGGCGGGCCGGAGCTTGCCGAGGGACTCGGCGGTCGTCTCGGGCCGAACCCCCTCGTCGGTCTCGATCACGACCGGGTCGCCCTTCCGCTGCGGGACGCTGACCGCCACGATCTCCTCGGCGAACCTGCCGTCCTTGATGGCACGGGCGGCCCGCTCGTGGGAGAGGGCGCTGAAGGCGTCCTGTCGCTCGCGGGATATTCCGTCCGAACCGTTGTAGCGCTCGGTCCCGAGGCCCATGGCGCAGTTGTCGAAGGCACAGAACAGCCCGTCGTACATCATCGAGTCGACGACGGTGCCGTCCCCGATCCGGTACCCGGCCCGGGCGCCGGGCAGGAGGTAAGGAGCCTGGGTCATCGACTCCATGCCCCCGGCCACCACGATGTCCGCCTCACCGGCGTTGATCATCAGGTCGGCCAGGTAGATGGCGTTCAGGCCGGACAGGCAGACCTTGTTGACGGTGGTGGCCGCCACGTCCATCGGGATCCCCGCCTTGGATGCCGCCTGGCGGGCGGTGATCTGCCCGGCGCCGGCCTGGATGACCTGGCCCATCAGGACGTAGTCGACCTGCTCTGGTCGGACGCCGGCCCGGTCCAGGGCGGCGGCGATGGCGAACCCGCCCAGCTCGGTGGCGGCGAAGCCGCCCAGTGCCCCGGAGAGCTTGCCGATCGGGGTCCGTGCCCCTGCGACGATGACGGTTCCGGGCATGACGACCTCCGCGGCCTGCTGGCCAGATCAGTAGGCGACCCTCCATGGGCCGGCCATGACGACGGCACCATGATACGGCCTGGTCCCGACCGCCGACCACACGGGCGCCCGGACCGGCTGTCCCGTCGGTGCCCGGCACCGTTGCGGCCTCCGGCGGGCGGGGGTCGCCCCGGGGCGGGCGGACTATCCTCACCTCCCATGCAGGAGTTCCTCACCGCCATCCAGTCAGGTGCGTCCGGCGACGAGATCGCCGCCATCCCGATCCCCGAGGCCTACCGGGCCGCCTTCGTGCTCCGGGACGAGGTGGGCATGTTCGAGGGCCTCGAATCCGCCGACAAGGACCCCCGGAAGTCCCTGCACGTGAGCGAGGTGGCCGTCCCCGAGCTGGCTCCCGACGAGGCCTACATCGCCGTCATGGCCAGCGCCATCAACTTCAACACCGTCTGGACCTCGATCTTCGAACCGCTGCCGACCTTCGGGTTCCTCGACCGGCTCGGAAAGGAGAGTCGCTGGGGCAAGCGGCACGCGCTCGGCTACCACGTGGTCGGGTCCGACGCGGCCGGGGTCGTCCTCCAGACGGGTTCCGCAGTGAGGAACTGGAAGGCGGGCGACCGGGTCACCGTCCATTGCAACTACGTCGACGACCAGAGCCCGAGCGCCCACGACGACTCGATCCTGGCCGACAACCAACGGATCTGGGGGTTCGAGACCAACTTCGGCGGCCTGGCCGACCTGGCCGTGGTCAAGGCCAACCAGCTGATGCCCAAACCCCGGCACCTCACCTGGGAGGAAGCCGCGGCCAACGCCCTGTGCAACTCCACGTCCTACCGGATGCTGGTCTCGAAGAACGGCGCCCACATGCAACAGGGCGACCGGGTGCTGGTGTGGGGGGCCTCCGGCGGCCTCGGTGCCTATGCCGTGCAGTACGTGCTCAACGGTGGGGGCACACCGGTGGGCGTGGTGTCCTCGCCCGAGAAGGTCGAGCTCCTGCACGATCTGGGCGTGGAGGCGGTCATCGACCGCAAGGCGGCCAACTACCGCTTCTGGAAGGACGAGCACACCCAGGACGAGTCGGAGTGGCGCCGTCTCGGCAAGGACATCCGGGGCCTGGTCGGCGAGGACGTCGACATCGTGTTCGAGCACCCCGGCCGCCAGACCATGGGGGCGTCGGTCTTCGCGGCCCGACGGGGGGGGACCGTCGTGACCTGCGCCGCCACGTCGGGCTACATGATCGAGTACGACAACCGCCACCTCTGGATGAAGCTCAAGACCATCAAGGGCTCGCACTTCGCCAACTACCGCGAGGCCTGGGACGCCAACCAGCTGGTGTGCGAGGGCAAGATCCTGCCCCCGCTATCGGCGGTCCACCCCCTCATCGAGGTAGGCGACGCCGCCTACCAGGTGCACCACAACCTTCACGAGGGGAAGATCGGGGTCCTGTGCCTGGCTCCCGAAGAGGGCCTGGGCATCGACGATCCCGGGCGCCGCGCCGAGGTCGGCGAGGACCGCATCACCTTGTTCAGGAGGCACGGAGCATGACCGCCCCCGCTCTGACCGAGATCGACCACGTGGCCATCGCCGTGCGCGACCTCGAGGCCGCCATCGCCTATTACGCCGACACCTTCGGGGCGGAGGTGGCCCATCGCGAGCGGGTCGACTCCGACGGGGTGGAGGAGGCGCTGGTCAAGGTGGCCGACAGCTACGTCCAACTGCTGACACCCACCCGGGCCGACTCCCCGGTGGCCAAGTTCCTGGACAAGAAGGGCGAGGGCCTCCACCACGTGGGCTATCGGGTGGCCAGCTGCGCAGACGCCCTCCAGTCGGTGAAGGACCACGGTGGCCAGGTCATCGACCAGGCTCCGAGGCCGGGGTCGAGGGGGACGACCGTGGCCTTCGTCCATCCGAAGGGCGCGTTCGGCACGCTCATCGAACTGGTCCAGGAATAGCCGGCCGGGGTCGTCGAGACCCCCCGGATGGGCGAGTCCGGTCGCACCGGTCCGATAGCCTCGGAGTCCATGGACCACCCGATGACCCAGCGGCTGGCGGAGCTGGCCGAGCGACGCCAGCTGGCCCGCAACGCCGGGAGCCCGCGGGCGGTCGAGAGGCACCACGCCAAGGGGAAGATGACCGCCCGGGAGCGGATCGACTACCTCTTGGACGACGGCTCCTTCCAGGAGCTCGACATGCTCGCCCGCCATCGTGCCCACGGAATGGGGCTCGAGGAGAACCGGCCCTACACCGACGGGGTGATCACCGGGTTCGGCACCGTCGACGGTCGTCGGGTCTGCGTCTTCAGCCAGGACTTCACCGTCTTCGGCGGGGCGCTGGGCGAGGTGTTCGCCGAGAAGATCCACAAGGTGATGGACCTGGCATCGTCGATCGGGGTGCCGATGATCGGCCTCAACGACGGAGCCGGTGCCCGCATCCAGGAAGGGGTGGTGTCGCTCCACTCCTACGGGGGCATCTTCCACCGCAACGCCCAGGCGTCCGGGGTCATCCCCCAGATCAGCGTGATCCTCGGCCCGTGCGCCGGGGGCGCCGTCTACAGCCCGGCCATGACCGACTTCATCTTCATGGTGCAGGGAACCAGCCACATGTTCATCACCGGTCCCGATGTGGTCAAGACCGTCACCGGCGAGGACGTCACCCTCGAGGAGTTGGGCGGGGCGATGAGCCACGCCACCAAGTCCGGCGTGGCCGCCTTCGTGGCCCCGGACGAGAAGTCGTGCCTCGACGACGTCCGCTACCTGTTGAGCTTCCTCCCGTCCAACAACCTCGAAGAGGCCCCCCTGGTGGACTCCGGGGACGACCCCGAACGGCTGACCCCCGAGCTCTCCGAGCTGATGCCGGCGTCGCCCAACCAGCCCTACGACATGAAGCGGGTGATCGAGGCGGTGGTCGACGGTGGCGAGTTCTTCGAGGTCAACCACCACTGGGCCATGAACCTGGTGTGCGGCTTCGCCCGCATCGACGGGCGGGCGGTCGGCATCGTCGGGAACCAGCCGCAGATGCTGGCGGGCGTGCTCAACATCGACGCCTCGGAGAAGGGCGCCCGGTTCGTGCGCACCTGCGACGCCTTCAATGTCCCACTGGTCACCTTCGTGGACGTCCCCGGGTTCATGCCCGGCACCGATCAGGAGTACGGGGGCATCATCCGGCACGGCGCCAAGCTGCTCTACGCCTACTGCGAATCGACCGTCCCCCGCATCCAGGTCATCACCCGCAAGGCCTACGGCGGGGCCTACGTGGTCATGAACTCGAAGTCGATCGGCGCCGATCTGGCCTATGCCTGGCCATCGGCCGAGTTGGCGGTGATGGGGCCTGAGGGCGCGGTCGAGATCGTCTACCGCCGGGAGCTGGTCGAGGCCGCCGACCCGGTGGGACGCCGCAAGGAGCTGGTGGAGGAGTACACCGAGCGCTACGCCAATCCCTATGCGGCCGCCGAGCGCGGCTACGTCGACGACGTCATCGATCCGGCGGACACCCGGAGGGTCCTGGTCAGGAGCCTCGCCCTCCTGGTGTCCAAGCGCGAGGACCTTCCCAAGCGCAAGCACGGGAACATGCCGCTGTGAGCGCCGGGCCGCCCGCGGGATCGGGCATCGCCACCCGACCGGCGATCAGCCCCGAGGTGTTGGCGGTGCTGGCTGCAGCTGTCGACCAGGCCTGGCCCCGCCCCGTGGTGGCCGTGGTCGAGGAGCCGACGAAGCTCCCGGCGTGGCGGTTCAGCGGCCGATGGTGGTCGAGGCCGGCCACGACCCGCCGCGACCGACCGTCGGCGGTCGGCTGAACGCCGGTCAGGGGGACGTGTCCGCCCGGTGCTGCTCGGCCAATCCGATCATGTCGTCCATGATCCGGCCGATCTCGAAGTCCTTGGGGGTGTAGACCCGGGACACACCCTTGCCCAACAGGATCTCAGCGTCGTCGGTCGGGATGATCCCGCCCACCACCACCGGTACCTCGACACCAGCGGCCCGCAGCCGGTCGACCACCTCTGGCACCAGTTCGAGATGTGATCCCGAGAGGATCGAGATGCCCACCAGGTCGACGTCCTCGTCGCGGGCGGCGGCGGCGATCTCGGCCGGAGACAGTCGGATGCCCTGGTAGACGACCTCGAACCCGGCGTCGCGGGCCGCCACGGCGATCTGCTCGGCGCCGTTGGAGTGGCCGTCGAGGCCGGGTTTGGCCACCAGCAGCTTGGGGGGCCCGCCGGCCTGGTCGGCCATCGCCTTGGACCGGGCCAGCACCGTCCGGAACTCGGAGCCCCGGTGGCCCACCCCGCCGCTGATCCCGGTGGGGGCCCGGTACTCCCCGAACACCTGGCGGAGGGCCCCGGCCCATTCGCCGGTGGTGCCGCCGGCATGGGCCAGGGCGATGGTGGCGGGCATGACGTTGTCCGTGCCCTCCGCGGCCCGGCGCAGGTCGTCGAGGGCCCGCTGCACGGCCCCCCCGTCCCGGGCCGCCCGCCAGGCCTCGACGTCGGCGCGAAGCTCGGACTCCACCGCCGGGTCGACCCGCAGGATGGAGCCGGACCCCGATTGGTCACCGCCGGTCGACGATGCCCCGGTCGGGGCCAGCGGCGACTCCGCCGTCTCGGTGAAGCAATTGACGCCCACGACCTGGAGCTCGCCGGTCTCGATGCGCCGTACCCGCTCGGCCTGGCTGCCGACCAGGCGGGCCTTCAGCTCGTCGATGGCCTCGAAGGCACCCCCGAGACTCAGGACGTCCTGCAGCTCGGCCCACGACGCCTCGGCCATTTCGGTCGTCTTCTTCTCGACGACCACCGAGCCGTCGAAGATGTCGTCGTACTCGAGCAGGTCGGACTCGAAGGCCAGGATCTGCTGGATGCGCAGCGACCACTGCTGGTCCCAGGGCCGCGGCAGCCCGAGGGCCTCGTTCCACGCCGGCAGCTGGAGCGCCCGGGCGCGCGCCCGCTTGGACAGGGTGACGCCCAAGGACTCGAGGACGATGCGGGGGACGTTGTTCTCGGGCTGCGCCTCGGTCAGCCCGAGGGAGTTGACCTGCACCCCGTAGCGCAATCGCCGGAGGGTGGGGTCGGTGACCCCGTAGCGCTCGGAGCAGACCCGGTCCCAGAGCGCGGTGAAGGCCCGCATCTTGCAGGTCTCCTCCACGAACCTCACTCCGGCGTTGACGAAGAAGGAGATCCGGCCGACGACCGAGGGAAACCCGCTTTCGGGGATCTGGCCCGAGTCGCGGACCGCGTCCAGCACGCCGATGGCGGTGGCCAGGGCGTAGGCGACCTCCTGGCTGGGAGTGGCCCCCGCCTCTTGGAGGTGGTAGCTGCACACGTTGATGGGATTCCACTTGGGCACGTGGCGGACGGTGTAGGCGATGGTGTCGACGGTGAGCCTGCGACTGGGGAGCGGGGGGAAGATGAAGGTGCCCCGGGAGAGGTATTCCTTGACGATGTCGTTCTGGGTGGTCCCCGACAGGACCGACGGGTCGACGCCGTGGTCCTCGGCGTTGGCGATGTAGAGGCCGAGCAGCCAGCCGGCGGTGGCGTTGATGGTCATCGAGGTGTTCATGGACTCGACCGGGATCCGGTCGAGCAGCTGGGACATGTGCCCGAGGTGGGCGACCGGGACCCCGACCTTGCCCACCTCGCCGGCCGCCTCCGGCGAATCGGGGTCGTAGCCGATCTGGGTGGGGAGGTCGAAGGCGATCGACAGGCCGGTCTGGCCCTTGGCCAGGTTGGTCCGGTAGAGCTCGTTCGACGCCTTGGCGGTCGAATGGCCTGAGTAGGTGCGCATGACCCAGGGCCGGTCGCGGGTCCCGCGGGGCGCAGCACCGGCCGCTGGGTCGTCGGAGGGACCTGAGGTGCTCACCGGGTCCGCCTCTCCTCCCTCGGCCGCTTCAGCCGCCGGTCTCACGTTGCTCATCCCCCCATTGTGGCAATGGGAGCGGGGAACGAGAAATGTACTAGAACACGCTCTCGTTTTGGGCGGCCGGGTGCAACTCCGGTGGCCGTCGGCGCGACGCCCCCCGACTGGCTGCCCCGGGTCCGGCTACTTCCGGTAGTCGAGGAAGCCCTGGCCGGACTTGCGGCCCAGCAGTTCGGCGGAGACCATGCGGCGCAGGAGGGGGACGGCCGCGTAGTTGGGGTCGCGGAACTCGTCGTAGAGCGCATCGAGGATGGCCACCGAGGTGTCGAGGCCGACCAGGTCGAGGAGTGCGAACGGGCCCATGGGGAACCCGCAGCCCCCCTTCATGGCGGCGTCGATGTCGTCGACGGAGGCCACGCCCTGCTCGTGGAGGCGAACCGCATTGTTCAGGTAGGGGAACAAGAGGGCATTCACGATGAATCCGGCCTGGTCCTTCACCTCGACGGGAGTCTTGCCGCAGGCCTCGGCGAACTGGCGGGCGGTGGCGATGGTCTCCTCGGAGGCGGTCAGCGGCTTGACCACCTCCACCAGGGCCATCACCGGTGCGGGATTGAAGAAATGGATGCCGCACACCTGGTCGGGCCGGCCGGTCTGCATGGCCAGTTCGATGACGGGGAGGGTGGAGGTGTTGGTGGCCAGGATGGTGTGGTCGCCAGTGATCCGGTCGAGCTCATTGAAGAGCTCCTTCTTCACGGCCAGGTCCTCGACCACCGACTCGATGACCAGGTCGACGTCCTTCAGGGCGGCCAGCTCCGAGGTGGCGGTGACCCTGGCCATGGTGGCATCCCGTTCTTCCTCGGTCCTCTTGCCCTTTTCGACCTGACGGTTGAGCGACTTCTCGAGGGCGGCGACGGTGGCGTCCGCCGTCGACTGACTGCGCGACCTGAGCACTACCTGGAATCCGTTGGCGGCGGCCGTCTCGGCAATGCCCGAGCCCATGATCCCGGATCCGACAATTCCCACGCGTGCGATCGACATAGGGAGGGATGCTAGTGCTGGCCGCCCCGGCGCCGCCCCGGGCCCGGCCGTCGTGGCGGACCCGGGGTCCACGCAGACGTCACGCCACTTGCCCCGACCCGGGATGGCCGACACGATGGGGCGATGGATGACGCACCAGCTGGTTCCGGACCACCCGGGGGCACGAAGGCCGCGAAGGCCGCGAAGGCCGCGAAGGCCGCGAAGGCCGCGAAGACCGCGAAGGCTGCTCCTGACTCGAAGCCGGCCACGGCCGCCACCAGGGCGGCAACCACCCGGGCGGCCGCCAGCAAGATGACGAAGGCGGTCGCCACCCGGACCGGTGCCACCCGGGTCTCGACCGGGACGAGGGCCGCGTCGGCCCCCGCTGTGGGGGACGGGAGGTACCGGGAGCCCGGTGCGCACACCTCCGCCGGATCGGGACGGTCCCGGAGTCGAGCCCTTTACAACCGCCGGGTGCAGAGAGCCGATGAGCGGTGGCCGGTGGTCGCCCGGGGCCTGGCCGGCATCTTCCGCCATCCCGACCTCCTGCTCGGCTTACTGGGGGCGGGACCGCCCGTAGAGCGCGAGGGGAGGGTGCTGAACCGGTCCAGCCAGGCCCTCGTCGGGACCGTCAATCGGCTCAGCGGATCCGCGGAGGGTTTCGACCCGTCGGCCATGCGCGCCCAGTCGGGACGCGTCGCTCGGGTGTTGATGCCCATCCGCACCGATGTCCACGTGTCCGGCCGGGTCATCCCGGGGCCGGCGGCCGCCCCGGACGTTCCGATAAGGATCTACCGCAGGTACGGCTCCGGGCTCGGGGCCGGGCCGGGCAGCAAGCAACAGGCCATCGTCTTCTTCCACGGTGGCGGGTGGGTGACCGGCGACCTCGACACCCATGACTCCCTGTGCCGGATGCTGGCGGCGGTGAGCAGGTGCCTGGTGGTGGCGGTCGGCTACCGGCTGGCCCCCGAGGATCCGTTCCCCGCCGCCGCCGACGACGCCCTGGCTGCCTACCGGTGGGTCCATCGGCACAGCGGGGAGCTCGGAATCGCCCGGGGACAGGTGGGCGTCATGGGCGACAGCGCCGGTGGGAACCTGGCAGCCGTCGTGGCCCAGGAGACCAGGAGCGATGGAGGGTCCTCCCAGCCCGATGTGCCGACCCCGCTCGCCCAGGGCCTGGTCTACCCGGTGGTCGACGCCAGGCTCGACACCGATTCGATGAGGGAGATGGCCGGGGAGTTCCTCCTCACCCGGGAGGCCATGGAGTACTTCCGCCAGGCGTATCTCCCGGATCGGTCCGATTGGGCCACCGCCAAGGCCTCGCCCCTCCTTGCCCCCGACCTGGCCGGCCTGGCCCCGGCGCTGGTGGTGACGGCCGGCTTCGATCCACTCCGGGACGACGGCGCGAACTACGCCGAGGCCCTGCGCTCGGCCGGTGTCGAGGTCGAGTACCGGTGCTATGACGACCAGATCCACGGGTTCATGGCCATGGGTGTCCTCGCCGACGCCCTGGCACTGGCCACCGAGGTCTGCGATTCGATGGGCCGCCTGATGCGTCGCTCCGCACCGGAGGCATCCTGGGCGTAGGGCCGCTCTCCCGACCGGCGGCCCGGCACCGCCTCTACAGTTGGCCCGATGGACCGAACTCCCGGGATTCTGGCGCTGGTCGGCGGCGGCGAGTGGCAGGAAGGCTGCGTGTTCGACGCGGAGTTCCTGGCCGCCTCGGGATCGAATGAGGTCCTGGTGCTCCCGACCGCCGCAGCCTACGAGCACCCCGAACGCCAGGTGGTCCGGGCGGGCGAGTGGTTCGGGCAGTTGGGGGCCCGGGTCGAGGGGCTGATGGTCCTGTCCCGCGCCGATGCCGAGGATGGGGGCGCAGCTGGCGTCATGCGGGGGGCCCGGTTCGTCTACCTCAGCGGCAGCTCCCCCATGCACATCCGGAGCGTCCTGAAGAACTCGAGGGTGTGGGAGGCGCTCGTCGAGGCCTGGCACGACGGTGCGGTGGTCGTGGGCTCGTCCGGCGCGGCCATGGCCCTGACCGACCCGATGGTCGACGCCCGGGGGGGCGGTCTGACCATCGGCCTCGGACTGCTGACCGGCCTGGCCGTGGTCCCCCATTTCGGCGACAGCCACGAGGACGAGCACGGCGAGAAGCTCCACCGGTCGGTGATGCTGGCCCCCGCCGGCACCCCGGTGGCCGGCATCCCGGAGCGGACCGCCCTCATCCGGGACCCGGACGGCCGGTGGCGTTCGGCCGGTGCCGGCAAGGTGGAGGTGTACCTGGACGGTGCGGAGGCGAAGTCCGGGCTCGGCGCGTTGCCGGCCTGAACGACCGGTTACCGCCGGCGCTCAGTCGGCGCGGTCGATCGGAGTGCTTGAAGCCGGCGCTCAGTCGGCCTCGGCGATGACCACCGACTCGATCACGACCTGCTCGGACGGCGTCCCGGACCGGCTGCCCACCGACTCGATCGCCGTCACCACCTCGAGACCGCCGACCACCTTGCCGAAGAGCGAGTAGCTGGGGGGCAGGGCGGTGCCGTCGGGCCCGCTCACGATGAAGAACTGGCTGCCGTTGGTGTCCGGTCCGGCATTGGCCATGGCCAGGGAGCCGATCTCGTAGCGACCCGGCGCCGGGAGCTCGTCCTCGAAGCGATAGCCGGGGCCGCCGCGCCCCGTTCCCTCCGGGTCGCCGCCCTGCAGCATGAACCCCGGGATGATCCGGTGGAACACGATCCCGTCGAAGTAGTGCCAGCGGGCCAGGAACACGAAGTTGTTGACCGTGCGGGGCGCGGCGATGGCGTCGAGGGCGATGGTCATGGTGCCCTTGGAGGTGGCCAGCGCGGCGGAGTAGCGCTTGGCCGGGTCGATGACCACCGGTGGCGGCCCGTCGAACCGCTGGGTCTTGGGGCTGGAGCCGTCTGGTGCCGGTATCTCGGGGGCCATGGAAACTCTCTCCTGTGTCGGGTGGTCGGGCGTTGCGGTCTGGGCGGGTCGGGCGCACGTCGTCGCCGTGCGGGCCACCGGATGGCTCCGGCGGCCGGCTGATCCGGGTGGGAGGGCTAGGAGGTGGCGATGGTGACCGACACCATGCGGTGGAGGGTGGTGGGGGTCCCGCTGGTGGCGCCGGCGGCATTGATGGCCGAGACGACGGCCATGCCCGAAGTGACCTTTCCGAACAGGGTGTAGTTCGGAGCCAGGCTGGAACCCTGGGCCCCGGCCACGATGAAGAACTGGCTCCCGTTGGTGTTCGGTCCCGAGTTGGCCATGGCCACCGAGCCGATCGGGTACTGCGGATTGGCGGTCTTGGGCAGCTCGTCGCCGAACTGGTAGCCGGGGCCCCCGTTCCCCCCACCGGTGGGGGACCCGGTCTGGTCGACGAAGGTCGGGATGACCCGGTGGAAGACGATGCAGTCGAAGAAGTGCTGGTCGGCGAGGAAGACGAAGCTGTTGACGGCCTTGGGCGCGGCCTTCGGATCGAGCTGGACCGTGAACGGCCCGATGTCGGTGGTGATGGTCGCCGTGTAGGTCTTCGACGTGTTGACGGTCATGGCGGGTGGAGACGGCCACGACGGCTTGTTGAGCGTGGCCGTGAAGCTGGCCGGGCAGTCGGCCGAGGTGGTGATGGCGCTCGGGGCCGTGTTGCCCGACCCGCCCGGAGGTGCCGGCCTGGTTGTCGTCGAGGTGGGCCTGCTGGAGGTGGTGGAGGCCTTTGAGCTCGGGTGCTTGTTGCCGAAGATCAGGTAGGAGAGGCCGACCACGACGAGGGCAACGACGGCGACGGTGATGATGCGTCGTAGGTTCTGGCGCCGCTTCTGCGCCTTCTGCTCCGCCTCCCGGCGCGCTTGACGGCCGGCCTTCTGTCGTTGGCGCTTCTCGGTGGGCACGGGGCCTCAGGGTAGTCGCTCCCATCTGGGCCATCGGAGTCGGCCGGCGTGTGCGCCGCGGGTGGGGAGAACCGGCCGCTGTAGCCTTGGCCACCATGTCTCTGGTCGTGCAGAAGTTCGGCGGAACCTCGGTGGCCGACGCAGAGCGGATCCGGGCCGTGGCCGACCATGTGGCCCGGACCCGGCGGGCCGGCGATGACGTCGTGGTGGTGGTCAGCGCCATGGGCCGGACGACCGATCAGCTGGTCCGCCTGGCGGAGGATGTCAGCGCCGTCCGGCCGACCCGCGAGGTCGACATGCTGTTGAGCGCCGGGGAACGGATATCGATGGCGCTCCTGTGCATGGCCTTGGCCGAACTGGGGGTGGAGGCCACCTCCTACACCGGGAGCCAGGCCGGCATCATCACCGACGCCGTGCACACCAGGGCGAAGATCCTGGAGATCCGGGCCGACAGGCTCCTGGCCACCCTGAACGGCGGCGGCGTGCCGGTGGTGGCCGGCTTTCAGGGGATGTCCGTCGAACGCGATGTGACCACGCTGGGGCGCGGCGGGTCGGACACCACCGCCGTGGCCCTGGCCGCAGTGCTGGCGGCCGACGCCTGCGAGATCTACACCGACGTCCCCGGGGTGTTCAGCACCGACCCGCGCCTGGTGCCAGAGGCCCGCAGGCTGCCACGCGTCAGCTACGAGGAGATGCTCGAGATATCGGCCACCGGCGGCCGCGTCCTCTCCCTGCGATCGGTGGAGTTCGCCCGGAACCATGCCGTGCCCCTGCATGTACGTTCGAGCTTCACCTGGGAACCGGGGACCTGGATCGACGAGGAGGACGAAACCATGGAGCAAGCCGTCGTCACCGCGGTGACCCACGACGTCTCGGAGGCCAAGGTGACGGTGATCGGCGTCCCCGACCGACCGGGGCTGGCCGCCCGGCTGTTCCGGGGCCTGGCCGACCGCAACGTCAACGTCGACATGATCGTGCAGAACACGTCACTGCACGGCACCACCGACATCTCGTTCACCGTGCCGGGCCACGACCTGGCGGTGAGCACCGAGGTGTGCCAAGCACTGGTGCCCGAACTGGGTGCCACCGGGGTCACCGGCGACGACGCCGTGGCCCGGGTCTCCCTGGTAGGGGCGGGCATGAAGACCCACCCCGGCGTCACCGCCCTGACCTTCGAAACCCTCGCCGCCGCGGGGATCAACATCGAGATGATCTCCACCTCGTCGATCCGTATCTCGTGCATGGTGCGCGCCGATGCCGCCGAAGAGGCTGTGCGCGCCCTGCACGCCGCGTTCGACCTGGCCTGATCGACGTCCCGCCCCCCGTGACGCTCCCGGTGCGCGTCGACGGTCGAGGGGAGGAGCGCAAGTAGAATGGGTCGATGCGGGTGGCAGTGGTCGGTGCAACCGGGCAGGTCGGGACGGTCATGCGGTCGGTCCTCGACGAGCGTGGCTTCCCTGTCGACGAGCTGCGGCTGTGGGCGTCGTCCCGCTCGGCGGGCCGCCTGTTGGCGTTCCGGGGGAGCGACATCACCGTCGAGGATTCGGAGACGGCGGATGCGGGCGGCGTGGACATCGCCCTGTTCTCGGTCGGGTCGGAGGCCTCGCGGGTCCTGGCCCCCCGGTTCGCCTCCGCCGGGGCCGTCGTCATCGACAACTCCTCGGCATGGCGGATGGATCGCGAGGTCCCCCTGGTCGTTCCCGAGGTCAACGCCGGGACGCTCCGCTCGATCCCCAAGGGGATCGTGGCCAATCCGAACTGCACCACCATGGTGGCCATGCCGGTCCTCAAGCCGCTGCACGACGCCGCCGGCCTGCGGCGTCTCGTCGTGGCCACCTACCAGGCGGTGTCCGGCGCCGGTCTGGCCGGCCCGTCCGAGCTCGAGGACCAGTTGATCAAGACGGTGGACGGTGCTGCCGCCCTCACCTTCGGCGGTGGCGCGGTGACCTTCCCGTCACCCGGCACCTTCCCGGACGTCATCGCCCACAACGTGATCCCGGTGGCCGGCCACCTGGTCGGGGACGGCTCGGGCGAGACCAGCGAGGAACAGAAGTTCCGCGACGAGAGCCGGAAGATCCTGGGCCTACCCGAGCTCGACGTCACCTGTACGTGCGTGCGGGTCCCCGTCTTCACCGGGCACTCGCTGGCCATCGTGGCCGAGTTCGACCGTCCGATGGGACCCGAGGAGGCGACAGCGGCGCTGAGCGGGGCGGCGGGGGTGGAGCTGTCCGACGCGCCGACGCCGCTACGCGTGGCTGGGACGGACCCGGTGCTGGTGGGCCGGATCCGGGCGGCCGGCCGGGCCGACCGGCTGGCGCTGTTCGTCAGCGGCGACAACCTGCGCAAAGGGGCGGCGCTCAACGCCGTGCAGATCGCCGAGTCGCTCGTCGCCCTGGGCATCGTCGGCTGAGCGGTCCCTAGCCCTGGTCCGCCCCCTCGGGAGGGGACTTCGCCTGGAGCTCGTCGCTCACGATCACCCGGGGGCCCGAGCTCCATGAGAGGTACCTCCACGACCAGTTGATCAGCACCACGATCTTGTTGCGGAACCCGATGAGGTAGACCAGGTGCAGGCCGAGCCAGGCGAGCCAGCCGAGGGTGCCGCGCACCATCAGGCCGTTGGGGAATTCGGTGACCGCCGCCCTCCTCCCGATGGTGGCCATGATGCCCTTGTCGTGATACCGGAACGGCTCGGTGGGTCTGCCGGCGACCCGATTGAGGATCTGGGCGGCGGCGTGCGCGCCCGACTGGATCGCCACCTGGGCCAGCTGTGGGCAGACCCTGTCGCGCTCCGCCGGCTCCGGTCCCCACGGGACCGCGGCGGCATCCCCGATGGCGTAGGCGCCGTCGTGGCCGACCAGTGACAGGTCGGCGTCGACCGTCAGGCGGCCGTTGGAGCCGGTGGCGGTCCCCAACTCGGCGGCGATGGTGCCCTCCACCGTGACGCCGCCGGCCCAGACCACCGTCTCGGTCGGGATCCGGGTCCCGTCGTCGAGCTCCACGCAGTCACCGGTCACCGCCCTGACCATGCGCCCGAGCCGCAGCTCCACGCCCCGCCCCCTCAGGGTGTCTGCGGCGTAGGAGGCCGCAGAGGGCTTGAAAGGGGTCAGCAGCCGGTCGAGCCCGTCGACGAGGATGATCCGGCCCGTGGACCGGTCGAAGCCGAAGCCGTCATGGCGGACGGCCACGTCCAGCAGCTCGGCCAGGGCCCCGGCCACCTCCACCCCGGTCGGTCCACCACCGACGACGACGAAGGTCAGCGGTCCCTCGGTGGCCCGGGCGGGGTTGGAGTCGGCGTCCTCGAGCCTCCGGAGGACATGGTCTCGCAGGCGTCGTGCGTCGGTCAGGGTGTACAGCGGGAAGCTGAACTCCGCCGCCCCGGGAATCCCGAAGTACCTGGCGGTGGCCCCGCTGGCCACGACGACCGAGTCGAAGGGCAGGGGATCCGAGTCCTCGAGGGTGACCTGACGCCTCTCCCAGTCGACGCCGGTCACCGTGGCGAAGCGGAAGGCCACGTTGGCGGCCTTGCCGAAGATCACCCGGATCGGATACGCCACGTCGCCCGAGTCGAGGCCGGCCGTCGCCACCTCGTACAGCATGGGCTGGAAGGTGTGGAAGTTCCGCTGGTCGATGACGGTCACTTCGACGGGCTTGCCGATCAGGGCCCTGGCCGCAGAGAGCCCGGCGAATCCGGCGCCCACGATGACGACGCGGTGCATGTGCTCATGGTGGCACAGGCCGGGCGGATCCCAGGGGCCGTGCGCCCGAGGAGGCCCGGAGCCGCCCGGCGTCCACCTCCGCCGGCGGGTGGGGGCAGGCGGCGAGCACGTACGTCCGATGGCGAGGGGGTGTCCACTGAGTTGTGACACCCCCTCGGTACGCTTGGCCACCGAAGGCCCCAGGGCCGCAAGGAGGACTCGCCATGATCACCGGACTCGTACTCGGGCTCGTCGCCGGGGCCGCTCTCGGGCTCGCGGTCGGCCTCTTGGCCCGCACCGGCCATATGACAACGGCGAGGACTGCGGAGGCCCGGCTGGCCGATGCGCTCGGCCAGACCCGGGCGCTGGCCGGCGACCTGGTGGCCCTGCGGTCCCAGCTGGCCGACCAGCAGGGCCGTCTCAACGCCGCGCTGAGCGATTCTGCCCGCCTCGAGGCGGAGCTCGGGCACGAACGGAGGGCGGCCGAGCAGCGGGCCGCCGCCTTCGAAGAGACCCGCACCCAGTTGACCGGGGAGTTCGCCCGCCTCTCCACCCTGGCGCTGCAGCAGAACAACGAGCAGTTCCTGCAGCTGGCCGACACCAAGCTGAAAGAGACCCGCCAGGCGGCCGAAGGGGAGCTGGCCAAACGACAGGAGGCCATCGAACAGCTGCTCAAGCCGATCGGCGAGCAGCTCGACAAGTACGAGGCCGGGATGCAGCGGCTCGAGCTCGAGCGCCAGCGGGCCCACACGACCCTGACCGAGCAGATGAAGCACCTCTCCACGTCCCATGACCAGCTGCAGAAGGAGACGCGCAACCTGGTCACCGCGTTGCGCTCGCCGCAGACCCGCGGCCAGTGGGGGGAATTGCAGCTGCGCCGGGTGGTCGAGATGGCCGGGATGCTCGAGCACTGCGATTTCGACGAGCAGGTCACCTCGGACGCAGACAGTGGGCGGATACGGCCCGACATGGTGGTCCACCTCCCCGGCAACAAGAACGTGGCCGTCGACGCCAAGGTGCCCATGCAGGCCTTCCTCGACGCGAACGAGGCTGACGACGAGGCTGTCCGCCGGACCTGCCTGGCGAGCCACGGCCGCCAGATGAAGGCCCATATCGACGCCCTGTCGAAGAAGGAGTACTGGAAGCGGGTGGACCCCTCACCCGAATTCGTCGTGGCCTTCATCCCCGGCGACCCCCTTCTCACCACCGCGCTCGAGCACGAACCGGGGCTGATGGAGTACGCGGTGGCCAATCACGTGCTGCTGGCCACCCCCACCTCGCTGATCGCCCTCCTCCGGGCCGTCGCCTACGGGTGGCAGCAGGACGCCCTGGCCGACAACGCCCGGGAGGTGCAACAGCTCGGCGCCGAGCTGTACCAGCGGCTGTCGGTGCTGGGCGACCACGTCTCGAATGTCGGGAAAGGCCTGAACAACGCCGTCTCCGCCTACAACCGGGCGGTCGGCTCGCTCGAGGGGAGGGTCCTCGTCACCGCCCGGCGATTCGTCGAGATGGGGGTGATCGGGACCGGGGACAGGGAACTGCCGCACCCGCCGACGGTGGACGCCACCACCAGGGCCCTGGAGTCTCCCGAGCTCAGCCCACCGACCCTGGACCTCCCGTTCGCGGACAGCTCGGTCGTCGGTGCCGGCCTTCCCGTCGGCGCCGGCCGGCACGACCGCCGTTGACCGACCTGTCGCCCACGCCGGGCAGGTGAACGGCCGGGTGGGGCGGGGCGCCCGAATGGGGGACGAGCAGCGTTGACGGGGACGCCCGGGGCCCGGCTGCCCGCTGATGGGGGCTCGGCCTCGTCGCCGACCGGCGGCACCGCGGCGGTGTAAGAATCGCACCGCCTTGAACTGCGCTTTGTCCGGGATATGACGATCTGATTGCAGTTCTCAGGCGATTCCAAGGTCGGTTGGTGATAAAAGTAGTGGCCACCCACCGTTGCGATGGGTCGGTGTTTTGGTCTGGCCGGGCGGCGACCCTGGAGCGAGAGGGAGACGAAGTGAACATTCTGGTGCTCGGTGGCGACGGCTATCTCGGTTGGCCCACTGCGCTGTACCTGTCGCGTCGGGGCCACCGGGTCGGGGTCGTCGACAACTTCGCCAGGCGGGGCTACGACCTCGAGATGGGCGTCGACAGCCTGGTGCCGATCGTGAGCCTCCAGCAGCGGGTGCGCCGCTGGAAGGAGATCTCGGACCTGTCCATCGACATGTTCGTGG
>Ga0307372_10005173_pt1 | contig 19717 bp, 12 predicted proteins | sample OX1MG_FD_202533 | JGI IMG/M metagenome (GOLD analysis project Ga0307372, IMG submission 202533) | Soil microbial communities from Risofladan, Vaasa, Finland - OX-1 | ecosystem: Environmental > Terrestrial > Soil > Coastal area > Acid sulfate soil | place: Finland: Risofladan, Vaasa | collected...
AAAGAGCGATGGCGGCACGGAACCGATGGACGTTCGGGCGTGATCCGAACTGCGATATTGTCATCGAACACGCGGCGGTGTCATCCCGGCATTGCCAGTTGACCCGCCTCCCTGATGGGTTCGTGCTGGAAGATCTCGGGTCGAGCAAGGGCACCTTCGTCAACGGCCAAAGGATCTCGGCAGTGGTCAAGGTCGGGCCGCACGATCAAATCACCCTCGGACACGATTGTCGGTTGCCGTGGCCAGGACCAACGGCCGCCCCGGGGCGGGTCATCCCAATCGGCCGCGCAGACGACAACGACGTTGTTCTCGACTATCCGATGGTTTCCCTTCACCACGCGCAGTTGATCGTGAACGGCTCACAACTGACGCTGGAAGATCTGCGGTCGAGCCACGGAACCGCAATTGGAAGTCCCGAACGAAAAATCACCAGGGCGCCGCTGTCCCCTAACGACGTCGTCTATTTCGGCTCGCTACGTGTGCCGGCGCAGCGTCTCCTGGCGGGTCGGCTCGTCTTGGGCCAAAAACCCAGCCTTCAGGTGAAGGTTCCCGTGTCGGCGATCATCTTCGGTCGCGATCCATCGTGCGATCAGGTGCTGGATGACCCTCTCGTCTCGCGCCGGCACGCTCGCTTGATCCGCAGTGAGCAGGGCTATTTGATCGAAGATTTGGGCTCGACGAACGGCACCTTCCTCAACGGCCGGCGGTTGGCGGAAAAAGCGCCAGTGCAGCCGGGTGACCGAATTGGGCTGGGAGATTGCGTGTTTCAATTGACTGACGACGGCAGGCTCGAGAGGCGAGATTATCGCGGCAACGTCACACTCGAGGCGCGTGATATCGGCGTTTCCGTCCCCCGCCGACGTTTGCTCGAAGGGGTCTCATTAACCATCTTCCCTTCAGAATTCGTGGGTTTGATGGGACCCAGCGGAGCTGGAAAAACAACTCTCATGACCGCCCTGAACGGCTACACGCCGCCCAGCACCGGTCACGTCATGGTCAATGGCAGCGATCTGTATTCGAATTACGATCAATTCAGCGGCTCGATCGGCTACGTGCCTCAAGACGACATCATCCACCGAGAGCTGACTGTCTACCAGGCACTCTACTTCACGGCGAAGCTTAGGCTGCCCGCCGATTATTCGCGGCAAGACATTCAATCCCGGATCGCAACGGTGCTCGACGAGCTCGGCATCACGGGGACCGAGCACGTGCCAATTGGTTCGCCGGAAACAAAAAAGGGCATAAGCGGGGGCCAGCGCAAGCGCGTCAATTTGGCGATGGAGCTTCTCACCGACCCCTCCCTGCTGTTCCTCGATGAACCGACTTCCGGACTGTCGTCGGGCGACACGCTGGTAGTGATGCGGATGCTGCGCAAGCTGGCTGACCGTGGGAAGACGATCTTGCTGACGATCCATCAGCCGAGCCTCGAGGTTTTCCGGTTGATGGACAACCTTGTCTTTGTGGCGCGCGACAAAGAACAGGACGGCCCTGGCACGGTCGTTTACTATGGCCCGGCGTACCCGGATGCCGTCGAGTTCTTCAATCCAAATGGTGTGCCGAACCTGCGGCCAGGCGCGGATGCGCCGCCTGAGGCGGTGGAAGAAGGCTATAAGAAGGGCTGCCAAGAGCACGGCCACGCGGATTGGGTCCGGCGCTATGGCGGCTCGGTCCACCACCGCGACTACGTGGCATCCCGCGCCGGCCGGCAGCCGAGCATCGGCCAGTTGGCCTCGTCGTACAAGAAGCGCCCGGGCTTCGATCTGCGGCAGTGGCTGACCTTAACCGCCCGCGCGGCGACGATCAAAGCCAAAGACCACCGCAACACGGCGGTTTTGCTGGTGCAGGCCCCGATCATTGCACTGCTCATCAACGCTGTATTTAGCGCCCAGGTCGCGGAAGCCCAGGCAAATCCGGTTCAAGCGTCAAACTCGCTGTCAGTAACGGTCTTTCTGCTTGTGCTTTCCGCTTTATGGTTCGGCTGCTCCAACTCGGTCCGCGACATCGTCGGCGAAGCCGCGATCTATCGGCGCGAACGGATGGTCGGTTTATCGATCGGTTCCTACGTGGCCTCGAAGTTTACTGTGCTGGGAGGCCTTTGCGTTCTGCAATGCCTCGTTCTGCAAGCCCTGGTCGCACGGGGGTGCGACCTAAAAGCGGGATTCCCAGGCATGTTCGCGGTGCTGTTGGTTGTCGCGCTCGTCGGGGTGGCGATTGGCCTGGCGGTGTCGGCATTTGCGAAGACTTCGGAGTTTGCCATTGCCATGCTCCCAATCGTTCTGCTGCCGATGGTGATTCTTGGCGGGATCATGCTACCGGTACATAGGATTCAGGCCGGCGTTCGCCCGATGGCCCAGCTCATGCCGTCGCGTTGGGGGTTCGAGGGCCTCCTCCTCTTGGAGAATAAAAGACGATCGCCGTTTAGCGCGCCCGCCGAGAGAAAAAAAGACGAGAAACGTTCGTCGGCTCCGGTCATGGAGAGACGCGACTGGGCCGAATACTATTTTCCGGCAAATCAACACCGGTCCGGCGTCATCGCAGCGTTCGTGGCGCTCCTCGCCATGTTGACGGTGCTTATAACGGCAATTTGTTTGATTCTGCGATCGCGCGATATACGTGCGCGACGAACGCGGTGACATCTCGTAATGGTGGCCTGGGAAGCGATTCGCGAAGAGGTCGAAGCACGACTGGAGTCGTTGCGTGACGCGATCGCCCAACAAGAGGCGATTCTGTAACAAATCGTCAAGCCGGAAGATGCGGCGTTGGCCGTCGCCTTGACGGATTTGCAAGCTCGCCGCGACCAGCTTAAGGACGAGCGTATCCAATCCTTGGGCGAGGTCAGCCAAGCGCAAATCAACACGAACGAGGTCGCTTTGAAAAGCGCTCCAGCGGCGGACGACGCCGCAGCCGATTCGTGCGAGAATCGCCTCCACAACCACCGTTTCAGGTGGAAAGGCTTGCGATCCACCGTGCCGGCGGCTTCGACGCGCGTGCGATCGAGTCGCCCCCCCTTGCCAAAGTACACGGTGACATGGCACAACATAGGATACAGCATCGCCGGCCAGTGGCGGTAAGTGGGGATGGGGGCGACGGTTGCGCGCCGCAAGGGGTGCCGGCAGGGTGCTGCCTTCCGAGGCAAGTGCGATCTGAGTGCCGCACATTGCCATCGTGTTGTGCATTTGCAACATGCCCGTTAGCGCATGCTGCCGACAAGCAACGTCGAACGCGCCGCAGGGAGCTGCCGCGCGAGCGCTGACTTTTGCGAATGCTCGTGGCCGCAAACGACTTACGGCCATCTCTCGCCGAATGGATCCCGATTGTGGCACCGCGCGTGCTTTTGGTTCCAGCGACACGCATTTCGGCTGGCAACCACATCCAGGCCAGCCATTTTCAGCAACCGCAAAAAGGAAACTCGCCCTTGGCCAAAACCCCCAAGCACGCTGGTCACACTCGCAAAATCTCGACGGACCCGGCCCACAAACAGAACATGAAACCGCGGTCGAAACCCGTCGCCGGACGCCCGAACGCCTTTGATTTCGACGACGAACCGCTGGCCCGCTTGAGCGACGAGCACGAACCGCTCATCGACGACGAAGCCGACGAGACAGCCGAAGCCGCGGATGCCGACGAGGCCGACGAAGAAGAACTCGGCTTCGGCGACCAGGAACTGGAAGGCAGCATGGGCGGAGACCGCATCGACGATCCGGTGCGGATCTACCTGATGCAGATGGGCGAGATTCCGCTGTTGACGCGCGAGCAAGAGATTGCCGCCGCCAAGGAAATCGACCAGGCGCGACGCCGTTATCGCATCACGCTGTTGGCCAGCGACTTTTTGTTGCAAGGCGCGGTGGCCCTGCTGAAAAAGGTCCGCGACGGCGAGCTGCGGCTCGATCGCACGGTCGATGTCTCCGTGACCGACGCCCAAGAGAAGAAGCGGATCATGGCCCGGCTTCATCCGAATTTGAAAACGCTCGACCACCTGCTCAAGCAGAACGAGCTTGACTTCCGCACCGTGATGAGCCGCGGCGCCAAGATGCCCGACCGCCGCGCGGCCTGGCGGCGGCTGGTCTTGCGACGCCACAAGGCCGTGCGGCTCGTCGAAGAGCTCGATTTGCGAACGCAACGCTTGCAGCCGTTGATGGAGAAACTGGCCGAAATCTCCCGGCGCATGGACGACCTGCTCGACCAGATCAACGTCCTGCGGGTCAAACACGCTGGGCCGGAGCAAGTGGCCTCGCTACGGAAAGAGCTGCGTTATCTGCTGCGAATTACGCTGGAAAGCCCGTCGACTTTGCGTGCCCGGACCGCCAACACGGCGGCCTGCCTGACGCGCTACGATGCGGCCAAGCGCGTGCTGTCGGCGGGCAACTTGCGTCTGGTGGTCTCCATCGCCAAGCGCTATCGCAACCGGGGCCTGAGCTTCCTCGATTTGATTCAGGAAGGGAACACCGGGCTGATGCGGGCGGTCGACAAGTTCGAGCACGGCCGCGGCTTCAAGTTCTCGACCTACGCGACTTGGTGGATTCGCCAGGCCATTACGCGGGCCATCGCCGACCAGAGCCGCACCATCCGTTTGCCGGTCCACATGATCGAAACGATGGGCCGGGTGAGGGAGGTCACGCGCCGCTGGTTGCAAGAATACGGCCGCGAACCGACGGTCGACGAAACGGCGGCCGAAACCGGGCTGACTCTGGAAGAGGCCCGCTGCGTGTTGAAGATGACGCGGCATCCGCTCTCGCTGGACCAGCCGGTGGGCGACCACGACGACAGCTTCTTCGGCGAGTTCGTGGAAGACCATCGCCACGAGGACCCGCTGCACGACATGACGCAAAACATGCTCAAAGAGCGGCTGGCCGACGCCCTGGGCGAGCTGAATTATCGCGAGCGCGAAATCCTCCGATTGCGTTACGGACTGGCCGACGGGTATTCTTACACATTGGAGGAGGTCGGAAAGATCTTCTCGGTGACGCGGGAGCGCGTGCGGCAGATCGAGGCCAAGGCCGTCCGCAAGTTGCAGCATCCCGTGCGTTGCCGCCGCCTGGTCGGCTTCCTCGATCAGGTCGGCTCGGCGTGAGGCACGGAGGTAGACGGTAGACAGTAGACGGTAGACAGGGAGAGGGATATGAAGAGCGAGCATGTCGGCCAGACTCCAAGTTTGCAATTCGCAATTGGCAATTGGCAATTTGCAATTTCCTCCCCCCGTCTGCGGTCTGCCGTCTACCGTCTACTTGTCGTCGCATTCATCATCGCCATCGCATCAAGCGCCCGCGCCGCCGACCGCTTCGCGGCTATTCGCGACCGAATGGTCGACGACGTTGTCATCGGCCAGGGGGTGACCGACTCGCGCGTGATCGCGGTCATGCGCAAGGTGCCGCGGCACGAGTTCATGCCCGAAAAGCAGCGCGACAAGGCCTATCGCGACGAGGCCTTGCCGATCGGCGAAGGGCAGACGATCTCGCCGCCGTTTGTGGTGGCCTCGATGACCGAGCATCTCGATCCACAGCCCGACGACAAGGTGCTGGAGATCGGCACGGGCAGCGGTTATCAGGCGGCCGTGCTGAGCGGTCTGGTGAAAGACGTCTACACGATCGAGATTCAAAAGCCGTTGGGGGTCCGCGCCGAAGCCACGTTGCGGCGGATCGGCTATCAGAACGTCCATTGCCGCATCGGCGACGGCTACCAGGGATGGCCCGAAGCCGCGCCCTTCGACAAGATCATCGTCACCTGTTCGCCCGAAAAAATCCCCCAGCCGCTCATCGACCAGTTGGCCGACGGCGGCCGCATGATGATTCCGGTCGGCCAGCGGTTTCAGCAGGTGCTCTATCTGTATAAGAAGAGCGGCGGCAAGCTGGAAAAAGAGGCGGTCGAGGCGACGATGTTTGTGCCGATGACGGGCACGGCCGAGAATTTGCGCGAGGTGGAATATGATTCGGCGCACCCGGAGATGATCAACGGGAGCTTCGAGAAATCGACGGTGATCGAGGGCGTGCCCGACGGCTGGTACTACGCGCGGCAGTGCAAGCTGGAAGCCGTCGACCGAGCGCCCGACGGGCGGCAGATACTCACCTGCCGCAACATCGAGCCGGGCAAGTTTTCGCAGATTCTGCAGGCGTTTGGCGTCGATGGCCGAAAGGTTCGGCAGTTGGAAGTGGGGCTGTGGGTCCAAGGCTTCGACATTCGTCCGCCCCTGACGGAGCCCGACCGCCGGCCGCGGCTGATCGTGAATTATTACGACCAGAACAAGGCGTTCATCAAAGAGGAGTCGCTGGGTCCGTGGACGGGCACCTTCGGCTGGATCGCGGTCCGCGATGTGGTTCCCGTTCCGCGTGAGGCCCGCGTGGTCGTGCTCTATCTGGGCATGCTGGGCGCGACGGGCGAGGTTTCTTTCGACAACGTCAGCGTCAAAGCGGTGGCTGCGAAGTGACCGCCGCGCAAAACAAAAGCGACACGCGCGCGTCGCTTTTGTTTGGGCTGGCCGCTTCAGCGAACGCTGTTTCGATCCAGGTCCCTCCTCGACGAGTCAGCCGCACGGCTGGAAGACCTGGCCAATCAATGGCTTCAATGATCTTGCAGTCCGGTTTCTGCCGACGCCTCCGCCGCGTGCGACTCGCCTTCGATAAGATCGGCGGCGTGGGCATGCTGGATCGCTTCTTCGGTGCTGGATGGGTCGACCACGCGGCAACTCGCCGCCAGCCGCTCGGACAGCTCGCGCAATTCCGCCTGCCAGGCGGCCGGCTCGACCTCCGGCGGACAAACGGCGGCAAATTCCTCGCACAGCAAGATCAGCCGCAGCAGATGCCGGAAGATCAGCCCTTCCTGCTTGGTCAGATCGCGCGACTTGACGAAGTTGTTGAAGTTGCCGCCGAAGAAGAACAGCTCGCCCGCCGCCCACACCGCTTGTGTCTCGACGTCGCGCACTTCGGGGTGCAAGGCGTCGAACAACAGCCGCAGCTTTTCGGCGAAAACAGGCGGCCGCTCGAAAGGCCCGTCGCGGTCGAAGCGGTCTTCCTCTTCTTCGCCTTCCGGCACGGGGGCCGCCATCAGGCCACGGGCGATCAGCTCGTCGTCGAGCCGCGTGGTCGCCAACGGGCCGGGCGGCAGGTCGCGCGGCACGCGCACGTATTTCAGCACCGGTCCCGGCAAGCCCAGCACGCTCTCCAACGCTTGCAGCCGCTCCGTGCGGTCGGCGATGCCAAGCTGCTCGATCAGAAAGGCGCCGTACAGCGGATTGACGCTGCGAAACGACAGCAGCCGCGGCAATGTGTCCGTCGCATGCGCCAAACGCGGCGAATAACGCGGCGGAGTCGGCGCGTCGCTCCCGCTCCCGCCGTGAGAGGCGTGGGGCGATGACTGCGGCAAACCAAACAGTCCCTTGGTCGGCGCCGCCGCGACCTTCGGTTGCTGCGGTTCCTCATTTTTCTCAGGCGGCTCGGGCTCCAGCCTCACATAGCCGCCGGAGCAGAGCGTAAGCAGCATGCGGTCAAGCGCCTGTTCGCCGGCACGAATCCGCGGCTCGTCCATCAGCCGCTTGCGAATCAGCTTGCGGATGAGATCGACGTCGGGCGAGATGCTGAGCAAATATGCCAAGAGCCGCCAGGGAAGCTGTCCCTTGCTGTAAAGCTTGCCCGGCGGCGCCAGCTTCAGCTTGTCGAACTGCTGCTCGTTCCAATAGGCCTGGTTTTCGCGCCGCGTCGGCCGCTTCTTCTTGAGGGCTTTTTTGGCCTTCATCAGGCCGGGGTCTTTGGTGTCTTCCGGAATGGCGTCGTACTTTTGCTTCCAGCGCAGAATCTTCACGTCGTCTTCGTGGGCCAGGGCGAACACGTAGCCGCGGTCGTCGAATTGCGGGCGGCCGGCACGCCCGAAAATCTGGTGGGCCGTGCTCGCCTCCAGCAGCTTCTGCTCGCCCGGCTTGCCTTTGACCAGCGACGTCAGCACCACGCTTCGCGCGGGCAGATTGATGCCGGCCGCCAGCGTCTCGGTGCAGACGCACACGGCCAGCAGCTTGCGCTGAAAGAGGTGTTCGACGATGCGGCGATACTTGGGCAGCAGGCCGGCATGATGGACGCCCACGCCGCGCATCAAAAGCTGCTTGAGCTTCGTGCCCGCCCCCTGCGATAAGTCGAGCTTGTTGACTTCGTCCAGAAGCCGCGAGCGGACCGGCTCGCCGAGCAAGTGGCAACCTTTGAGCTGCTCGGCCACGCTCCAGCATTCGTCGCGGTTGAAGCAGAACACGAGTGCGGGCGTCTGCCGGGTGGCGTCGTCGCCCGCGGCGATGCGGGTGGCAAACTCGTTCAGCAGCTCGTCGGGCACCCACTGATACGTCAGCGGCACGCGCCGCTCGGTGCTTTGCACCAGCTCGACTTTGCGGCCGTGGCAACGGTCGAGCCAATTGACGAACTCCTGTGCGTTGCCGACGGTGGCCGAGAGCAGCAGCAGCTTGACGTGCGGCGGCAGCATGCCCAACGACAATTCCCAGACGGCGCCGCGTTCGACGTCGGCGAAACTGTGAAACTCATCCATCACCACGGCGCTGACCGGCGTAAAGTCGAACGCCGCCTGGTGCAGCAGCCGGTTGAGCAGAATCTCGGCCACGACCACCAGCACGCGGGCCTTGGGGTTGACGCGGCGGTTGCCGGTCACGAGTCCCACGTCGTCGGGCGAGAAGCCCCAGCGGACGGCGGCCGCCTGCATCTCGGAGAATTTTTGTTCGGTAAGCGCGATGAGCGGGGTGGTGTAATAAGCGAGCGTGCCGTTGTGCAGGGCCTCGAACAGAGCGGCTTCGGCGATCAGCGTTTTGCCCGTGCCGGTCGGCGCGCAGACCAGCACTCCCTGCTCGGCCGTGAACCAGGCCAGCAGCGCCTCTTCCTGCACCGCGTAGGGCGGATAAGGGAGCTGTTTGAGATACGCTTCGGCCAGTTCGTCGCGGGAGAGCGTGGTGGGCATCCGCCCAGTGTAGAGCCTGCCGGTCGCGACGCCAATGCTCGGACTTTCGCGTAAGATTGTCCAGCGGCTCCAATTCCGATCTATCCGGCCGGCACCTCGGGACCGCCGGAGGCCGACCGCCCGATGGAAGAACGTTTTGGCGGTTGGCGACGACCAAGGTCGTCGTCTCGGTGGAACGAGGCGAGGGAAAAGTCTTTACGGGCGCGGGTCCGATTGGTTGGTCCCGGCGTTGCGGAAGCTCCGCGCGTGACGATTTCAGGCACTGGACGAGCACGCTTTTATAGCGTAGAACCCGTGAAAACGCGGGCCGAATGGCGGAATTGGCAGACGCACAGGACTTAAAATCCTGTGGTGGGCAACCACCGTGCGGGTTCGATCCCCGCTTCGGCCAATGCGTTACGGCAACTCCACCCAATCGGCCGGGGGGACTCACAACGAGTAGCCAACGCGCCGCCCCCCTCATCCCGAATGGCCGAAGTTCAGATTTCGGCGACTGGTCTCGCCACAACTGCAGGAGTTGCCCCAACGTGGGCCGAGCCACGCTCTCGCGCGGGAATAACCGCCCGCTACGGCAGACGGGACAGGCGTGAGCTTCAGGCCCGAAAGGAAAATCGCCTGCGCTGGCCGGCTCCGCGGCGGGCGGTGCGGCGGGCGGTGCGGCCTGTTCCTGCTGTTGTTGCAGCAGCCGGCGGCACACGTCGAGCTTCCTCTGGCGATGGCAGTTCGCCCAAAAGCCGTAGTGCCGGATGCGCTGAAAACCGGAGGGCAAGACGTGCAGCAGGAAACGACGCAGGAACTCCACCGCCAGCAGCGTCATCGTGCGCCGGCCCCCGCCGTGCGCGTAATCTTTCCATCGAAAGCTGACGTGGCGGTCGTCCATCGATACCAGTCGCTGGTTGGAAATCGCCACGCGGTGCGTATAACGTGCCAGATATTTCAACAGCCACCCCTGCGGACGGCGAATCCTCCAATACTGTCGCAGCGCGTCGAGCAGCAACGGCGACAAGGGCACCAGCCGGTCCTTGGCTCCCTTGCCCGAACGCACGTGAATCAGCATCCGCTGGCTGTCGATGTCTTCCGGCCGCAGGTGAATCGCCTCGCTGATCCGCAGCCCGGTGGCGTAGATCGTCAACAGGATCAGGCGATGGCTGAGTTGGGGAACACATTCCAAGAGACGCGCGACTTCCAGATGGCTGAGCACGCTGGGGAGTTGCTTGGGCCGTTTGGCATAGGGAAGCCGAGCGACCGGCCAGTCCCTGCCCAGCGTGACCTGATACAAGAACCGTAGGGCGCAAACGGCGGCGTTGTAGTGACTGAAGGAAACGCGTCGTTCTTGCGTCAGGTGCAACAGGTAGGCCCGGACTTGCTCTTGGCTGAGTCGTTCGGGCGACTGTCGATAGTGCCGCGCCAGGCCCACGACGTGGCTGACATACGAGCGAATGGTGCCCGCGGAACGGTTGCGAAGTTGTAGATCCTGGATCAGACGCTGGCGAAGAGGAGTCATGGGAGTGCCCTTCTGGAAGTGCCGGAGACGGGAATCGCGCTCACCTTCCCAGCATGCGCGGACCTCCACGAGCGCGCAAGTCGTCAAATTCGGTATCTTCGTTACCACCGGACCAGGGCTTTCTGACGACCCGTCATGCAGCTTGGCGTCATCACTTCCATCGCCCCCCGCCTGCGGGCTCGCCACCGCGCAGCGGTTTAGTCCAATTTGCAATAACGGGAAAAACCCGAGGGATTTCAGCATCTCGTAGTTCCGCGGTGGTATGTTTCCGGCGCGGGCTTCCGGCATCGTGCGTCATTCTGGCGCGGCGTTGGCTTGCGCTGCTTTACGTCTCGCCACGGTCCATCCGCCACTCCCACGCCTGGGTGGCGCAGGCCATGCCGCTGGCTCGCCCGGCGGTTGCTGACGCGGGCTGTCTACAGAGCGGCCGCTCAAACCAGCCTCCGCCGGGCAAGCCGGCGGCGTCCGCTCGGAACCAAACCATTCTTGTGTTCTATCTCGCGACTGGCTTGGGATTGGATCAGTTGCAGGCGTCCGCCTGCTTGGCTCCCCGTGTTCTACCGCGCCGTTGGCTTGGGACCGGATGTTTTTCGACTTCTCACCGCAGCCCGAGGAACGCCGGCGGGCTGCTTCGCCGCACGGACAAAAAAATTGCTCAAAGAACAGGCAGCCAGAGGACCACTACGCACATCATTTGAGCAGCAGCCATGCGCTCGCGGCCCCGTGCATGGGAACCGTTCTTGACTCGCCGGCCTCAATCCATCAACATTCAGTGATGGATTGACCCGCCTCGCCGGCACCCCACAGCCCACCGCGTGCCCGGCGAAAACGCTTGCCTACCTTTTGACTTTCACCAAGACGTTGATGGCCGTCGCGCCCACCGTACCCGCTGGCGTTGTTTTTCGCCTTTGGCGATGCTGCGCCGTGATGGGCGTGGCGGTTGCCGCACTGGCGTGTGCGTTGCCCCTGCTGCGTCGCCCGCCGGCGGACCTGCCGGAAATGACCGTCGTCCATCGCGGCGACGTGGTGGCCACGCTCGATGTCGAGGGCAATGTCGAAAGCGCGCACAACTTCGATATCACCTGCCGGGTGAAGGGCGGCAGCACGATTTTGTGGATTGTGCCCGACGGCACTCACGTGAATCAGGGCGATGAGCTGGTGCGGTTCGATTCGTCGGCCATCGAAGATTTGCTGAGCCAGCAGGCGATCGTCGTCGAACAGGCACGGGCGGCCCAGATCGCCGCCGAGCACGAGCTGTCGGCGGCGCGGCTGGCCTTGCCCGAATATGTGCAAGGCACGTTCGTCGAGCTGAACCAGCAAGCGGACGCGGCCATCGCCACGGCCGGGCACAACCTGCGCTTGGCACAACAAACGCTGGCGGCCCACCGGCGATTGTTTCGGTCGGGCTATGTAGGGCACGGGCAAGTCCAGGCCTGCGCCTTCGGCGTGGAACAAGCCGAGCTGCAGCTTGACATTGCCCGGCGGGCCAAGACCGTGCTGGAAGATTACAACCGCCCCAAAATGACGCAAGAGATCGAGACGCGGCTGGCGACGGCCGCGGCACTGGTCCGCTCGACGACCGCCGAGTTCGAGTTGGCACAGAAGCAGTTGGCCCGCTATCACCAGCAGATCGACCACTGCACCGTGCGGGCACCGCACAGCGGACTGGCGATCTATGCCAACGACCCCCGCCGCTCCAGCAGCGACGGTCCCCAGATCGAGGCGGGCGTGTTCGTGCGCCAGCGGCAGGCGGTGCTGTGGTTGCCCGACTTGGCGACGATGCAGGCGCGAGTGCTGGTTCACGAGTCTTCGGTGTTGCGACTGCGGCCGGGGCAGCGGGCCGCGGTGCGTGTGCGCGGCCGCGAGTTTCCGGCGACGGTCACCCAGATCTCCAACCAGCCGTTCCCGATGCGCAGCAGCCAGCAGCACCTGAAATACTTTGTCGTCGTGGCGAAGATTGAAGAGCCGTCGCCCGGCTTGCGGCCCGGCGAGAGCGCCGACGTGGCACTGTTGCTCGACTACCGGCCCGACGTGCTCCGCGCGCCGTTGGAGACCGTGGTCAAGGAGCGCGACGGCGCGTTCGTGTGGGTCGAACACGACGGCACGCTTGAACCGCGGCGCGTCGAGCTGGGGACCTGCGGTGACGACGGCATGGCGGAAATCCGCCGCGGCGCCAGCGAGGGCGAACAAGTCGTGGTCAACCCCCGCGACACGCTTCCGGAAATGGGCATCGAGGTCGATTCGCCCTCCGAGCGCGGGCCGGACCGCTTCCGCCCGAAGCAGCACGTCACTACGGCGTCCCACGCGCAGCACACCGGCGGGAATGCCGCCGGGGGATAAAGGGGAGAGAGCGGAGGAAGACGAATGGCTAAACTACAGATCGCCGTCGCGGGCACTGGGAGCACGCGTCTCCGCTCGAGCGACAACTCGACCACTTCCGCGCCATGATCCGCAGCGAATCGCAACCGTTGGTGACGGCGCAAGATGCCGTGCAGAATCGCCGCGTCGCTGCGGCGATCATCAAGGCAGCGAAGAGCGGCAACGCCGTCATCACGTCCTGAGATACTCAGGTGATCTCCAGAATGACTTTCAGACAACCATTGAGCTTGACCAACATTGCCGACGACAGCTTACCAATGACGGCGGAGACCCGGTCTTCGCTGATGGTGGCCAGTTGCAGGCAGGTTGCGAGAGAATCTTGAGCCAGTCCAGTGGCTTGGCCTTCTGGAGTCGTTATCTCAATCAGGAGATTCGCCGCGTCCGCGGCGCGGCTTAGGTTGCTGGTGATCTCGGCGACAATGATGTGCCGCTCACTTTGGTTGTACTTATCCGCCTGGATGACGACAGCCGGCCGCTTCTTGCCTCGGCCACCGGCCGCGTGCGGGACTCGTGTGAGGATGACGTCGCCGCGCTGGACCTTCATCGGTGGTCGTCCTGATAAGGTTCCATCCCTTCCCAGCCCAGGGCCTCAAGCGTCTCAGCCCGCAGCAGATCTCTTTCCTCGTCCGACCAGGCACCCGCGTCATAAGCGGCCAGTTGGGCGTACTGTTCCTCGGGCAGCAGGACGAAACGCTGCTGCGTCTTGGGATTGACCAGTCGGGGAGGACTGGTCTGCGCCTGCTCCAATGCACACACTTGCTGCTCGGTCAACTCGATCATGACAATCTCCTTCGTTCGATCGGACTCACGCGATCCACAGATCACGACAAGCCTGTTCGTACCTCCTCCCCGGCAGATTATATCATACCGATTGCCCTCAGATACTCTGAGGACGGCGACTTTTAGTCAGCGCGTTTCAAGCGATTCAGAGTCTTGTAACCCTCGTGCCGGAAGGCTTGCGCTGTGGGCTCGTAACCGACCCCGTCGTTGGTCTCTCTCGGTCTCTCCCTCCTCCGCAAAGCGGGCCGGCGAAGCGCAAAGCTCGCCGGCCCACCGCATGCTCGTCGGTCCGACTTTGCCAGGCGCGATTAGAACAACTCTTTGATCACGCGGCCGGAGTTGGCGATCTTCATCGGGCGGTTGTTCTTGCTGGTGAAGGTCTTTTCCAGCGAGACGCCCAGGGCCTTCAATACCGAGGCCATCACGTCTTCCGAGGTGTACGGCTCGGTCGTGACTGCGGTGCCGTCTTCGTTGGTGGCGCCGATGGCCTGCCCGCCCTTCATGCCGGCGCCGCCCACCACCACGCTCCAGCTCCGCGCCCAGTGGTCGCGGCCGGCGGTGCCGTTGATCCGCGGCGTGCGGCTGAACTCGCCCATCCACACGATCGCCGTGTCTTGCAGCATGCCGCGCTGATCGAGGTCTTCGATCAAGGCGCTCATCGGCCGGTCGAGCTGCGGCAGCTTGTTCTCGAACGTGGTGAAGATGTTCTGGTGGTTGTCCCAGCCGCCGAAGTCGACTTCGACGAACGACACGCCTTCTTCCACCAGGCGGCGGGCCATCAAGCAGCCACGGGCAAAACCCGGATTGGCCATGCCCATGCCGCGGCCAGCCGGGGCGCCGATCACGCCGTACCGCTCCAGCACTTCCTTCGGCTCCTTGTCGGTCTTGAAGGCCGCCATCTGCTGGCTGGTCATCAGCGAGATGGTCTTCTCCAGGATCTTCTTGTGGTCGTTCGGTTCGTCGCCGCGACTCTGCTTGGCGAAGTTCTCTTCGATGGTCCGCAAGGTCAGCAGCCGCTGCTCGAGGCGGGCCTGATCGAGATCGAACTTCAAGTTGCGCACGTCGCCATTGGTGTCGACCACGAACGGCGCGTAGGTCATGCCCAAGAAGCCCGGCCCCACGCTGGCGCCGCCGATCGAGACGAACGGCGGAATCTGCAGGTCGGGCACCTGATCGGCCAGCTCATGGGCCACCACCGCGCCGTAGCTGGGGTGATCGACCGTGGTGCTGGGCACATAGCCGGTGTGCATGTAGTAGCGGCCGCGGTTGTGATCGGCCTCGCGCGTGCTCATGGAGCGGACCACGGCCACGTGCTTCATCTGCTGGGCCATCAGCGGCATGTGCTCGCAGATCCGCAGGTCGCCGGTGGTGTCGATCGGCGTGAACTTCCCGCCGGTGTTGGTGCCCGGCTTCAGATCCCAGATGTCCATCGTGCTCGGTCCGCCGCTCATCCACAGCAGGATGCACGCTTTGTGCTTCTTCTTCAACTCCGCGGCGCTGGCGGCCAGGGCGTTGGTGAAGTTGATGGCGGGCAAGGCCAGGGCCGACGCGCCGGCCAGGTGTTGCATGAAATGCCGGCGGCTCATGCCGGCGGGCGTGACGGACGTTCGGAACATGGCTCTTCTCCTGGGAGGGGTGTTTTGCTGGGTGGCGGCCCAGCCGTCATTATAGCGGCGGCTGCGGTCGTTGCCCAACGAATTACAGGTCTTTGGTTTTTGGGTTTCATAGGGTGGGACCAGCGAGCTTGCGAGCGCCGGCCCACCGATAGTGACGTCGTTTACGGTGGGCCGGCGCTCGCAAGCTCGCTGGTCCCACCCTCCTAGTGATTCAAGATAAACTCATTGCTATTCAAAAGTGCCCACCATATATCTTCCAGCGCGGTGGTGGTGTTGCCGGACTGCGCGGTCAACAGGCTGTTGGCCACCTGCACCTCGCCGCGCGAAGGACGCCGGGCCAATGCCGCCAGATACAACTCATTGAGCGCACGCTCGGCCTTGGGCGAAAGCTGCGACAAGAAGCTGCCGGTCTCGCCGCGGGTGGCTTTGCGTGTCAATTCGCCGTTCATCATCACCAAGGTCTGGGCGATGGTGCCGTCGAACGTGGTCGCTTCGTCGTTCTCGTCGGTGCCGAAGGCGATGGCAAACTGCTCCAGCCAGCGGTCTTTCAGGCGTTGCTGCTCTTCATAACCGGCCTGCGTGCGGTCCGCCCCAGTCGCCACCAGCAGCGACTCGTAAAGCTGCTCGGCCGACATCTGCCGCAGGTAAAAATGACTAAACAGCGGCGGCGCGCCCATCGTCGGGTCGTCGGCCGCGTTGCCCAGCTTCGGGCCGAACTTGCTCGACAGGGCGTAGGCGTCGCTGAGCACGATCCAACGCATCAGCCGCTTCAGGTCGTAACCGTGCCCGGCGAATTCTTCGCCCAGCCGGGCCAGCAGCTCCGGGTGCGAAGGCGGATTGTGCGGACCCAGATCGTCGACCGGCTTGGTGAACCCGTACCCCAGAAAATGCGCCCACAGACGATTGACGATCGCCGCCTTCAACTCGTTCGAGCGGCTCACCAGCCGGGCCAGCTCGCGGCGGCGATCGACGACCGACACCAGCCCGTTGGGATCGATCTTCGTGCCGTCGATGAACGTCGGATAGGCCACTTGCAAGATGCCGTTGCGCAGCTCGAAGTAGACCTCCGCCTCGCGCGGATCGCCTCCTTCGCCGGCAAAATCTTCGTCGACCAGCCGCACCACCTTAAGCTGGTTCCCTTCCCGCTCCCGCTCTTCACGTGCCTGGCGGAAGAAGGCGTTCAGTTCCCAGAAGCGGTTCTGCTTCCAATCGTTGAACGGATGGTTGTGGCATTGCGTGCATTGCAATTGCAGACCCAAAAAAATCTGCGCGGTCTTGGCGGTGGCCGGCGCCGCCCGCTCTTGCAGGTGTTGCAGCAAGAAGTTTACGGCGCCATTGTATTCGGAATTACGGTATTCCGAGTTACGGTATTCGGAGTTACCGTACGCCACCTCGAGCGGCCGGTTCGCTCCCCTGGCGCTAATCAATTCATAAACGAACTGGTTGTACGGCTTGTTCGCCAAGAACGAACGGCGGAGATATTGCTGCAGACCCTCGCGGTTGACGGGGCTGTTCGGCTCCATGCCGCCCGTGCGGCCGATCAGCAAGTTGGTCCACAGCGTCGTCCAATATCGGGCGAATGTCTCGACATATTGGTCGCTATACTGATCGTCAGCATGCGGGCCTTCACCCAGCAAACGATCGACGAGTTTTGCCCGCTTGTTGCGAGCGCCGCCCTTAGACCCATTGTCGATCAAGAACGCTTCCAGCTCGTGGATCGTGGGAATGCGGCCGATCAGGTCGAGATAGACGCGGCGGCACCATTCGCTTTCGGTGGCCACCGGCGATGGCCGGACGCCCGCCTCTTTCCAACGGCTTTTGAGTGCCGCATTGATGTAGGCGATGATTTGGGCGTCGCTCGTCGCCGAGGTCGAGAGAGCGCTTTCCAGCGAGGCGGCTGCCAGTGCATTGCCGGCCGTGCTTGGATCGTCCGTGGTCCGTGGTCCGTGGTCCGTGGTTTTCGTAGACAATCCGCGCTCGGGGGCCGTTGTAACCGCGCCGCCGGCAATCGCCGGCGCATCGGCGGCGTTGGAACGGATTTCGTTTCCTTCAGCGCGCCGCACAGAAGGAACAGGCCTGGTTGCTACACCGATAGGCCTGGTCGCTACATCGATAGGCCTGGTCGCCGCGTTCGCCCGATCGGTTGCCTTGGCCGCCGGACGCGGTTGCGCTTCCGATGGCCGCCTCGATGGTTTTGAGCGCTCGGCCACGAGCGGGCGGGCCTTTTGCAAACGGCCGCCCGCGGAGAAGACCCAATAGCCGCCGGCCACGATGACGAGCGAAGCCGCCAGCGCCAGCGGGAGCCAGCGTGTTGAGTGCGAGCGATTTGCCTCGGCGACCTCGGGCCCGCCGTTGGCGAGGCGGGACGCCCGTGAGAGAGAGAGCGAGGGAACGACAATCGGACGTGGCGCAGGGGGGACGCTGCGCATCGTCTCGCTCTGTCGTTCCCTCGCTTCCTCGCTCCGTCTCTCCCTGAGCGCGGCGACGATCTTATCCGTCAAGTCCGGCGTCTGCGCGCCGCCCAGGGCTTCTTCCAAACAAGCTTCCAGAATCCGGTCGTTCACGGGCCCCGCCTTTCGCCGGCCAAGTTTTTTTCGATGCACTCGCGAAGCTGCTGTTTGGCCCGCTGTAACAGGTTCTTGGCACCGTCTTCACTCAGTTCCAGTGCCGTGGCGATGTCGGCCCGCGAGGCCTGCCGGCCGAACCGCAGATCGAGGGCCTGCCGTGCCCGATCGGTCAGCTTTTGCAGACACGCGCGCAAGGCGTCCATCAGTTCTTGGCCGTCGTCTTTGGCCGCCCAGCGCAGCCATGCGGCTTCGGCCTCGTCCAACTCGGTGGTGGCCACGGCGCGGCGCCGGCCGGAGAGGAACAGATTGCGGGCGACCTGCCGCAAGTAAGCGGCGGTGGCCTGGCGGTTATAGTCTTGAAACGGTTTGGTGAGCACGGCCAAAAAGGTGTCTTGTGTCAAATCATCAGCTTCGGCGGCCGGGCAACCCAGCACTCGCAAGTAACGCCACACGCCGGTTTGATGTTCGCGGACCAGCCGGGCCACATCGAGCGGCAAGGCGTCGCCATTGACCGCATCGCCTTGGACCGCATCGCCTTGGACAGTGGGCGAGTCGGGCCCTGGCGGGGCGGCGGCGCCCGTGGTAGCCGGTTCGTTCGCCATTGACCTTAAAGCGCCGGAAGGGCCGAAATGTACTCAAAGAAAATGCCAAAAAGTTGCCGCACGGCATAAGTCATTGTAGCAGCGAGCTTTGCGGACTGCAGTCGCTTGTTCGGCGACATTTCGATAATATGGAAGTCGGTGCAAAACCATTCTTTCCACGGTGATTCATGACCGCGATCAGCACTGGATTGAGCTCGGAGCTTACGGCTACCGTGCAAAGCCTCGCGTCGCGCGTCGAATCGCTTGAGCGTACGCGAGGCGAGGCCGCCACAGGTCGATGCGCGCCTGGGCGACCCGCGAGCGGTAGACACACGACGTGATCGAAATCGAACCCGACGGCTTCTCGATCGTTCCGCATGTCATCGACGGTCGCCAAGCGGATCTGTTAATCGCAGCCGTTGATAAGCACCACCCTGGCCGTGCTGCGGCCTATGGGCGACGAGACCTGTTGAGCGTGCCGGAGGTCGTCGAGCTCGCGACTTCAAAAGGCATCCGGGCGCTGGTGGTGCCGGTGTTGGGTAAGGCGGCTTTTGCGGTCCGCGGGCTGTGGTTCGACAAATTACCCCTGGCGAACTGGAAAGTCGCCTGGCACCAAGATCTGACGATTGCCGTCCGACAGCGTGTCGACGTGGCTGGCTTTCAGGCTTGGTCGGTCAAGGATGGTGTACCTCACGTGCAGCCGCCCGCCGAAGTTCTCGAACGCATGCTGGCCGTCCGCATCCATCTCGACGACTGCGGCCAGCGCGATGGGCCGCTGCGCGTCATTCCTCGCTCGCACGGGTCTGGTAGGCTGTCGGCCGCGGCCATCGAACAGTGGAAACAGACCGGCCAGGAGCGCGCCTGTTGCGTCCCCCAAGGCGGCGCCTTGTTGATGCGGCCGCTGCTGTTGCACTCCTCGTCCGCCGCGGACCATCCAGGTCACCGTCGAGTGATTCATTTGGAGTTTGCGTCCGGCGAACTGCCCGGCGGACTGGAGTGGCACACGCGGCTGTTATAATTACCTGCGCCGACCGAATCTGCTAAACTACCCCCACGCCCCGCCGTTTTTCAGCTCGCTTGTGGGTGCTTTTCTCCGTGATGGCGTGGGCCGCGCTGGTCGCCCTGGTGTACCGAGCGGTAGAACGGGAGTACACGACCTATAGATCGGCCTGGGAGTCGCCGGAGTACCAGCCATGAGCCGCCGTTTTCAGTTCAGCTTGCGAGCAGCAATTCCCGCTGACCCAAAAAATGGCCTGAAATTGGGGGTTGGGGCGGCCGGCTTTCGCGAACCGGCGGTCTGAACAGGTGTTCTCGCGCGGCAGGTCGGTGGCTATAATCTGGCCAGCGGTT
>Ga0307372_10005174_pt1 | contig 19716 bp, 19 predicted proteins | sample OX1MG_FD_202533 | JGI IMG/M metagenome (GOLD analysis project Ga0307372, IMG submission 202533) | Soil microbial communities from Risofladan, Vaasa, Finland - OX-1 | ecosystem: Environmental > Terrestrial > Soil > Coastal area > Acid sulfate soil | place: Finland: Risofladan, Vaasa | collected...
TCGTCCTCTACGACCGCGAAGAGAGGATTCTGCTCCGTAACGACCAGGCGGAGAAATTCTTCCCTGAAGTCGCCGACCTACTCGTGCCTGGAGCCAAGATCGAGGATTTGACCCGCACGCGTTATCGTCGTCTCCATCGGCACGCATCGGAAGCAGAGATTGAGAGGGCGGTGCAAAAGCGGTTGCAACAGTTCCGCAACCCCGGCGTCATACCGCCCGATCAGCTGCCCGATGGGCGTTGGACACAGGCCATCGAGCGGCGCACCGCCGATGGCGGCACGGTTTGCGTCCGCATCGACATCACCGAGCTCAAGCAGCGCGAGCGCGAACTCGAGGCGGTGAGCGAAACCTTGCGCAAGAGCCAGGAACACCTGACGCAGGCACAACGCACCTCGGGCACCGGCAGCATGGAGCGCGACCTCAAGACCGGCGAGGTCAAGTGGTCGGACGAATGCGGCCGCATGTTCGGCCGCGATCTTGCCCTGCCGCCGCCGCTGCGGCACGAATTCCTCACCCTGGTCCATCCCGACGACCGGCCCATCTATGAGTCCTCGATGATCGCCTCAGAAACGGGGGTTGCGTCCGAGCCGTTCAAATTCCGGGCGGTACACGGCGACGGCGCGGTCCACTGGCTGTACTGCGAATCAACGATACAGCTGGATGCCGATGGCAAGCCTTCGAAGCGCACCGCCACCTACCGCGACATCACCGTCGAGCACGAAGCCGAGGAAGCACTGCGAGCGATGGCCGACGAGCTGCGGCGCAACCAGGAATACCTGTCGCAGGCCCAGCGCCTCGCGCAAATGGGCAGCGATTTCCGCGACCTGCGCTCCGACGTTGCCGAGTGGTCGGACACCAGCTACGAGATTTTTGGCGTCGACAAGACGTTCGTGCCGACGACCGAGAACTTCCTCAAGCTCGTCCATCCCGACGATCACGCGATCGTCGCGCGCACGCGCGGCGAGATCGCGGCGGGCAAGAACCCGGAGCCCTTCGAATACCGCATCATCCGGCCGGACGGCGCGATCCGTCACATCGCCCGCGAGTGCGCCGTCGAGTTCGATGCCAACGGCAAACCCCTCTTCATGGTCGGTACGATCCGCGACGTCACCGCAAAGCGCGCCCACGAACAGGCGCTCCGCCGCAAGAGCGCCGAGATCGAGGAGCGCAACGCGGAACTCCAGCGCTCCAACTCCGAGCTCGAGCAGTTCGCCTATGTCGCCTCGCACGACTTGCAGGAGCCGTTGCGGATGGTGGCGAGCTACTGCCAGCTGCTGCAACGCCGTTATAAGGACAAGCTCGACACAGACGCCAACGAGTTCATCGCCTTCGCGGTCGAGGGCGCCAGCCGGATGCAGCGCCTGATCAACGATCTCCTCGCCTACTCTCGCGTCGGCCGCAAGGGCGGCGATCCCGCGCCGTTCGAATTCGTCGAGGCTGTCGACGGCGCGCTCGCGCGTCTCAAGAGCGCCATCGCTGACAGCGGCGCTGTCGTGACCGTCGGTTCTCTGCCGCGCATCGTCGGCGTGCGCATGCAGCTGACCCAGCTCATGCAGAATCTGATCGGCAACGCGATCAAGTTCCGCCGTGACGGCGTGGCGCCGGCGATCAGCGTTACGGCGACAAGCGAAGGCGCGATGCACCACATCGTGGTCGAAGACAATGGCATCGGCATCGAGCCGCAATATCTCGAGCGGGTGTTCCTGATCTTTCAACGCCTGCACGAGCGCAACAAATATCCCGGGACCGGCATCGGTCTCGCGATCGCGAAAAAGGTGATCGAGTATCACGGCGGCCGCATCTGGATCGAATCCACGCCGGGCCAGGGCAGCCGCTTCAACTTCACGCTCCCGGCGGCCATCCAGAACGGAGCCCACGATGCCTGATACATTTAACAGCTCTCATCTCGTCGAAGTCCTGCTCGTCGAGGACAATCCGGGCGACGCTCGGCTGACACAGGAAGCCCTGCGCGAAGGCAAACTGCGGAACAGAATTCACCACGTGCGCGACGGCGTCGAGGCGCTCGCCTTCTTGCGGCGCGAGGGGGAATACTGCAATGCGCCTGTACCCGACATCATCCTTCTCGACCTAAATATGCCGCGCAAAGACGGGCGCGAGGTGCTTTCGGAAATCAAAGAAGATCCGCAACTGCGGTTCATCCCGGTCGTGGTGTTGACCACCTCCGAAGCCGAGAACGACATCGTCAAGAGCTACGAACTGCACGCCAACTGCTACATCACCAAGCCGGTCGACCTGGAAAAATTCACCGCTATCGTGCACTCGATCGAAGACTTCTGGCTGCAGGTCGTGACGCTGCCGCACCGCGACGAGAACGTCGCTTAGCGATTTTCGGGAAGCGAATCCACGATGTCAAATGCTGACGCTTCCCTGACGACGCGCGCCCTGCGCATCCTCCTAATCGAGGACAATCCGGGCGACGCGCGGCTGACTCAACTCCTGCTCGAAGAGGCGAGCGACTTCGCCTTCGAGATGACGCACGTCACCAGCTTCGAACAGGGCATGGCGGCGGTCGGCGACGGCATTTTCGATATCGCGCTGGTCGACTTGTCACTCGGCGATTCGCACGGCATCGACACCGTCCGGCACATGCATCGGCGCGCGCCGCTGATGCCGATGATTGTCCTCAGCGGCCTCGAGGACGAGACGATGGCGATGGCCGCGCTGCAGGAAGGCGCGCAAGACTATCTAGTCAAGGGCCAGGGCGACGGCAATCTGATCAAGCGCGCGATCCGTTACGCGATGGAGCGCAAGCGCGTCGAGGCTCAGCTGGTCGAGACCAAGAACACCGCCGAGGCTGCGAGCCGTGCGAAGACCGAATTCCTCGCCAACATGAGCCACGAGCTGCGCACGCCCCTGAACGCGATCATCGGCTTTTCCGAGATCCTCAAGCAGGAACCGCTCGGGCCGCTCGGTCATCCGTCCTACCGCGACTACGTGCGCGACGTCTATGAAAGCGGCGTCCACCTTCTGCGCATCATCAACGACATTCTCGATCTCTCGAAAATTGAGGTCGGCAAGCTCACACTCACCGAGACACCGGTCGAGCCGCGCGAGGCGATCGAGTCCTGCATGCGCATCGTGCGCGAGCGCGCCGATAACGCCAAGGTCAATCTGATCGCCGACATCGCGCCCAATATGCCGACGCTTAACGCCGACGAGCGCATGGTGAAGCAGATTCTGCTCAACCTGCTGTCGAACGCCATCAAGTTCACGGCGGCGGGCGGATCGGTGCGCGTCGTCGCGCGGATCGACGACAAGGACGGCGCGATTATTCAAGTCGTCGACAACGGCATCGGCATCGCCGCCGCCGACATCGAGCGCGCGTTGCAGCCTTTCGAGCAGATCGACAGCTCGCTCCACCGAAAATATCAGGGCACCGGCCTCGGTCTTCCCCTCGCCCGTTCGATGTGCGAGCTGCATGGCGGCCGCTTCACAATCGAGAGCACGGTCGGCCAAGGCACCACTGTGACGGCGCACTTTCCGCCCGAGCGCAGCCTCCGCAAGGCCTCGGCGCCGGCGACGCTCAACGTCGCTTAGACCTTCGCCCTCTTAGAACGTTCCCGGATAGGCGCCGCCGTCGACCAAGAGATTCTGGCCGGTGATATAGCCGGCTTGCGCGCTGCACAGGAACGCACAGGCGGCGCCGAACTCGTCCGGCGTGCCGAACCGCGCTGCCGGAATCGTCGTCAGCCGTCGGCGTTGCGCCTCTTCGACCGAGATCTTCGCGTTCTTGGCCATGGTTTCCGTGTTGGCACGGAGCCGGTCCGTGTTCATCGCACCGGGCAGCAGGTTGTTGATCGTGACGTTGTGCGCCACGGTCTTGCGCGCGAGCCCGGCGACGAACCCGGTCAGGCCGGTGCGCGCACCGTTTGACAGGCCGAGAATGTCGATCGGCGCTTTCACCGCGCTCGACGTGATGTTGACGATGCGGCCAAAGCGCCGCGCGATCATGTAGTCGACCGTAGCCTGGATCAGCGCGATGGGCGTCAGCATGTTGGCGTCGAGCGCCTTGATCCAGATGTCGCGCGTCCACTCGCGGAAATCGCCGGGCGGCGGGCCGCCGGCATTGGTGACCAGAATGTCAGGCTTCGGACACGCTGCCAGCGCGGCAGCACGGCCATCCGGCGTGGTGATATCACCAGCAACGGCGGTGACTTTGGCGCGGTAGCGATCGCGCAGCTCGGCTGCAGTCGCTTCGAGCGCATCGCGGCCACGCGCCGTGATCACCAGTTCGACGCCCTCGGCCGCCAGCGCAGCAGCACAGCCCTTGCCCAGCCCCTTGCTCGCGGCGCAGATCAGCGCGGTCTTGCCCTTGACGCCCAAGTCCATGTGTCCTCCGACCCTGTCGCGAAGATGCGACGCTATTTCCTAGGGGTCGCGTGCAGCGGCGGCAAGGACTTGAGATAGACCGCGATCGCCTGGCGGTCAGAATCGGTGAGCATGGCGGTGCCTTTGACCACCTCGGCCATCTGCTTGCCGACGGTGTCGAAATCCGGTGTCTCGCCCGTCTTCAGCAGCTTGGCAATATCGGCAACGTTCCACTGGCCGATGCCGGTGTCGTTGTCCGGCGTGATGTTCGCAGAGCGCATGCCATCCGGCCCGTTGGGATTGCCGGCATAGGCGTGGCTGGGCTCGAGGCCACCAAGCACGTCGCGCGGCGTATGACATTCCTGGCAATGCACGACGGCCTCGGCGAGATACCGGCCGCGGTTCCATTCCGCGCTCTTGTCCGCAACCGGAGGCAGCGGCCCCGCCTTGAAGTACAGCAAACGCCAACCGAGCAGCAGCGAACGGAATTCGAACGGGAATCGGATCTGGTCGGATTTGTTGGGCGCCGGATCCGGCTTCAGCGCCATCAGGTAGGCATAGAGGTCGGCGACGTCGCTGTCGTTCATGCGGCTGTATGCGGCGAAGGGAAACACCGGATACAAGTATCGACCGCCGGGGCCCTCGCCGTCGCGCAGCGCCTGCCGGAAGTCTGCGAGCGACCATTTGCCGATGCCGTGGACCGGATCGGGCGTGATGTTGGGCGTGTAGAACGTACCGAATGGCGTGACGAGGGCGCGGCCGCCGGCCAGCGGCGCGCCGTGATCCTTCACATCGGTGTGGCAGGCGGCGCAATCGGCGGCGGCGAAGACGTAGGCGCCACGGGCAATCGCCGCGTCATCGGCGGCGTACGCCGGCAATGCGACCAGAATGGCGGGAAGAACGAAAGCGGCGAGCCAGTGCTTCATGGTGCAGTTTCTATGCGGCGCGTAGGGAATCAGGTTGGCCGTCGCCGATCAAGTCCCACGTTTGGGACATATCCCATGTTTGGGACATATCCCATGCGCCGATATGCAGGATCGTGGGCCGCCATTCAGGCGGCGTCGCACCTAGCTAACGGGACCGGCAACGTGCGCGGCGAAGCCCGGCCGCGGCTGAAGCCGGGCGTACCATCGGGCGAGGTTGGGCAATTCCGGCCGTTCAATCGGATATTGGAACCAACGATGCGCCCAGATACCAATGCCGATATCGGCGAGCGTGAACGCATCGCCGGCAAGATAGTCGTGCGCGTCAAGCTGACGCTCAACCATCTCCCAGAATGCAATCGCCTCGATGCGGTAACGAGCGAGCATCGGAAAGTCGCGTCGCGGCTCCGGTGTGCGGTAATAGCCTTGCAGCATTCCGCCGAGCGGCGCGTTGAGGCGCGACAGCTGCCAGTCCATCCAGCGCTCCACCTCGCTGCGCCGCGCCGGATCGGTCGGATGGAGCGCGGCATCGCCGTAAACCGCGCAGAGATAGCGCAGGATGGTATTAGATTCCCAGATGACGAGCTCGCCGTCTTTCACCGTCGGCACGAGCCCGTTCGGATTCATCGCGCGATAGGACGGCACGTCGTTGCCGCCGAACTTGCCGCCCCAATCGAGCCGCTCGTACTCGATGCCGAGCTCGGCGCAGACCCACAAGACCTTCTGCACGTTGGACGAAGTCGTGCGTCCCCAGATCGTCAGCATGTCCCCCCCTCTTGCGTCCGGCGCCGCTCCGCCTGGCTAATCGATTAGGCCGAGCTCGAGCTTGGCTTCCTCGGACATCCGGTTCTTGTCCCAGGGCGGCGTCCAGACCAGCTTGACGCGCGCGTCCTGCACGCCCGGTACGGCGGCGACCGCGTCGTGCACCTGGCCGGGCAGTGCACCCGCGACCGGGCAAGCCGGGGTCGTCAGCGTCATCTCGACGTACACGACACCGTCTTTGTTGACGACGAGCTCGTAGATCAGGCCGAGATCGACCAGGTTTACCGGGATTTCGGGATCGCGCACCGTCTTGAGCGCATCGAGCACCTGCTCGCGCAACGCGGGATCGCCCTCGTCCGGCGTCGGCCGCTCGACGTCGGCCATCTCGGCCACTTCCTCCGGATCGTCGCGGAGGAACTCGAATGGATCCTGGCCAGAATTGTCGCTGCTCACCGCCTACTCCGTCTTCACAGTCGCTGTCGCTGTCGCCGTCGCCGTACCATTGGCGCCGTTCTTGAGCGCGGCATCGAATGCGTGCCACGCCAGCGTCGCGCATTTGACGCGCGTCGGATAAGCGCGTACGCCCTCGAGCGGCACTAGGCGCTCCATATCCTCGGCGAGCGCTTCCGGCACGGCGGGCGCCGTCTGGCCGGTCACCTCGGCATGGAAGCCTTTGAACAAGGTGTCCGCCTCGGCCAGGGTCTTGCCCTTCAGCACTTCCGTCATCAGCGACGCCGACGCGGTCGAGATCGCGCAACCGCGACCGTCGAAGCTCACATCCTTGACGCGGTCGCCGTCCAGTTCGAGATAGACGGTGACGCGGTCGCCGCACAGCGGATTGTGGCCGTGCGCCAGATTGGTCGGATGCGCCAGCGCGCGGAAATTGCGCGGATGGCGTCCGTGGTCGAGGATGATGTCCTGGTAGAGCTCGCGCGCGTCCATGATCTTCACGCAAACAGCTTCTGCGCCGTGGTCAGGGCGGCAGCGAGCGCGTCAATGTCGCGCTCATCGTTGTAGATGCCGAGCGACGCGCGCGTCGTGCCAGCGAGGCCGAGCTTGTCCATCAACGGCTGGGCGCAGTGATGGCCCGCCCGCACGGCAACATGGTGCTGGTCGAGCACGGTCGCAAGATCGTGCGGATGAACACCCTCGACGTCGACCGACAGGATGCCGAGCCGGCGCTGTCCGGCTTGAACGAGGCGGATGCCCGGCAGGCGCGACAGCCTGTCGACGCCGTAGCCGGTCAGCTCCTCCTCGTGCGCGAAGATCGCTTCGCGGCCGAGCGCCTCGATATAGTCGAGTGCGACCGCCAGGCCGATGGCGCCCGAGATATCGGGCGTGCCCGCCTCGAAGCGATGCGGCGGCCGTTGGAACGTCGTCTTCTCGAAGGTGACGAGCTCGATCATGTCGCCGCCGCCCTGCCACGGCGGCATGGCCTCGAGAATCTCGCCCTTGGCGTAGAGCACGCCGATGCCGGTCGGACCATAGGTCTTGTGGCCGGAGAAGACATAGAAGTCGCAGTCGATCGCGCGCACGTCGACCGGCATGCGCGGCGCTGCCTGACACCCGTCGACCAGGATCTTGGCGCCATGCTTGTGCGCCAGCCGCGCCATGGCTTCGACGGGCAGCATCGCGCCGGTGGCGTTGGCGAGCTGTGTCACCGCCACCAGCTTGGTGCGCGGCGATAGCCGCGCCTCGAATTCGGCCATGTCGATGCCGCCGGAAGCGTCGATCGGCGCGACGACGAGCTTCAATCCGGTGCGCTCGCGGATGAGCTGCCACGGCACGATGTTGGCGTGATGCTCGAGCTCAGTGATCAGCACTTCGTCGCCGGGCTTGAGGAAGGTCATGCCCCAGGAATAGGCGACGAGATTGATGCCCTCGGTCGCGCCGCGCACGAAGACGATCTCGTCGCTGCTGGCGGCGTTGAGGAATTTGCGCGCGGTCTCGCGCGCGCCTTCGTAGAGATCGGACGAGCGCGCCGACAGGCGATAGACGCCGCGATGCACGTTGGCGTAATCGCTGCGATAGAACTCGGCAACCCGGTCGATCACCGTTGCCGGCTTCTGCGCCGACGCCGCACTGTCGAGGAACACGAGACCGGCATTGCGCTCGAAGATCGGGAAATCGCGCCGCACCACGCGCGGATCGAGCCGGTGCCTGATGCCCTGAATCCGCGGCGTGCCAGCGAAGGGCGGCGGATTGTTCGGCAGCGGGCTGACCCTCGGCGCGTGAGTCATCGACCGTCTCCCGCCGCGAGCCAACGCGCGACATGACGGCCGAGATGCGCGCGCATCGTCGCGTCGTCCTCGATCCGCTCGATCACCTCGGCGGCGAACGCCTCGATCAGCATGCGCCTCGCTTCCGCAACGGGTATGCCGCGGCTTTCGAGATAGAACAGCGCCGCCTCGTCGAGATCGCCGACGGTCGCACCGTGACTGCACTTGACGTCGTCGGCCAGAATCTCGAGCTCGGGCTTGGCGTCGATCGCCGCACGCCGGCTCAGCAGCAAATTCTTGCTGAGCTGGTTGGCGTCGGTCTTCTGCGCCTGCGGCCGCACGCCGATGGTGCCGATGAAGACGCCATGGGCGCGGTCGCCGGCGACGCTCTTGAAGTATTCGCGAGTCGTGCAGCGGGGCGCGGCGTGATCGACCACGGTCGCGATCGTGCCTTCCTGCTCGCCGCGCAGCAGCGTCGCGCCGAAGAGGCCGCAAGCGGCACCCTCACCGTCGAACTTCAGATGAATGTCCGTGCGCGCGAGCCGGCCGCCGAGCGACAGCGTGAAGTTTTCGTAGCGCGCGTCACGGCCGAGCTCGACCCGGTTGTGGCCGAGATGGATCGCCGCCGCGCTCTCGTCCTGCAGCTTGACGTGACGCAGCACCGCGCCGGCGCCGACGCCAATCACAGCGACCGCGTTGGTCCAATAGGCGCCCTCGCCCGCATAGGTCTCGATCAGCGTCGCGCGGCTGTTCGGACCGAGCAGAATGAGATTGCGCAACTGCGACGATCGCTCCGCCGTGCGGTCGAGGTGAATGATCTCGATCGCGCCGTCGAGCGCGACACCAGGTTCGAGCGCGAGCACGACGCCGTCGGCGAACAGCGCGGCGTTGAGCGCGACGAACGGCTGGCCGCCGATGGTGTCGGTCTCGCGCACTGCCTGCTCTACAAGATCGGGGCGATCGCGCAACGTCTGTGCCATCGACGCGAGCCACGCGCCCTTCGGCAGCTCGCCGATCGCGGAAAGCTGCGGCGCGAATGCGCCGTCGACCAGCACGATGCGATGCGCCGCGCCGGAATAGCGCCAGGATGCGATGTCGGCCTCCGTCGCGCGCACGGAACCGGCGACGGGCGGAAACGGCGCGCGCTGTAGCGGCCGGAGATCGGTGAAGCGCCACGCCTCCTGCTTGCGCGTCGGCCAGCCGAGCTCGCTGAAGCGGCGGATTGCGCCTTCGCGGCGATGCGTCAGCCATGTCGGCTCGGGCGCGGCCGGCCGCGCCTTGAACGCCTCGACATAGGGCTGGATCTCGGCGAGCACGCTCACGCCGCGTCTCCATACGCGCTGTAGCCGGTCTGTTCGAGCTCGAGCGCCAGTTCCTTGCCGCCGGATTTGACGACCTTTCCGCCCGACAGCACGTGCACCCGATCGGGCACCACGTGATTCAACAGCCGCTGATAATGCGTGATCATCACGATCGCGCGCTCCGGTCCGCGCAGCGCATTGATGCCGCGCGCCACCATCTGCAGCGCGTCGATGTCGAGGCCGCTGTCGGTCTCGTCGAGTATGGCGAGCTTGGGCTCGAGCATCGCCATCTGGAAGATCTCGTTGCGCTTCTTCTCGCCGCCAGAGAACCCCACGTTGACGCCGCGCTGAAGCAAATCCTCACCGATCTCGAGCAGTTTAAGCTTCGTGCGCACTGCCTTGAGGAACTGGCCGGCGTCCATATCGCTTTCGCCGCGCTGCTTGCGCACGGCGTTGAGCGCCGCGCGCAGGAAATACATGTTGTTCACGCCCGGAATCTCGACCGGATACTGGAACGCCAGGAACACGCCGTCGCGCGCGCGCTCGTCCGCCGCCATCGCCAGCAGATCGCGGCCCTGGAACAGGACCTGTCCCGCCGTCACTTCATAGCCCGGTTTGCCCGACAGGACGCCGGCGAGCGTGCTCTTGCCGGAACCGTTCGGCCCCATGATGGCGTGAACCTCGCCCGCCTTCACGGTGAGATCGACGCCTTTGAGAATCTCGCGGCTTTCGCTGATCCGCGCGTGCAAATTCTTGACTTCGAGCATCATCCTAACTCAATCGTTGGATCGACATCCTGCATCCTTCGAGACGCGCTCCCTCGCCGCGCTCGGGACCGCTCCTCAGGACGAGGAGACTTTTCTTAATGCCATCAAGAAACGTCCTCATGCTGAGGAGCGCGGCATCAGCCGCGCGTCTCGAAGCACGCACCCTATTGATGCAGCTCATCATCAACCCACGCTGCCTTCGAGGCTCACCGCCAGAAGTTTCTGCGCCTCGACCGCGAACTCCATCGGCAGCTCTTTCAGCACTTCCTTGCAGAAGCCGTTGACGATCAGCGACAGCGCGTCCTCCTTCGACAGGCCACGCTGCTGGCAATAGAACATCTGGTCGTCGCTGATCTTGGACGTCGTCGCCTCGTGCTCGACGCGCGCGGTCGGATTGCGTGCCTCGATATAAGGCACCGTGTGCGCGCCGCATTTGTCGCCAATCAGCAACGAATCGCACTGCGTGTAGTTGCGCGCGTTCTCGGCCTTGGGCTGGATCCGGACCAAACCCCTATAGGTGTTCTGGCCCTTGCCGGCCGAGATGCCCTTCGAAATGATGGTCGAGCGCGTGTTGCGGCCGAGATGCAGCATCTTGGTGCCGGTGTCGGCCTGCTGGTAGTTGTTGGTGATGGCGACCGAGTAGAACTCGCCCACGGAGTTGTCGCCTTCGAGGATGCAGCTCGGATATTTCCAGGTGATCGCCGAGCCGGTCTCCACCTGAGTCCACGAGATCTTCGCGCGCGCGCCACGGCAGGCGCCGCGCTTGGTGACGAAATTATAGATGCCGCCCTTGCCCTCTGCGTCGCCGGGGTACCAGTTCTGCACCGTCGAATACTTGATCTGCGCGTCTTCGAGCGCGACCAGCTCGACGACCGCAGCATGGAGTTGGTTCTCGTCGCGCTGCGGCGCGGTGCAGCCCTCGAGATAGCTGACATAAGCGCCCTTGTCGGCGATGAGCAGCGTACGCTCGAACTGGCCGCTCTTCGCGGCGTTGATGCGGAAATAGGTCGACAGCTCCATCGGGCAGCGCACGCCCGGCGGGATGTAGGCGAACGAGCCGTCGCTGAATACCGCGGAATTGAGCGCGGCGAAGAAATTGTCGCCCTGCGGCACCACCGTGCCGAGATACTTTTTCACGAGCTCGGGATGCTCGCGCACCGCCTCGCCGAACGAGCAGAAGACGATGCCGAGCTTACCCAGCGTCTTTTTGAACGTGGTCGCGACCGAGACGCTGTCAAACACGGCATCGACCGCGACGCCGGCGACGCCTGCAAGCGCGGCGCGCTCGTTCAAGGGAATGCCCAGCTTCTCGTAGGTCTTGAGCAGCTCGGGATCGACTTCGTCGAGCGACTTGGGCGCGTTCTGGCGCTTCGGCGCCGAGTAATAGGTCGCCGCTTGGTAGTCGATCGGCGCAATCCGCAGCTTGGCCCAATGCGGGTCCGCCATGGTCTGCCACTTGCGGAATGATTCGAGCCGCCAGTCGAGCAGCCATTGCGGCTCATGCTTCTTCGCGGCGATGAAGCGGACGGTGTCCTCGTTGAGGCCCGGCGGCGCACTTTCGCTCTCGATGTCGGAGATGAAGCCGTATTTATAGCCCTCGCGCAGCGGCGCGAGATCGCGGGCGGCGGTGTCGGTCATGTCACGGCTCCCTGCCGGTTCGGGCCGGGCTTCGGCGGCAGCTTCATCCACTGGCCGAAGATCGCCGCGGGCGTCATCTCGGCGAGCGTCATCGCCGCGAGCGCGGTGCCGACGGCATCGTTGATCCGCTTCCAGTGCGGCTTGGTCGAGCAGAAATCGGTGCGCGTGCAGTCCGGTCCGTGGATCGAGCATTGCGTGACGCCGATGGCGCCGTCGATCGCGGCAACCACCTCGGCGATCGAGATGGCCCCGGCCGGCCGCGCCAGGCGATAGCCGCCGGCAGCGCCGCGCGAGGCGATCACGAGGCCGCCATGCGCCAGCGCCTTGAGCAGCTTGGCGACGGTGGCGCGCGGCAAGCGCGTCCGCTCGGCCAGGGTCGCGGCGTTCATCTGCTGCTCGGGTTGGCCGGCGAGCTGTGTTGCGACGATGACACCGTAATCGGCGAGCTTGCTGAGGATGATCACTGCGAACCGCTCTTATTTAGGACTGTTTCGGTACTCAATAGGTTGGCACTAAAGCGCGGCTTTCAAGCCGAAACAACCCTTTTGTGGTCAGGGATTTGCGACGGACTGCCGCGGCTGCGACGGCGGCATTAACCCTATTCAGCCAAGCGTGCTTAACGCCCACAGCCGCCATTAACCATATTCTCAAGCAACGGATTAATAATTCTCTGTGATATATTGGTTTTGAAACATTTTTCTTCGAGAATTCCCCCATGCATCTCCGTCGCGTCGTTGCCTTCGCGGCAGCCGCCCTCGTGCTGGCCGCCACGCCCTCCCTCGCCGACATGGTCATCAAGCTACGCGACGGGCGGGTTATCACCGTTCCGGTGCAGCCCAACGACGTCGAGTCGCTGAGCTTCACCGGCTCGAATTCGGCACCCGCGCCCGGCGGCTCGTCAGCCGCGCCATCGGTCGCGGCGCCCATCCCCCTTGCCACGAGCTCCGCGGCGGTTGCGACGGCGCCGGTCACGGCGCGCGACGGCGGTGCCCATCCGCCGGCCAACGCCCTGATCTTTCCGCCGATGCGGCCGGATCATCCGAGCGGCCGCATCCTCCATGTCGGTCCGAACCGCGCGATCAAGGTGCCGAGCGAGGCCGCTAAGCAGGCCAAGGACGGCGACGTCATCGAGATCGACGCCGCCGACTACCGCGGCGACGTCGCGGTGTGGAATCAGAACGACATCGTCATCCGCGGCGTCGGCGGCCGGCCGCATCTCTATGCCGACGGCGACGCGGCCCAGGGCAAGGCGATCTGGGTCACCCACGGCGACAAGATCCGCATCGCGAACATCGAGTTCTCGGGCTGCAAGGTGGCCGACGGCAACGGCGCCGCGATCCGCGCCGAAGGCGCCGGCCTCACCCTGGTCAACGCTTATATCCACGACAACGAGGACGGCATCCTTTCGGCGCCTAATCCGAAAAGCGACATCGTCATCGAGAATTCGGAGTTCGCGCACAACGGCACGACCAGCGGCTCGACGCACGGCATCTATATCGGCAACGTGCGCAACTTCGTGCTGCGCGGCAGCTACTTCCACGACACGGTGACGGGCCATCACGTCAAGACGCGCGCGCTCAACAACTACATCCTCTACAACCGCATCCTGGATTATCCCAACGGCACGGCGAGCTATTCGATCGATGTGTCGAACGGCGGCCGCACCTATGTCATCGGCAACGTGATCGAGAAAGGTCCGCGCGCCGAGAACTACGCGATGATCGCCTATTCCATGGAAGGTCCGACCAATCCGCTGCAGGAGCTCTACGTCGTCGGCAACACCATGGTGATGGACCGCAGCTCGGGCCTGTTCGTCCGCTCGCGCTCGCCCAACGCCGCGTTCGTCGCCGACAACATCATGGCCGGTCCGGGCATGCTGATCGTCGGCGCCGGCGTCTTCGTCAACAACGTGCTCGCCGGCACGCGCGCCCAGCCCGACCAGCTGAACGCCAATGGCAGCCACGGCAACCGCGTCGTCGCCAACGTGCGTTTTTCCAATGCGGCGCATTACGACTATCGCCTGCTGCCGGGCTCGCCGGCGATCGGCGCTGGCGCGGACCCGGGTACCGCTGCCGGCTTCAGCCTGCGGCCGACCTATGTGCCGCTGACGCCGCTCGGCATCGCAGCGCGCGCGACCACCGGACCGCTCGACGCCGGCGCGATCCCGTTCCAGCCGGCGAGCTGACAGTGTTCGTCGCCCCTGCGAAAGCAGGGGCCCAGGGCCAGTTGTGCAGCGACTACCCCCGGATCAAGTCCGGGGCAGGCTCTGGATTCCGGCTTTCGCCGGAATGACGTCATTTGTGCTTTGTCAGCGCGTCCCAGTATGCGCGATAGGCTGCGATCGTTTTCGCCACCGCGGCGGGCGGCGCGTTGCTATCCGGTCGCGTGGCGCGATTGCCGGCCAAACGAACCCGCGCGCTCGTGTCCCTGACAATTTCGCCACCGGCGAGCCGGTTGCCGGCAATGCGCGCCGACGTGTCGGACGTGACAGCGGTAATTCCGCCGGTGCCGATCAGCGTGTTGCCCGTCACGCGCGCTTTGGCAGCGCGGAAGAGATAGATGCCCGGCTGCTCGGGACAGGCGAGCACGACGTTGTCGCGGATGGTGCTGTCGCGGTTCTCATCCTTGTCGCAATTGCCTTCGCAAAATTCGGGACCCGTCGCGCTGCCGCCGAGCGAGAGACCGCGCGTATACGGCACGTGGCGGAGCCGGTCGGCGCAGAGCACGACATTGCGCTCGATCAGCGTACGGGACGAGTTGCCCTTGAAGAACAGTGCATAGCCGAAATCATCGGTGCGCGTCGCCGGATGATCGAACGTCTTGCCGTAGTCGGCGATGAGATTGCCGCGCACGATCCAATGCTTGCCGCCGACGACGTCGATCGGCGCGATCGGATTGTCGGTGTGGCGCACATGCGTGCCGAAGAGCCAATTGTCCTCGATCCGCACGTCGTTGGGGAACCGTTTGCCCTCGCCGTTGCCTTTGATATGCGCGTTGTAATCGTGGATGCGATTGTGCCGGATCAGCGTGCGATCGGCGCCGTTCACGATGTGGAACGCATGCTCGCATGCCGTATCGGCGGTGCAGGTGCCGGCGATGTCGAGATTCTCGAACACCCAATCCGATGCCGCGACCTTGATGAACTCGGTCGCGTCGGAGCTCAGCTCGACCTCGCCGAGGCGGCGCGCGCGCAGAATAATCGGATGGCCCCGTGTGCCGCCGTGATGCAGCCGAATGGCCGGCAATGCGTAATGGCCGGGCGCGATCATGATGGTGTCGCCCGGCCTCGAGCGCTGCAGCGCGGTCAGGATATCGGCGACGTTGCCGGCGGTGATCTCGCGCGCCGCGACCGGAGCGGCCGAGCAGCACAACAGCACGCACGCGGCCAGCGCCGCTCGCTTTGTCATCGCTGCAATATGCCCTATCCTCCCCGCCCAGAGATAGCGGGGGCACATGGATTTTGAGTTCTCCGACAAATCGAAGCGCATCCAAGGCCAGCTCAAGGCCTTCATCGCCGAGCATGTGGCGCCGCGCGACGCCGAGTATCAGCGCCTGATCGAGACCGGCGTGTTTCCGCCGCCCTTCATCGAGGAACTCAAGGCCAAGGCCCGCGCCCAGGGCCTGTGGAACCTGTTCCTGCCCGACCTGAAACCGGACGAGCCCGGCACGCAGATGTCGAATCTCGACTACGCGCCCTGCGCCGAGATCATGGGCCGGATGCTGTGGTCGGCCGAGGTGTTCAACTGCAACGCGCCCGACACCGGCAACATGGAGCTGCTCCATCTTGCCGCGAACGCCGAACAGCGCGCGCAATGGCTCAAGCCGCTGCTCGAGGGAAAAACTCGCTCGGCCTTCGCCATGACCGAGCCCGATGTCGCGTCGTCGGACGCGACCAACATCCGCACGTCGATCCGGCGCGACGGCAACGATTGGGTGATCAACGGCCGCAAGTGGTTCATCACCAACGCCGCCGATCCGCGCTGCAAGATCTTCATCGTCATGGGCGTGACCGCGCCGGAGCGGCCGGAGCCGTATAAGCGCCAGAGCATGGTGCTGGTGCCGGCGGGCACCAAGGGCCTCACCGTCGTGCGTAACCTGCCAGTGATGCACGAGTTGCATCCGCAAGGTCATTGCGAGGTCGCGTTCGAGAACGTGCGGGTGCCGGCCGCCAATCTGCTCGGCGAGGAAGGCGGCGGGTTCGCCCTCGCCCAAGCCCGCCTCGGTCCCGGCCGCATCCATCACTGCATGCGGTCGATCGGCGGTTGTGAGATTGCCGTCGAGCGCATGATCGCGCGCGCGCGCGCGCGCAAGACCTTCGGCGCGGCGCTCGCCGAGCATGGCACGGTACGCGAGTGGATCGCGCTGTCGCGCATCGAGATCGAGCAGGCACGGCTGCTGGTGTTGAAGGCGGCGTGGCTGATGGACAAGGCCGGCAACAAGGCGGCGCGGCGTGAGGTGGCGCTGATCAAGGTCGCGGTGCCGCGCATGCAGGTGACCATCGCCAACCGCGCCATCCAGGTGTTCGGCGCCGCCGGCCTGACCCAGGATACGCCGCTGGCCGATATCTGGAGCTGGGGCCGCGCGCTGCAGATCGTCGACGGGCCCGACGAGGTCCATCTGCGCGCTATCGCCCGCGCGGAAATCAAGGCAGCTACGGCCGCCAAATAGGCTATTGTTCTTCGTTTGTTCTCATGCTAGCTTCCCTCATATCTGAGGGAGGAAGCCATGATGATTCATAGCAATCGCGGTGTCGGCGGCTGGGATGGCCAGGCCATCGCCGTCCTGTTGTTCGGCTGGTTCGTCGCGCTCTACGTCACCCTGACCTGAGGGCTGCGCCGCCCGCAAAAGTTAAATTCTGCGAAACGAACCCAATTTCGCCGCCCCCAGAGCCGGTGTTGCGACACGGTGACGATTCCCGTCGCTTCGCACCCGCGCTATGGTCGCCGCTATGAAGCTCCTGGTCATCGAGGATGACCGCACGGCCGCGGCCTATATCGCCAAGGGCTTGACCGAGTCGGGCTACGTCGTCGATCAGGCGTTCGAAGGACGCGACGGCTTGTTCATGGCGTCGAGCAGCGGCTACGACGCCTTGATCGTCGACCGCATGCTGCCGGGCATGGATGGGCTCGCGCTCATCGCCGCGTTGCGCGCCGCCGAGGTGCGCACGCCGGTGTTGATCCTGAGCGCACTGGGCGCGGTCGACGACCGGGTCAAGGGCTTGCGCGCCGGCAGCGACGACTACTTGGTCAAGCCTTTCGCCTTCGCCGAGCTGCTCGCGCGCATCGAGGCGCTGCTGCGCCGCGGACCGCCGGTGCAAACCACCACCAAGCTCAAGGTCGGCGATCTCGAGCTCGACCTGTTGGCTCGCGCGGTGTCGCGCCAAGGCCGACCGATCGAACTGCTGCCACGCGAGTTCAGCCTGCTCGAATTCCTGATGCGCCATGCCGGCCAGGTGGTGACGCGCACCATGCTGCTCGAAAGCGTCTGGGATTATCACTTCGATCCGCAGACCAACGTCATCGACGTGCATATCAGCCGGCTGCGCCAGAAGGTCGACAAAGGGTTTGCGCATCCGATGCTCCAGACGGTGCGCGGCGCCGGCTATCGCTTGAGCGTCGAATAATCCCTTGGGCCGCTTCTTCAACACCAACGCCTTCCGCCTCGCCGCGCTCTATTTCGCGCTGTTCGCGGCGTCGGTGCTGACTCTCTTTGCGTTCTTCTATCTCTCGACCGCAGGCTTCATCGAAACTCAGATCGAGGCGACGGTCGGCGCCGAGATCCGCGGCTTGCAGGAGCAATACGAGCAGCTCGGTGTCGGCGGCCTCGTCGCGCTGGTGCGCGAGCGCAGCCTGAACGAGCGCGTCGACAACATGATCTACGTCATGACCGATCCGTTCCTGCACGAGGTCGCCGGAAATCTTTCGGGCTGGCCGCGGCGCACCACGCCGGTCAAGCCGGGCTGGATCACCTTCCCGTTCGAAGTCCACACCCACGCGGGGAGCGAGACGCACACCGCGCTTGGCACGCAGCTCATTCTCGGCGGCGATCGCCTGCTGGTGGCGCGCGATTTGCACGACGCAACCGCGTTCCGCCAGCGGGTGCTGAGCACCATCGCCTGGGCGGCGCTGATCAGCCTCGGCCTCGGCATCATCGGCGGCCTGCTGATGACGCGCCAGATGCTGCGCCGCGTGGAATCCGTCGCCAACACCACGCGCCACATCATCCACGGCGATTTCGCCCAACGCATTCCGCTGACCGGCAGCGGCGACGAATTCGATCAGCTCGGCGGCAATCTCAACGCCATGCTCGACCAGATCGAGCGGCTGATGGTCGGCATGCGCCAGGTCACCGACAACATCGCGCACGATCTGCGCACGCCGCTGTCGCGCCTGCGCTCGCGCCTCGAGGTCACGCTGATCGAGAAGCCCAACACGGCGCGCTACGCGGAAGTTCTGCGCGAGACCATCGCCGAAGCCGATCAGCTCCTCGGCACGTTCAACGCACTGCTCAGCATCGCCGAAGCCGAAGCCGGCTCGCGCCGCGACAGCGCGGCGATGAGCGATCTCGCGGAGATCGCGCGCAACGTGGCCGAGCTGTACGAGCCGGTTGCGGACGACAAGGGCCTGACGCTCGCGGTTAGCGTGCCCGCGACGCTGCCGGTACGCGGCGACCGCCACCTGCTGTCGCAGGCGATCGCCAACCTGCTCGACAACGCGCTGAAATATACACCGTCGGGAACGGTATCGCTGTCGGTCGGGCGCGACGGCGACGCCGCGCGCGTCGAAGTCACGGACACCGGCCCGGGCATTCCGCCGGACCGGCGCGAGGTCGTCTTCGACCGCTTCGTCCGCCTCGAAGGCAGCCGCTCGACGCCGGGCAACGGCCTCGGCCTCAGTTTGGTCAGGGCGGTCGCGACGCTGCACGGCGGCGCCGTGCGGCTCGAGGACAACGATCCAGGCTTGAAGGCGATCTTCACTCTGCCGGCGACGCCGGCGACCCAGGCGGAGACGGTCAGGGCGTCAGACGCTCGCCCCGCAGCGTAACCGCGGCCAATGGCGGTGTTAGCCGGCGACCCAGGCGCCGCGACAGCTCGACCAGCTGACGCCGGACGTCATCCGTGCTGACGCCCGCGCTGCGCACCACTGACACCATCAGGGCGTCGCCGAGCAGTTCATCGAGCTCGACCTCGCCCGTCATCCGCCACCGCATGACTCACTCCTTAACCGAGCTTAACCAAAGCGCCCGCGAAGAGCATGATGGGACTATCAGCGGTAACCATGTCCGTATTAAGGCGCGGGCCGGGCTCTTCGACGGCATTCGGAGGTGGCCTCCATGCGCGGCACGCCGGGAACCGGGATGTCCCGGCCGCGTAAGGCATTTCGTAAATCTTTTTTCACTACGTTTGGCTCGATGGCGAACGCGAACTCGGGAGACCTCATCGGCGCCGGCCAGGAGGCGTTGCGGCAAGGCCGCTTCGCGGACGCCGAACATTGGCTTGGCCTGGCGCTGCAAACGGCGCCGGCGTCGGCCGAGCTCATGTTCCTCTATGGCACCGCGCTGGCGCAGACCGGCAAGCCCGCCGAAGCGATTCGCTTCCTCACCGCCGCGCTCAGCGCCTTGCCCAACGACGTCGCGATCATCAACAATCTCGCCACCGTGCTGCGGCAGAGCGGCCGTCTCGACGAAGCCGAGCACCACCTGCGCCGCGGCCTCGCCGTCCATCCGAAATCACCCGATCTGCTGGCGAGCACCGGCCACGTGCTCCGTGCGCAGGGCC
>Ga0307372_10005175_pt1 | contig 19714 bp, 20 predicted proteins | sample OX1MG_FD_202533 | JGI IMG/M metagenome (GOLD analysis project Ga0307372, IMG submission 202533) | Soil microbial communities from Risofladan, Vaasa, Finland - OX-1 | ecosystem: Environmental > Terrestrial > Soil > Coastal area > Acid sulfate soil | place: Finland: Risofladan, Vaasa | collected...
TAGTGCTCCGCACGTTCGACCAGTTCAGGGAGTGGCGCGATGTCGCCGTCCATGCTGAAGACGCCGTCCGTGACCAGAAGGATGCGGCGATATCCCTTGCCCCGGGCCTCGCTGAGCGCGCGCTCGGCGTCATCCGGTTGAGCGTGCTCGTAGAGAATCCGGTCCGCCTTGGTCAGCCGGATGCCGTCGATGATGCTCGCGTGATTGAGCTTGTCGCTGACCACGCAGTCACCCTGGTCGAGCATCGAGCCGATGACACCGACGTTCACCGCATATCCGCTCTGGAAGGTGAGGGACGCTTCGGTGCGTTTGAACGCCGCGATCCGGCGCTCCAGCTCCTCGTGCAGCGTCTGCGTCCCGGCGATGGTGCGCACCGCGCCGGTGCCGGCGCCCCATTCCATCGCGGCGCGCGATGCCGCCTCCACGAGGCGAGGGTGCGTGTTCAGGCCGAGATAGTTGTTGCTGGAGAGGCTGATCACCGCACGGCCCGCGATATCCACCTCGGGACCTTGGGCCGATTCGATCACCCGCAGCGGACGGAACAACCCGTCGCGTCGCAGCGCCTCGAGATCCTCGTTCAGCGACGCATCCAGGGCCTGGACGGCCTTCGACGTGCCTGCGCTCATCACCATTCGACCAACGATACCCCGCGCGTCGCTACTCGGGCGTGAGGGTGACCTTCCCGCATTGACCTGACTTCATCAACTCGATGGCGCCGTCGATGTCGCGCAGCGCGAAGCGGTGGGTGATCAGCGTGCGCACGTCGATCACGCCGTCTTGAACATATGCGGTCACCCGCTCCCAGGTCGCGGGGATGCGCCGGCCGGCAATGCCGTAGAGGCTCAATCCCTTCATGACGACATCGCTGGAGAGATCCACAACGTCCGGGTCATCGCCGATGCCGAGCAGGCTGATCCAGCCCCCGGGCCGCACGAGACGCGTCGCCGACGCGACCGCAACCGGGGATCCGCTCATCTCGAGGACGCAGTCGATCGCGCCGCCGGCGGCGCGGCGCACGGCGTCGTCGACCGCGTCATCGGTCGCACGGACGACCGCGTTTGCACCCATGCGCTCGGCGAGGTCGAGTCGATAGGCGTTGCGGTCGACCCCGACGACATGGGCAGCCCCCTGGACTCGCGCGACGGCGATCGCCGCGCATCCGATCGGCCCGCAGCCGAACACCACCACGGTTCTGCCGCTGAGGTCGCCGTACGAACACGCGTGCACCGCGTTGCCGAACGGCTCCATGGCGGCGGCCACGTCCGCGGGCACGGTGTCGCCGACCGGCCACACGTTCGCCACCGGCAGGGCGAGGTGGGTTGCGAACGCTCCGTCGACGTCGACACCGAGGATGCGGGTGTTCTCGCAGACGTGAAAGTCGCCGCGACGGCACTCATCGCAGTGGCCGCAGACGATGTGCGACTCGACCGCCACCCGGGTCCCGAGCGCCGGGCCGTTCACGCCCGCACCCCACGCCACAACCTCGCCGCAGACCTCGTGGCCCACCACCCGCGGTGGGTGCACTCGCGCTGCTGCCCACGGGTTCCAGTCGTAGAGATGCACGTCGGTGCCGCAGACCGACGTTGCGGCGACTCGGAGCAGGACCTGGCCGGCCGCGGGCGACGGCATCGGAATATCGCCGATCACGAACCCGGGCGCGGGCGTCTGCTTGAGGATTGCGAGCACTCGACCTGATTATGCGTTCGTGCCATGCCGGGCCGGGTGACCGTCTGCGCGGCGTCCTTGGAGCCCGGAGAGACTGCGGGTCATCGCGGCGATGAAACGCCGCTCAGCGACAGGCGCGGGAGGACACGCATGCTCGATGGCATTGACCGGCCGGCTCCGGGGCCACGCTCGCGCCGGATCCCGGTCGAGGACCTCAGCGTCTACGAGAGTCGGGGCGGCCATACGCTGCGCCGTCACGTCGACACCCGGCCCGGCGACGAGATGCGCCGGATCCTCCGCGAGGGCGTCGCCGCCGCGGGGCGATTCGTCAGTCGCGCCACCGCGCAGCGGTGCGTCGACATCGCGGTCACACGCCGCAGCTCCGACATCACCAAGTGGCTCAGCGGCAGGGACAGGGGTGCGCCGTTCACGTTTGTCGAGGATATGGGTGAGGTGGTCGGCCACGTGCTCACCTACGCGGAGGTCAGCCGGGGCGTGGTGGTTCCCACGCAGGTCACCGCAGTTCGACTGGTCCTGCGCCGCAACGACGAGCTGCCCGGCGGGTTCACGCTCGTGACCGCCTACCCGACCCGCTCTCCCTTTCGGGACAAAAGACACCAGGAGCGCTGACAATGCACGGCACCATCGATATCGACATCGCGATCGACAACGCCCCGACCGACTACCCGGCGCTGGCCCAGCTGCTGGCCGGCTACTACCACCAGGATTGGCCGCAGGATCACGCCACCCCGGACGCCGCCCTGCAGGCGTTCGCCCACGACGCGTCGCCCGACACCGTCGCCCAGGCTGCGAGTGACGCCGACCGCCTGATCGATGCGGGGTTCGACGACGACGGCCTCGGACGCGTCCTCGCCGACGGCTTCGACTGCAACTACGTCCCGGTCGCCAACGGGGTCACGCCGACGGGGTGGCTGATCCACGTTCGTGACACCCTGCGCCCTGCTTGATCCTGACCCGCCGGGTCACTGTGCCCGCGGCGCGGCGGCGACGCGCTGGAAGAGCGCAGCGACGTGCAGCAGCGCCGTGGGCACGAGCGTCGGGATCGCAATGATCAGCGCGACGATGTCGACCGGTCCTGCGAAGAGCCGGACCCAGAAGAGCACGAAGAGCACGATGCCGGTCAGCCCTGTGTTGCGACGCCCCCATACGGTGTGCACCAACTCCGGGCGGCGACCCGTGAGGAGCACGAACGGGGTCAGCACCACCGGTCCCGCGTAGCGCACGACGATCAGCACCGCCAGCCAGAGCGGAGCGATCCCCAGCGTCGCGCAGCCGATCGCGCCGACCACGAAGTAGATGGCATCGCCGAACGGATCCATCGCCTTGCCGAGGACGGTGATCGGGCCGTACCGGCGAGCGATGAACCCGTCGACGGCGTCGAGGAGACCCACGGATCCACCGATCCCGGCCCAGAGCGCCAGCGCGAGGCGCCCCGGAAGCGAGAGTGTCGCGATGAACACGAGCGGCACGCACGCGTACCCGCGGAGCGCGGTGAGGCCGTTGGGGACGCCGTAGCGATCGACGGGGGTTCCGTCGGGCGTCAGGAGCAGCGCAGCACCGCCGATGACACCGACGGTGACCGCCAGCCACCAGACCGCGGTGGCGATGACCGCGAGAGTCAGCGTGCCATGGCCGTGCACCAGCGCCACATCGACTGTCAGCGCCTCGCCGAGAACGAGTCCGAGCAGCGTCCAGAAGAGCAGCGACCTGCGCAGGTGTGCGCTGCCGCGAAGCCGTGCCAGTGCCGTCCGGTAGAGGCCGGCTAGTCCACCCAGGCCAGGGCTCCTGACGGGTGCGGCCGCGTTCGGATCAGACCGCGAGGCACGTGATCGTCTTGACCACGCCGTCCGCGGACTGGATCCGATCCAGGATGAGACGTCCGATGCCCGGGACGTCCGATGCCTCGACCTGAGCGATGACGTCGTACTCGCCGGTGATCGCGTCGACCATGACGATGCCGTCACTGCCTCTCAGGGCGTCAGCCACGTGTTGTGCCTTGCCTGCGCTCGCTGTCACGAGCACGTATGCACGAATCATCTCGCTGCTCCCACGGTTGAAACGCTCGGCGACTGTAGCATGGGTACATGCCGTGGGCCATCGTCATCAGGCTCCTCGCCCGGCTTGCGGCGAGCCTGTTCTTCTGGCGGATCGCAACCAACCGCCGCCGGGCCTTCGCGGGCGGTCAACCGGTCCCGGGCTCCACGCCAAAAGGCCGTCTCGACGCTCAGGCCGCCGTCATGGCGGTCAGGGCGTCGATCCTGCTGACCTGGCGGGCCGCGCTCACGGCGGTGTCCCTCACCGCGGCCGCCGTTCTCGCCGTGGCCGGTGTGACCATCGCCATCCTCAGCCCTCGCTGGCTCGGCGCGATCCTGCTCGCGGGCGCGGTCGGTGCCGGCGCCGCGACGTGGTTCGAGGGGCGTGTCCTTGTTGTGGCGCTGCGCTTGCGAAGCCGCCGTCGTCGTGACGAGCGGCTGCGCAAGACAACCGCGTCCTGACCCACGCCTGGCGGCTTGCTCAGCTCAGGTACGGAGCGACGCCCTCGCCCTGCTCGGCAGCGTCCATCATCAATTCGCTGACGGTCGGATGCGCATGGATGATCGAGCCGAGGTCGTCCATCGAGAGGCCGTCGCTGATGGCGACGCCGACCTCGTGAATGATCTCGACAGCGTGGACGCCCATCACGGTCGCGCCGACGAGCCGGTCGGTTGCGGCATCCGCATACAGCTGCGCGAGACCGTCGGGCTCACCCTCGCCGAGTGCCTTGCCATTGCCGAGATACCGAGCCTGGCCCAGCTTCAGCTCGATGCCCGCCGCCTTCGCGGCCTCCAGGTTCAAGCCAACCATGGCGATTTCAGGATGCGTGTAGATGCACGACGGTACCACCGTTCGGTCCATCGGCATCACCTCGTGGCCAAGCGCGTTCTCGACCGCGCGCCCCCCTTCCGCACTGCCGAGGTGGGCAAGCTGCAGGCCGCCGATGCAGTCTCCCGCCGCCCAGATCCTGGGGTTCGCCGTTCGCAGGAAGGCGTCGACCTCGACATGATCCCGATCGTCGACGCCGACCCCCGCGTCCTCGAGGCCGATGCCGCGGGTTTGGGCGCGGCGCCCGACTGAAACGAGCAGGAGATCGGCCTCGACCGCGTTCCCGTCGTCGAGATGCGCCTTCACGGTGTCGGCGCCGTAGTCGACCGATTCGACGCGACGCCCGGCGAGAAACGTGATCCCCTGCTGTTCCACGATTCGGCGCCACTGCCGGACGACCCGCGCGTCGACGCCGGACAGCACCTGCGGGAGCACCTCGACGACGGTGATCCGCGACCCCAGCGCCGCAAAGAGACTTGCGAACTCACAACCGACGACTCCGCCGCCGATCACGAGCATGTGGTCGGGGACGCGCTCCAGGCGAAGGATGCCGTTGGACGTCACCACCCGGGGGTGCTCCATCTCGATGCCCGGCAACCCGGAGGGCTCGGTGCCGACACAGACGATGAGGTGATCGAACTCATGGCGCTCACCCGCGGTGACCACCGCGTCGCCGTCAACCACGCCCTGCGCGCGAACGACCTTCACGCCACGTCGCTTGCACGCCGCCTCGACACCCTTGCGCATGGTCACCACGATCTCTTCCTTGCGTTCCATCATGCGCGGGAAGTCCACCTCGGGCTCGGGGACGCGAATGCCGAAGGACGCGGCGTCGCGGATCCTGCGGAGCAGGTCGGCTCCCGCGAGCAAGGACTTGGTGGGAATGCAGCCCCAGTTCAGGCAGGTCCCGCCGAGCTCGGCGCGTTCGATGAGCGTCACGTCGGCGCCCAGCTGCGCGGCGCGCAGCGCGGCGACATCGCCGGCGGGGCCCCCGCCAAGCACCACGACGCGCTGGGTCATGCCGAAGTGTGCGTGGTGGCGGGGACGGCGGGCACCGCTCCATTCCCGCCGCGTCGTGACGTGGCGAAGGCCTCGATGACGATGCGTTCCTGCTCGAGTTGGTGCGAGCCCGCGTATCCCTCCGACGGGCTGGCCCGTCGCGGCCTCCCGATGTACTCCCACTGAATGTGTGACGGACGCGCCAGCCCGAGCGCGCGCTCGAGGCTCCCCCACGCGCCCATGTTCTGCGGCTCCTCCTGCACCCAGTACAGCCGCTCGAGCTTCGGATACGACGCGACCAGCTCGAGAATGGCGTCCACGGGCAGCGGGTACAGTTGCTCAACGCGCGCGATGGCGACGTCGGTCGCCTCGCCCCGCTGCGGTGCGAGTGAGAGCTCGTAATAGATCCGTCCCGAGCAGAGGAGCAGCGACCGTACTTCCTCGCGATGGTCCGCGCCGGTGGGATCGTCGATCACGGTGTGGAACCTGCCCGTGCTGAGGTCCGCGAGCTTGGACGTCGATTCCTTCAGCCGCAGCAGGCTCTTCGGCGTGAAGACGATCAGGGGGCGCGGGTCGTTGAGCAGCCCCTGGCTGCGCAGCAGGTGGAAATACTGCGCCGGCGTCGTGCAGTTCGCCAGGCGCATGTTGTCGTTCGCGCAGAGTTGCAGGAAGCGCTCGATTCGCGCGCTCGAGTGCTCGGGACCACTTCCCTCATAGCCGTGCGGCAACAGCATCGTCAAGCGTGAGTGCTGGCCCCATTTGGCGCGGGCCGACGAGATGAACTGGTCGACGATCATCTCGGCGTTGTTGAAGAAGTCGCCGTACTGCGCCTCCCAGATGACCAGCGTCTCCGGGTCCGCGGCGCTGTAGCCATACTCGAAGCCGAGACACCCGACCTCGCTCAGCGGGCTGTTGAGCACCTCGAACGTCGCCTGCGCGTCGGTGAGGTGCTGCATCGGCACGAACACCTCGCCGTTGCGCTCATCGTGAAACGCCAGGTGGCGATGGCTGAAGGTGCCGCGCACCGTATCCTGGCCGGTGAGCCGGATCGGATGACCCTGCGCGATGAGCGAGGCGAAGGCCAGCGCCTCGGCGGTCCCCCAGTCGATGGCACCCTCGAGAATCGCCGACTTGCGCCGCTCCATCTGGCGAATGAGCTTGGCGTTGGGCGTGAAGTGTTTGGGGAAGGTGAGCAACTGATCGTTGAGGGCCGCAAGCTGACGTCCCGAAACCGCGGTTCGCATCGTCGGGTCGTCCGGCTCCTCGGCCACCTGCTCGTGGGTCAGGTCGTCGAGCTCGGCCGCGAGGTGTTCCTTCACGCGCTTGTGCGCATCGGCGACGCGGCCGTACATCGCCTTGGCATGGGCGTCGACATCCTCGGCACGGATCAGACCGTCGGCCACCAGCCTCGCGGCGAACAGCTCGCGAACTGTGGGGTGCTGGCGGATCTTCATGTACATGAGTGGTTGCGTGTACGCCGGCTCATCCGCCTCGTTGTGTCCGAACCGCCGGTAGCCGATCAGGTGCACCATGACGTCGCGGCGGTACGCGCGACGGTAGTGGTACGCGAAGGTGATCGCGGCCAGACACGCCTCGACGTCGTCGGCGTTGACGTGGACGATGGGAATGTCGAAACCCTTGGCGAGATCGGACGCGTAACGGGTCGACCTCCCGTCCTGCGGGTCGGTGGTGAAGCCGACTTGGTTGTCGGCGATGAAGTGCACGGTGCCGCCGGTCGTGTAGCCGGGGAGCGACTGGAGGTTGAGGACCTCCTGCACGACGCCCTGTCCCGCAAACGCGGCGTCGCCGTGTATCAGCACCGGCAGCGCGGCCATCGGATCCAGGTGCAGCGTCGTCGCACGACGCTGGGTCTGTGCCGCCCGGCACCAACCCTCCACCACCGGATCGATCGCCTCGAGGTGGCTGGGGTTTGGCAGCAGGCGGACCAGGATCACCTTGCCCGATTCGGTGTGGTAGGTCCCGGTGGCGCCGACGTGGTATTTCACGTCGCCCGTTGATTCGAAGCGGCCGATCGCCCGCCGTGCGGACGCGAGCTCGAACGCGTTGAGAATCGATTCGTAGGAGCGGTTGGCAACATGGGCGACCACCGCGAGCCGTCCGCGGTGGGGCATGCCCATCACGACCTCGCCGATACCGTCGTCGGCGACCAGGCCCAGCAGGGTCTCGAGCATCGGCACCAGGGCGTCAAGTCCCTCGAGTGAGAAGGTCTTCTGGCCGAGGAAGGCCGCACGCTGGTACCGCTCCATCGCATCGACCTTGGTGAGGCGTTCCAGGAGTCGCAGCCGGTCCTCGATCGTCAGCGCCGGGCGGTACTCGCCCGACTCGATGTGCTCGCGCAGCCAGACACGCTGCTCGTGGCTCGAGATGTGCTCGATCTCGAAGGCGATGGTGCCGCAGTACGTGCGCCGGAGATTGGGGAGCACCTCTGCGAGGGTGCGACCGGGGACGTAGACGCGGAGCAGATCGGCGGGGATCTGCTCCATCAAGTCCTGGGTCAGGCCGTAGGTCGACGGCTCCATCGCGGGATCCCCGATCGGGGGGGAGCCGAGCGGGTCGAGGTGTGCGCCGAGATGGCCGTGGGTGCGATGCGCCTTGACCAGCGACGTGGCCGCCTGCATCGCGGCGAGCAGCACACGGTCGGGCGCCCCCTCGACCGTCGAAGGACGGGCGGGGGCGGGCGAGGCCGGCGCCGCGGTGTGCACCCGCGCCGCCTCGAGAGACGGCATGAGCAGGCCAAGACTGGCAAAAACTCGATCGTAGAAACTCTCGGCGCCGTCGAGGAGGGATTCGATGCGACCGAGGAACTCCCCCGACTCGGCTCCCTGGATGACGCGATGGTCGTACGTGCTCGTCATGGTCATGACCTTGCCGACCCCGAGGTCGCGGACGCTCGTCTCGGGAACCGTGCGCCATTCGGCGGGGTAGCCGATCGCCCCGACGGCGACGATGGTTCCCTGACCGGGCATGAGCCGCGGTACCGAGGCGACAGTCCCGATGCCGCCCGGATTGGTGAGCGTCAGCGTCGCGCCCTGGAGCTCGTCCGCGGAGAGCGCGCCGGTGCGTGCGCGCTCGATCAGACGCTCGTACTCGTCGCGGAATTCCTTGAACGGGAGCTCCGAGGCATTGCGGATCACCGGAACGACAAGCGAGCGTGAACCGTCCCCGCGGACACTGTCCACCGCCAGCCCGAGGTGCGCCGGCCCCGCAACGCGCGCCGGCTTACCCTCGTCGGTCCGCGCGAAGTGGGCCGTCATGGCAGGACTCGCGCCGGCCGCCAGCGCGATCGCGTATCCGATGAGGTGGGTGAACGACACCTTGCCTGCGTTGCCGCCCGCTGCGAGAGCGATATTCAGCTGGCGCCGGCGGCTGTCGAGCACGCTGACACCGATCGTCCGGAACGAAGTCGCTGTCGGGATGTCCCGGCTGCGTTCCATGTAGTCCACGAGGGCCGCTGCCGGGCCCCTGATCGGCTCGGCGTGGTCGCCGTCCACAACACGGACGGTGGCATCGGTTCTTTTTCCAGCGCCGGCCCGCGCGACCAGGACGTCGCTTCTGGTGACCACGCCGCCCGGTCCAGATCCGTGCAGCGCACGAAGATCGACGCCGTTCTTCGCCGCAGCCCTGCGCGCCAGCGGGGCGGCATCGACTTCCGAGGGGTCCGAGGTGACGGTCGGTCGCGCGGCCGTCGGCACCCCCTCCGATGGCGGGGTTGGAGCCCCATCTGCCGCATGTGCGCCGGGTGGGGCGGGAGTCACCGCGGCGGCTTCAGACGTTGGCTCGGAGACGTTTGGGGGGGCGGCCCCGGCGGTGGGCGCCCCTGGAGCAATCACCGCAAGGGTCGCACCGACGGCGACCGTCTCCCCTTCCGCTGCGACGATCTCGGCAAGCTGCCCGGTTGCCGGCGCCGGCACCTCGACGTCGACCTTGTCGGTGGTGACCTCGACCAGCGGCTCGCCCTCCTCCACGATGTCACCGACGGCCTTGAGCCAGCGGGACACGATTCCTTCTGAAACGGACTCACCCATCGCCGGGAGGGTCAGCGAAACAGGGTCAGCCACTCTTGAATCGTCTCACCTTCGCTCTTCAGCAGTGTGGACGTCCGTCCTGACAGGCGTCGCGGCGCGCGATGATCCGCCCGGCCGAAACGCCTCACCGGCTGACATATCTCTAGCCGACGTTCGACTTTCGACCGTCGCCGGACAGGCGGCGCCTCGCCGTACGGAGCCACTGCCGAGTGACGGGAATGAACTCCTCGTCGAGCAAGGCGCAGGCGATCAGCACCACGAACGCGCAGCCGAGCCCGATCAGGCCGCTCTGCCAGATGGCAAAACGGGATTGCGTGCCAGCGCAGGACCCGGTGCAGGAGGTGGTGACCTGCGCGGCCGCGAGGCCGAGGAGGATGCCGACGACGGCGCTGACGATGTAGAGAAGGACCGTCCTGGCCGCGTTCACAGATTGAATATAGGCGCGTGCCTCACCGGCGGGAACGGACCTTTGCTCCACCACCGGGCACGGCCGCGCCGCGCGCGACATACACAAATCCGTATACTTTCTGGAAGCCGGAACCGTCCGGCGCGGCCGGTGGGGCGACCGTCAGAGCTCGACCTTTGGAGGTGGCCCATGCTCGGTATTCACCGGTTCCGCATCCTGATCGGTGTGGCTGCGGCAGGCGGCGTGGTGGCTTTCGCCGTCCACGCCGGCGCGCAGGCTCCGACCCCTGGTCGGTACATCAGTTGGGCGGCGCCGGCTGTGGCGACGGCCACGCCTGGGGCGGGGCCCGCCCTGCCGCTCGCGAGCCCCTCCCCGGTGGCCGATTCCGGCCCGCTCGGGGGTCTCACCTCACCGCTGTCCGGCCTCTTCAAGCAGTTGAACGCGAACACCGAAGCCACAGCGAGGGGGCAGTATTCGGTGCTCCAGGACCTCGAAAGCGCCCTCGCAGCCCATATTCAGCAGTTCCTGAGATGGGTTACGGGCGGACGATGAAGGCGGGGCGGTCAGAATCGAGAGGTGCCACCTCCTCTCGTGCCCGGCGAAAAGCGCCGGGCGGACCTTCGCAATGTCGCGATCATCGCGCACGTCGACCATGGCAAGACCACGCTCGTCGACGCCCTGTTGAAACAGTCGCGGGTCTTCGCGGCCCACGAGCAGGTTGGCGAGCTGATCATGGACTCGAACGATCTCGAGCGCGAGAAGGGGATCACCATCCTCGCCAAGACCACGTCGGTCCGCTACAACGGTGTCAAGCTCAACATCATCGACACGCCGGGCCACGCGGACTTCGGCGGCGAGGTCGAGCGGGTCCTCGGGATGGCGGACGGCTGCCTGCTGCTGGTGGACGCCGCAGAGGGTCCGATGCCACAGACGCGGGTCGTGCTTCGCCAGGCGCTCGCGCTCGGCCTGCAGCCGATCATCGTCGTCAACAAGATCGACCGGACCAACGCTCAGCCCGCGGAGACCGTTGAGGCCACTCACGACCTGCTCCTCGAGCTTGCCAGAGAGTCCTGGCAGCTGGATGCGCCGGTGCTCTACACCAACGCACGAGAAGGCACGGCGACCGCCGACCTCACCCGCGCCGGCGTGACCCTCGAGCCCCTCCTCGACGTGATCATCGATCACGTCCCGCCGCCCCTGGCGGACCCGGACGGCCCCCTGCAGATGCTGGTGAGCAACCTGGACCACGACAACTGGAGCGGCCGGCTCGCGCTGGGACGGATTCAGCGAGGCACCGTGCACCCCGGACAGAGCGTCGTCTGCTGCACCGCATCGGGCGCTGGAAAGGTGGAGCGAATCGCGACGGTGCTCACCGTTGAGGCGCTCCAGCGCCTGTCGGTGGAGTCCGCGTCCGCCGGCGAGATCGTCTACCTGTCGGGGCTCGCGTCGGTTGCCATCGGCGACACCATCGCCGACGCGGAATCGCCGGAGGCACTCCCACGCCTGGAGATCGGCGAGCCGACGCTGCGCATGCAGTTCTCGGTCAATCAGTCACCGCTGGCCGGGCGCGAGGCGACCGTGAGCAGCACGTCGCGACAGCTCCGGGCGAGGCTGGAGCGTGAGTTGCTCACCAACGTGGCGCTGCGGGTCGAGGACGGACCGACCGCCGACATCTTCGACGTGAGCGGGCGCGGCGAATTGCACCTCGCGATCCTCATCGAGACGATGCGGCGCGAGGGATATGAGTTCGAGGTGTCGCGGCCCGCGGTCATCACCAAGGAGATCGACGGCGAGCGCGTGGAACCTGTCGAGGATTGCGTCATCGACTGTTCGGCGGATGTCGTCGGCGCCATCACCGATGCCCTCGGCACCCGCGGCGCAAAGATGACGGCGATGCGCACCGACGCCGGCGGCGGTGTGCGGCTGACGTACCACGCCCCGACCCGCGCCCTCATCGGGCTGCGCAGCCAGATCCTCACTCTCACCCGCGGCACCGGCGTGATGGCGACGAGGCTTCTCGGTTGGGAGCACACCTGGGTGCTGCCGACGACCACTCGCGGCGGTGTGCTCACCGCCAGTCAACCGGGAACTGCCGTCGCCTACGGTCTGGTGACCCTGCAGGAACGCGGACAGCCGCTGATCGCGCCGGGGACGCCGGTCTACGAGGGCATGATCGTCGGGCTCAACCGCCGGCCCGGCGACATCCACCTCAACGTGACCAAGCAGAAGCAGAAGACCAACATCCGGTCATCTACGGAGGACATGACCATCCGTCTGGTCCCGCCGCGGAAGATGTCGCTCGAGGAGTGCCTCGACTTCATCATCGATGACGAGCTCGTCGAGGTCACCCCGGTCGGCATCCGGATGCGCAAGCGCGTGCTCAACGCCGACGAACGCAACAAGCTCCGCAAGCGGGCAATGGCCGGCGAAGCCGGTTAGACGCAGCGAGTGACCGCCGCGGTGGTCAGCGCTCGGCGGGGGACTGCGCCGCGGTCTGCGCGGCGGCCTTCTTGGCCGCCTTCGCGATTGCGGCGGCCTTGGGCTTCTTTCCCTGACGCTTGGGGGCTCCTCGGGACTTCTCTCCTGCCACGGCGTCTTCTCCTCAACGGTGTCTGTCAGTCGGTGCTGAGATTAGTACAAGATGAATATGGACGGTCCGCGTGCTCCGGGCTCAGGGGAAGAGCGAGCTGTATCCGTTCAGTGCCGGCTGGCCACCGAGGTGAGCGTAGAGGACCGTTGACCGCGGATCGATCTCCCGGCTGGTGATCATGTCGATCATGCCCGCAAGTGACTTGCCCTCATAGACCGAGTCGGTGATCATCCCCTCCAGGCGCGCACCGAGCGTGATCGCGTCGACGGTTTGCTGGTCGGCGATCCCGTAGGTGCCGGCATGGTAGCGAGCGTCGAGGATGATCTCGTCGCTGCGCAGGTCACGGCCGATGTCGATCAGCTCGGCCGTTCGACGAGCGATGCGGGTCACCTGGCCGAGCGTCTCCTCGGGCTTCGCCGACGCGTCGATGCCGATGACATGGCGTGGTCGCCCCTGCGCGGCGAATCCCGCGATCATCCCCGCCTGAGTGCTGCCCGTGACCGAGCAAACGATGACCGTGTCGAAGAAGACACCGAGCTCGAGTTCCTGTTCTTCCACCTCCGCCGCCCACCGCGCGAATCCGAGACCTCCGAGCGGGTGATCGGATGCGCCGGCTGGAATTGGATACGGCTTCCCGCCCTCGGCGTTGACATCGGCGAGCGCCTTCTCCCAACTCGCCTTGAAGCCGATGCCGAACCCTTCCTTGACCATCCTGATGTCAGCGCCGAGGATGCGACTCAGCAGGATATTGCCAACCTTGTCATAGACTGGATCGGGCCATTCGACCCAGCTCTCCTGGACGAGGACGCACCGCATGCCAACCCGTGCGGCCACGGCGGCGACCTGGCGGGTGTGGTTGGACTGGACACCCCCAATCGAAACCAGCGTGTCGCAGCCCTGAGCCAGGGCATCGGCAACCAGGTACTCCAGCTTTCTGGTCTTGTTGCCTCCGAATGCCAGGCCGCTGTTGCAGTCCTCGCGCTTCGCCCACACCTCAGCCCCGCCGAGCCGTTTGGTCAGACGCTCGAGCGGATGCACCGGCGACGGACCGAACAGCAGGGGACGGCGTGCGAACGCGGCGAGCTTCATGAGCCTCCAGAGAGCCGATCGGCCGCGATTCTATCGCTTGACAGACATACACAAATCCGTATAGTCTGTTGACTGCCCGGGTGCACGCCCGGCACGGCCGGAGGGCGATCGGTACCCGAATCACGTCTCGGAGGTCGCCCATCGTGACCCAGCTCAAGGCGCTCATCGACGCCTGGATCCTCATCGCTCAGGCTGGCTCGCGAGCGTCGGTGCGCTGGCATCAGCGATTGCTGAATTGCTTTGTATGCCTGCCAAGGCTCGCTGGTGGGATCGAGCCATTGGTCACCACGGACTGGGGACGTTCAGCACTGGAGCCAGGAGAGCATTCGTACGAGAGTAGCCATTGAGACACTCAGCTTGGAGCGATCTCCCGGCCGACGAGACAAGGGGCAATCCGATGATGTGGGGTCCTGGCTACGGTGCAGGAGGCTGGGCAATGATGCTCGGCTCAGTCGTCGTCGGCCTCATGCTCGTTGCCTTCGTAGTCGTCGGCGTCCTGTGGCTCACACGGACACAGCAGGGCGCGACTCCTGGTGCCGGCGAGAGCATGTCCGCAAAGGCCATCCTGGATGCGCGCTACGCGCGCGGTGAGATTGACGGTGCCGAATACGCGCAACGGCGCGATGTGCTGACGGGCGGCTCCGCCAAGTCAGCAGCAAAGCCCTGAGTTGACCGGTCGTCCGTAGAGCGCGTCGTGCCTCTGTCGGGTGCGGAGCCGCCCCGATCTATACCCCTACCTGCTAGGGGTATAGTAAGCCCTATGCAAGGCTACATCGCCCACAAGGAAGACATCCAGAAGCGACTGCTCCGAATCGAGGGCCAAGCGCGAGGCCTCCAGAAGATGGTGGATGGCGAACGCTACTGCATCGACATCCTTACCCAGATCAAGTCCATGAAGGCTGCCCTCGACCGGGTCGCTCTTCTGTTGCTTGACGACCACGTCGGACACTGCGTCGCGGATGCGGTCAAAAGCGGCGATGGAGCCGAGAAGCTTCGTGAGCTGAGCCAGGCGATCGGCCGCTTCGTGGAAGGCTGACGATGATCGTGTTCGTCCTTGAACACATTGGCTCGGCGCTCCGACTGTCGTTCGCAATGTTCTGGCAGGTGCTCTGGCCGCTAGCTCTCGGATTCATGCTGTCGGCGGTCGTGGAAACGCTCGTTTCCAAGCAGGCGGTATCGCGTTTGCTGGGCCGGGACACGCCGAAATCAGTCGCGCTGGCGACTGGCTTTGGAGCCGCCTCTTCCTCGTGCTCATACGCAGCGGTTGCGGTGGCACGAACCCTGCTTCGGAAGGGTTCGACGCTCCCGAATGCGGTCATCTTCGAGTTCGCGTCAACCAACCTGGTCTTTGAGCTCGGCCTCGTGCTGCTCATCCTTCTGGGCTGGCAATTCGTAGCGGCGGAGTTCAGCGGCGGCCTCGTGATGATTGTGCTGCTCGCCGTAATCTTCCGTTTGACGCTGCGCCGAAGCCTCGTGGATCAGGCGCGCCGCCAGGCCGACCGCGGCTTGCTGGGCAAGATGGAAGGCCACGGCGCAATGGACATGTCCGTCAGCGGCGGGCCGTTCCTGCGCCGGCTCTTCTCGGCGCGTGCATTGACGTCCATCAGCCACTACTTCTTCATGAATGTCTTCGGCCTCTGGACGGACCTGGCGCTCGGATTCCTGATCGCCGGCGCTCTCGGCGCGTGGGTACCCGACACCGTGTGGTCAGGCGTGTTCTTCACCGGGCACGGTGCTGCGACCGAGATCTGGGGCGCATTCATCGGTCCACTGATCGCCGTCATCAGCTTCGTCTGCTCCGTCGGAAACGTTCCCTTGGCTGCCGTGCTCTGGAGAGGCGGAATCAGCTTCGCCGGGGTGATCGCCTTTATCTTCGGCGACCTGGTCATCCTTCCGATCCTCAACATCTATCGCAAGTACTACGGTGCGCGCGTGAGCCTCTACCTCTTCATGGTGTCGTATGCGGCGATGGTGCTTGCAGGCCTCATCGTTGGGCTCGTCTTCAACGTCGCCGGAGCCGTTCCCACCAACCGAAACATCATCGTCTTCAACACGACGATCAGCTGGAATTACGACACATTTCTCAACATTGCCTTCCTTGTCCTCATCGCCGGACTCGGAGTGCGGTTCCTTCGCACTGGCGGCTTGGCAATGCTCCGCGAGATGGAGATCCCGCCCGAGCAACAGGCGTCGACCAAGGACCCGGTCTGCGGGATGACAGTTGACCCCGCCAGGACGAGCCAACGCTCGCTCTACCAGGGCATCACCTATCTGTTCTGCTCCGGCGGCTGCCGATCAGCCTTTGAAGAGGATCCGAGTCGCTACGCGAACGAGGCGCCCACCATAGCCTCGGCCGGAATTCACGACGTCGGCCGAGCAGACCCGCATCCGTAGCTGGTCGTTCTCCGTGGCCGACGTGACGAGTGCCTCGTGGTCAGTGGCGAGCAGCTTGACAGACATACACAAATCCGTATAGTCTGTCCGGTGTCCAGGTCTCACCTGGAACGGCCGGAGGGGCGACCGATCACCGAAAGCCTGCGTATCGGAGGTCGCGCATCATGGTTCAACTCAAGGCGCTCATCGACAACTGGATCCTCATCGCACAGGGCCTGCTCGCGAGCGTCGGCGCGCTCGCCTTCCTCATCGCGTTCATGTACAAGATCGTGGCGGTCGATCCAGCGAGCGTCGCACAGGCAAAGAAGTGGATCGGCCGCATCGTCTTCGGCACCATCGGCGTCGAAGTTGCGGGAACACTGACCCACGCGCTCATCGCCAGCGTCCCGGCAACCATTCACTGAGCCGGGCTGATGCAGTCGCTCCCGGGCATCGTTCAGGGGATCCGCGATCCCCTCGGCACGATCCTTCAACTGTTGACCGGTGTGCTCTCGCACTTCATCGCGACCGCCAGAACCGACCTCAACTCGGAGCTGAGCCGGTATCTCTTTACCACCGTCGACCCGACCGGATCAGGCATTCGCCCGTTGACGGCGAATCCCGCGATCTCACACCTGAACGGCGCGCTGGCGCTCGTCGCGGATGTGCTCGTGGGCGCGGTCCTGGTGTATGCCTCCCTCCGGAGCATCTTCGAGCACTCGATCCACGCGCGCTACGCGCTCCACCTGGTGATCCCGCGCGTCATGGCGTCACTCGTCATGGTGCACGGATCGGCCTACTTCATCCAGATGGCCGTGGACCTCAACAACGCGATCGGCGGGATCGTGCAATCGCTCGGCGGCCCGCTGACCATGAACACCCTTCCCTGGTCAGGGTCGATGAGTGCCGCGACCGTATCCATCATCCAGGGTTCCCAGGACCTGTTCCACGCCGTCTTCGCACTCGGCGTGGTGGTCGCCGTCGTGATCCTGGTCCTCTCCTATGTGATCCGCATCGCGATGCTCGACATACTCGTCGTGCTCGCGCCACTTGCCGCACTGTGCTCAGTGCTCCCGGACACACGCCGCTATGCGTACACCTGGCTCCGTCTCTTCATGGTCGCGGTGTTCATGCAGGCCGTGCAATTGATCATCCTGCGGGTCGCGACGGCGGTCGGATTCGGTGCCGGGAGTGGTATCGCGGAAAGCCTGTTCGCGCTGGCGATACTCTGGATCGTCCTCAAGGTTCCGGGAACGCTCCACGCCGCGACACACGTCGAGACCAATGCGCACACCGCGATGCGCCATGTCCGGAGGTCGATGCACAAGGCGCTGGTGCCGGCGCACCACGTCGTGCGCCACCGGACTGCGCTGTGATCCGCGCCTGCGCGGTGCTCACGGCGCTGATGGCCCTCGGCCTCTGCGGCGGCACAGCATTCGGGAGCGCTGCCGCGGACATCAGCCCCGCGGGCGCGCGTTTCGTCAAACCGCTCGCGCATTCGTGGTCGTCGCAGGGGTTCGGGTGCACCAGCTTCGCCTTCGAACCGGTGGACCGTGCGTGTCCCGGCGGCCACTGGCACTCCGGGATCGACCTGGCAGCGGCCCGCGGCACGCCCGTGATGGCGACGCTCCCCGGCATTGCCACGGTCATCGTGTCGGCCACCGGATACGGCCTGCACGTGGTCATCGATCATGGCGGCGGTCTCAGCAGTCTCTACGGCCACCTCGACACCGTGCTCGTCAAGAGCGGCGACCTCGTGACAGCCGGCGAGGTCATCGGAACCGTGGGGTCAACCGGCAACGCGACCGGACCGCACCTGCATTTCGAGATCCGGCGCGATGGCATCGCCGAGGATCCGCAGTTGGATCTTGCGCTCCCGTGAAACGCCTAGCCCGTGGGCACCCCCGAGGCGCTGCGGGTCTCCGCCGCGATGCGTCGCGCCTGCTGCCAGACAACCCAGATCCGCTGCACCGCGGTGACGTTGGTCAGGATGGCGAGGATCCAGAGTGCCCATATGAGCACGGGCGCGATCACCAGACCGACAACGGTGATCACCACACGCTCGGGACGGGCCAGCAGTCCACCATCACCGTTGAACCCCAGGGACTGCGCGCGCGCTCGCACATAGGAGACGAGCAGGGATCCTGTCAGCGCGAAGACCACGAGCATCGGCTCGAGCGTGTGATGGCCGTGAAAGATGAAGTAGTAGAGGAGCGCGATCGATGTCATCGCCTCCGCGTAGCGATCCACCGTCGAGTCGAGAAACGCTCCGTAGCTCTGCTCGCGACCGCTCACCCGCGCCAGCGCGCCGTCGAGAATGTCGAAGCCACTGGCAAACAGCAGCAGCACGCCGCCGGGCAGGAGAAACCCGAGGGCGATCAGGACCGCGGAGCCGGCGCAGATGATCAGCCCGAGCATGGTCAGGATGTTCGGAGTCAGGTGCAGCGCGCGGAGGGTAGGAACGACGCGCCGAGCGCCGGACCTAACCCAGTCCTGGAGCCTGGACGTGAACACCGGATACCACCGTGCTCGCGCCGGCACGCTCACGCGCCACGCGATACACGTCGAGAACCTCGTCGACAACGTGTTCCCAGTCATACAGCTGCGCTTTCGCGAGCCCGCGCTCGCTCATCGCCGTGCGCCGCCCCGGGTCATCGAGCAGGGCGCCGAGCGCCACCGCCCATTCCTTTGGCTGGCGAGGGGCAACGAGCACACCGTCCACGTCATGCAGGATCACGCTGCTGAAGCCCGGGATGGACGACGCGATCACGGGCACGCCGCTGGCCATTGCCTCCAGCAACACGATCCCGAAGCTCTCTCCGCCGGTCGCCGGCGCGCAGAAGATGTCGGCGGACGCGTAATACCGGGGCAGCAGCTCCGAGGAAACCCTGCCCGCGAACTCGACGTCGGGAATGCCCATTGCCGCGACCTGACTCTCGTACCCCCAGCGCATCGGACCATCCCCGACCACGACCAGGCGCGCGTCGCCGCGGGTGCGTCGCAGCTGACCGTAGGCCTCCAGCAACGTCGGCAGCCCCTTCCGTGACTCGAGGCGGCCGACGAAGAGGATCGTCGCCTTGCCGGGCGTGCGCAGCTCATCGAGCTGGACGTGGTTGGGATTGAACCGGGAGCAGTCGATGCCGTTCGGCACAACCCGGTACTCACCCTCAAAATACCTCGCGATGAAATCCCGCGCCGGCACGCTCACAGCGACGTGGACGTGGAGACGGTTGAAGTAGCGCTTGAGGAACGGCCTGCCGTAGTAGTAGCCGAGGTTGCGCCGCGCCATCGCGTGGAACGTCCCGACGTTCGCACCGCTGTGGAACCGCAACACCGTGATCGGCAACGAGGGTACGAGCGGCTCGTGGTAGTGGACGACGTCGAAGTGATTCTCATCGAGCAGGGCTCGCACGCGCCGCACCAGGTGGAACGACAGCGCGATGCGAGCCACGGAGCCGTTGGCCCGCACCGGGACGCTCCGGCCGATGCGCACGTACCCGGGGATGCCATGGTCGTCGCCGACGCGGCTCGACGGTGCGAGCACGGTCACGTCATGGCCGCGCGCGCGCAGCTTCGCCGAGAGGTGCCGGACGTGCTCGGTCACCCCGCCCGGGTGCATGAAGTCGTACGGGGAGACCAGGCAGATCTTCATCGTGTCCCGAC
>Ga0307372_10005178_pt1 | contig 19706 bp, 19 predicted proteins | sample OX1MG_FD_202533 | JGI IMG/M metagenome (GOLD analysis project Ga0307372, IMG submission 202533) | Soil microbial communities from Risofladan, Vaasa, Finland - OX-1 | ecosystem: Environmental > Terrestrial > Soil > Coastal area > Acid sulfate soil | place: Finland: Risofladan, Vaasa | collected...
CAACCGGGCCCTCCGGCCGCCGGATATCCAGTTCCTGCATTCAATGCGTGGACGAATCCGTTCGGACCCCCGTACGTACTCCCGTACCGCTGAAGCTGGGGAGTCACGTAGGTCCCCTCCGTGATCTCATTCCATGAAATGAGCAGCCATCCCTCGGGACTGCCGCCGGAGTTCCCGTTGAACAGCGCCTGGAGCGTGGCGCCGTTGTCCCGGGGTACGCAGCCGGACGATCCGTCCAATTGCCGGTCGAAGCCGGGTGAGAGCGGAGCGAAGTACTTCTTGCCCTCGGCATGCAGCGTTGCGGCCAGTCCGTTGAGTTGTTGGAAGCTTTGAGGATTTCCCCACGGGTCCTGGCTCGACCAGTACGGACTGTCGGCGTCGAAGTACTGAGCGTCGGTCGTATTCCACTGGTTCCACTGGTAGCCCCCGACGAAGTACAACGCCGAGCGGAATTGCTGACTGATCGCGGCCACGACCGCCGTCGAGTACTTGTACGACCCCACCCATATGAAGGTCGGCTTGCCGCCGTTGGTGCGATCGAACGCCGGGTCACTTCCGTACTGGCTGGTCAGATACGACAGGTCACCGGTGATACTGGTTTGCGTCAGCGAGGTTGACGATGCCTGGTACGACAGCCAGAGATGAAAGTTGTGGCCGGCCGCCTGGGCCTGGTCGACCGCCCGGACGAGCAGGTCGAGCCGCTGGTCCTCGGCGTTGGACGTCGGGGTCTGCGATGCCGATCCGGTGCCGAACCAGTCGACGGCGAAGCCGGAAAGTCCGGCGTCAATGGCGCTCTGGACGTCGTACGCCATTTGGGAGGGATCGTCCTGGGTGAACAGCGCGGCCGGGACATCAGTTTCGACGTTTCCGCCATAGGGGGTGTTCGGATTGCACCCGCTCGAATCGAGGCTGGCCGGCAACGGGAGTGGCGACTGGCCGAACGGATAGTTCGATCCCAGCGAAGACTGCCAGTGGTGGGTGTCCCACCACAAGTAGTAGTAGGCGTACATCCCCTGTGGGGACGAGGTCCTTGCGGTCGCCGGGCTGGAGCTCGGCGTCGGAGCCAACTGGGCTCCCACCGGAGCCATGATCACGGATGCCACGACCAGGAGCACGGTTGCCACCACACTGAGTTTGGAGGCAAGGCGATGCAGGCTGAGTCGTCTCATGCAGGCTCCTTGTGGCCGGTCGTCGGGCTACGACCAAGGCTCATAGAGGTTTTCGGCTCCTTTCGGTGCTGGCTGTAGGACTACCTGCTGGCACCATAGGGGAAGTGGCGTCGGACTGCTTCTGATGAGGAGATTCAACGACAGGTGCCCGCGGTCGACGACGGAGCGTGCTGGTGCATCTCGACAACGTTGCTCGAGCGAGTCGTCAGACCCCCCAACGGAGTTCATTCGCCCGAAACCTGACCGCCCGAGTCGCGTGTTACAACGATGGAAGGTCGGAGAGTGCCCGGCCTGTAACGGGGTGTGAGCGCCGCCGCCGTGGACCCCCCCCAAGGCGGTGAGCGCCCCCCCCTCTGCCGCGAGCGATGCCGCCCTGGGCCTTAAGTCAAGGACCATGCCGGCACATGGCTGACAGGCGAGCCGACGGTGGAATGATGCACATCTCGGTGCTCCGACGTCGACCTTCCGCATCCCCCGTCCACAGAAGTATCGCGGTGTGATGTCGAGAAACCGCCCGTGGCTTCGTCCCCGGGGTGAACACGGCCACAATGGGCTGTGCTGCGAGAAGGAGAACGGGATGACCAAGTACCTACTGCTCAAGCACTACCGGGGGGCACCGGCACCGATCAACGACGTGCCGATGGACCAGTGGACGCCAGAGGAGGTTTCGGCCCACGTGCAGTACATGGAGGACTTCGCTACTCAGCTCGAGCGAACCGGCGAGTTCGTCGACAGTCAGGCGCTCTCCCCAGAGGGTACATTCGTCCGCTACGACGGTGAGGGGCGACCACCGGTCACCGATGGGCCGTTCGCCGAGACCAAGGACGTGATCGCCGGCTGGATGGTGATCGACGTCGAGACTCACCAGCGGGCGCTCGAGCTGGCCGGCGAGTTGTCCGCGGCTCCGGGTGCGGGTGGGAAGCCGATCCACGAATGGCTCGAGGTTCGCCCGTTCCTGACCGCACCCCCGACCATCACGGAGTAGCGCACGGTGGACGAGGTCCTGCTGCGCACCCTCACCCCCACGGTGATCGGCATCCTCGTCCGTCGCGGAGCTGACTTCGCGGCGGCCGAGGATGCGGTGCAGGACGCCCTGGTCGAGGCGGTGCGCGTGTGGCCGGACAGGCCTCCGCGGGACCCCAAGGGCTGGCTGATCACCGTGGCCTGGCGCAAGTTCCTCGACGCCACCCGCGCCGATACCTCCCGACGACACCGCGAGGTATGCGTCGAGGGCGAGACCCTTCCAGGCCCGAGCGAGACAGTGGACGACACGCTCCAGCTGTACTTCTTGTGCGCGCACCCCTCCCTGACATCGGCTTCGGCCGTCGCCCTCACGCTGCGCGCCGTTGGCGGTCTGACCACGGGTCAGATCGCGCAGGCCTACCTCGTGCCGGAGGCGACCATGGCCCAGCGGATCAGCAGGGCCAAGCGGACTGTCTCGGATGTCCAGTTCAACCAACCGGGCGACGTCGGCACGGTGCTGCGGGTGCTCTACCTGGTCTTCAACGAGGGCTACTCAGGAGACATCGACCTCGCCGCCGAGGCGATCCGGCTCACCCGCCAGTTGGCGGCCAAGACCGACCACGAAGAGGTGGCGGGTCTACTGGCGCTCATGCTGCTCCATCACGCACGGCGCCCGGCACGGATTGGCCCCGACGGCCGGCTCGTTCCTCTTGCCGAGCAGGACCGCAGCCTATGGAGTACCCGCCAGATCACAGAGGGCGTCGACGTGCTCCAGACCGCCCTCGCCCGCGACCACGTGGGCGAGTTCCAAACCCAAGCCGCCATCGCCGCGCTCCACGCCGACGCCCGGACGGCGGAGGAGACCGACTGGGTGCAGATCGTCGGGTGGTACGACGAACTGGTACGACTGACCGACAGCCCGGTGGTGCGGCTGAACCGCGTCGTCGCGGTCGGCGAGGCCGACGGCCCGCGGACCGGCTTGGCCGCCCTGGCGGGCCTGGACCCAGCACTCCCCCGGTACGCCGCCGTCGCGGCGTACCTCCACGAGCGTGACGGTAACCCAGTGACCGCGGCGCGGCTCTATGCCGAAGCTGCCCGATCGGCGTCCAGCCTCCTCGAGCGCGACCACCTCACGCGTCAGGCCGCACGGCTTAACGCGCAGCTACGCAACTGAGCTCGCGGTGGCGGACATCGACCGACTCGATGCCCAAGGTCCACCCCACGACCCGTGGCTGGAGTTCACATGCCCGAAACCCGTTGGCCGGAAGCGCGTGTTACAACAGTTGAGAGGTCGGATTTAACCCCAATGCCGTTCAGTTAGGGGCTCGGAGCACCAGGAATGCTGGCCCGAGGAGGGCGGGTCGGTTGCGGCCACGACTTGTGGTGCGCTCGCTTCACGTGCCACTTGACGTACTTCCGTTTGACGACACGCGGGTTGGACCGCAGCCTCCGGGCCGGGTTGAGCCGTCGCGCCAGCAAGGTGATGGCGTAGTGACAACAGAGATGACCCCAGACCTCTTGGAGCACGAGGTCGGGCGACTTCGACCGCAGCACGGTGCGAGGGCCGCGCTGGTGGGTCTTCAGCTCGTCGAACGTGCTCTCGATCTCCCAACGCCGGGCGTAGGCGGCGGCGAGATCGAGAGCGGAGACGTCGTCGGGATCGAGGATGCTGGTGAAGAGCCGGTAGGTCTCGTCGTTGTGACGCCCGTCGTCGATCGTGTAGTCGATGACCCGGATAATCAGCGGTGTGGCCTTGCGACCAGCTCTGCCCGACGGCCGCAGTTCGGCCAGCCAGGAGCCGTCAGCCAAGGTCTCGGTCGGGCGTGGCTTCATGTTCGGCATGGCCCGCCACAGGAGATCGGCACCGGTGGCTGCGGCCCGTGACCACAGGGGAAACCCGCAGAACCCACGATCGGCAAGACACAACATTCCCGGCTTCAACCGGTCGATCAACTCGCCGGCCATCGTGTTCTCACCCGTCGTGTACTTCCCGACGATGGCATCGAAGATGGCGTGGGTCCCGCACTCGGCCATGGCCACCACCCGGGCCTGGGGGAAGGCAGCCTTTTCACCGAGCGTCTCGTTGGTGATGGATCGTACGGTGGTCAGCGCGGTGGAAGTCGTCCAGCTCGAGGTAGACGACTTCCCATCCGCTCAATGGAGCCACGGATGGCGCTATTTGGCGAGTCGGTCGAGTGCTGCCCGGTTCTCCTGGGCAGTGACCTCGAGGAGTGCCTCGACTTCTTGAGAGGTGTCACGTCCCTCTCGACGACCGGTGGCGAGCGTCCGAATGAGGGCGTCCTCATCGAGCTCACTGACCTCTTGGGCCAGAATCTCCTCGTCGGCGGCGCTCTTTGTCACGTCTCCAGTGTGCCACCTGAGGCGCTACGGCGAAACAATCCGGCGCCCGATCGGCACAGGCGGGATCGGTCGAGGCCGGCGCAGCCGCCCGTAGGGGCAGTCTTGAGGGATCCGGGCACCGACCGCGGGTCGTCACGGAGCGCCACTGCCTACTCACCATCGCTCCCCCGCCGTCCCACGCCGAACGCGGTCTCGAGGCTTACGGCCGTCTGCTCCACGGTGTGGACGGCTTTGCCCAGATCGTGGATCAGATCATCCAAGCCGGCTGGCATTGCATGATTGGTGTTCGCCCACTTCGCCAACTGATTGACGTTGTTGGCCAACCTGGCCAACCCAATCCGCGCCATCTCCGCATCCCGTTGCGCTCGGCTTCGCTCTGCAGACAGCCGTGCCGACCCCAATAGCGCCGTCTCGATGAGAAAGCGCTGAGCCGACCGGCGGTGCTTGACCGCTCGGCGTCGGATCTCGCGATCTTCCTCCTCGGTCACACGGACGTAGATCACCCGGGTCCGGCCACCCAGAGCCCGCCTCATCGGAGCCATCCTCTCGGCAGATGAACTCTTGGTCTCCTCGTCTGGCTCGTCCACGGGCTTCATTTGGCCCAGCGCAGCGCCGCCGAGAGGATCTCGGGGACAGGATTCGAGCGAGGCCAGCGGCCACGCCAACACGATCCGCTTAGCGGATTGTCCATCTTGCTCCCGCTGTCATGAACCCTCATGGTGAGTGTGTTCGGGCTGCCGGACGCTTCCTGGGCTCTGAGGCCGTTGGGGTCACTACCTGTCTTCGCTGCTGTTCGACTCGGCGACGGTATGATGAGACAACAGCCGCGGGTTGGACGAGCGCACCCGGCGCCGACAATGCCAACGGCTCTCTGACGCTGTGGGCTGGCCCCTTTTGAGAAGCTCGCTGTCACGGTATCCACGTACTCAGCCACGGTCGGTCCCGTCCCGGGCGTCCCCAAGGCACCTGGCGACGACTCGGCGATCAGGTCTTCGATGGTCACCCCGAGTGCGGCGGCCTCGGCCAGCAGAACGCGGGCACGGACGACGCGATCCATCACTGTGCCTCCGCTGCCACGTGGGACACCAAGTCTTCGAGGAGGCCAGTTCCGGCGAGCACGACGGTAGGAATGGCGGCCGAGCGGGCTGAGACCAGGACTGAGCCCGATAGTCGGGTCATCCCCCGGAACCATGCCGGCAGGACCAGGCGACCCCTACGATCGATCGGGAGGTCCGTCCCCACGCCACCTCGGCGCACCACCAGCATGCGCTCACGGCTGACGGCCTGGACCAACACCTCAGTGCCGAGCAGATGCCTGGCGCCGGCCGGGAGGGTGATCCGTCCGATCGGCTCCACACCGACGGTCCAGTGCCGCCACTGCGGGACCTGCGGCTCGCTGCCCAACTCGACTAGGAGCGACATCGCCGCTCGGGGTGCAGGGCTCCCAGCTGCGGGAACGGGGTGTTCAAGCGGGGACGGGGAGCCTGGTCCGTCAAATTTCGCTTGAGACACCGAATGTTGGGCTGGAACCCAGTGAATGGTGGACTATCGACAAAACCCTGTTGGCCAGGGGATTCGGCAGAGGCTTGACGACCATTTCCCACGCTGTTGCTCTCGATTTCCCACATTGTTGTTGCCACAACCAATACTGAAGATTCCCTGGTCACGGCGACGGATGGCGCAGTCGGCACCCACAGGGTCATGGCCCAGTTTCGTCTTCCCCGGCCATTCCAGGAAAGTCCTGGTCAAGGTACCCGGATGACATTCTCGGCACCCACAGGCTGCATGCGCTCCCGCCGGTTCGCAGAGAGAGCCGGAGCCCACCTCGACCGCCGCGGTCAAAGTACCCGGATGAGATCCTCGGCACCCACAGGCCTACCCGGCGAGCGCGACAGCGTTGACCCCAGGGAGGTCCGATCGCCCGACCGTGAAGGTGCGGCCCGCGTCCCGGCTGATGAGCAGCTCGCCGTCGGTCGTCCCTGCAACGACGAGCGCATCTCGCGCGTGCAGGCAGTTCCGCTCGACGGCCCCGCCGAACGCGTCGAACACCCGTTCCCACCGAGGTTCGCTCCCGCGAGACGACGATCGGTAGATTGCCGCCTCGGGACCACCGGCCTCCCACATCGAAGGAGGGCCGGAGGCTGCGCTCACGACGACGGCATCGTCGGTCCACGCAAGCCCCAACGTGTATCCGCGGTCGATCCCGTCGCTCGCCCACGACCAGCGCCAGCCCTCATCGGGGCTCACGAAGCAGCCCATACCGGTGGTCGCGTACAGCAGTGGGCCGTCGGCCAGGACGACGTGCACGTCGTCGAAGAGCCCGCTGTTGCGCGCTTCCCAGGTGGCGCCGCGGTCGTGGCTGACCGCGACGCCACCGAGCTCGACGCCCACGAGCAGCCGATCGCCGTCGACAACGATGGTCGAGAGGTCCGCGGGACCCCACGGCGAATGCCAGTCGGCGTACCCGGCGACGGCGGCGAGGCCCGAGAGCTCCTCGGGCCCTCGGCCGCCGAGTCGCCACAGCGCAGCTGGCTCCACACCGGCATAGACCTCGTCGGCGCCGGCGAGCGCGACGGTCCACACAGTCGCGTCACGGAGGCCGAGCTCGCGCCAGGAACCTCCTGTTCGAAGCCACACACCACCGCCCGACACCGCCGCTGCGACTTCGTCGCCCATGGCGGCGACCGAGACGACCTCGATGCCCTCGAAGTCGACATCTACGGTCGAACCGGACGCGTCGAGGCGCAGCAGGCCCGACTCCGTGGCGAGCAGGACGTGGGTCATGTCTCACCCTCCCGATGCACGACAAGTGCGACGAGTACGACGGCGCCCAGCACCACCAGCGCCATGAGCGTCCGTCGACGCCAGCCTCGTCCCTGATCCTCGTCGTAGAAGGACCTCGGGACGGACAGGGCGAGGCCGGCCCCGGCAGCCGCCCGCATGCCCCGTCCCGGGGTGATCCGAAGGTCGCCGGAGCGCATCGAGGCGAGCGCAGAGCGCTGCCCGCTGCACAACTTCGCGAGGTCGAGCCACGCGCCCGCCAGCGTCGGGACGCCGGGCAGCGCCCCCTCTTCGACCACGACCTCGTCCGACCGGAATGAGAGCGTCACCGCCATGTCGCGATCCGAGGCGAGCAGCACGACGTCGCCGCGGGCGAGGCGGGCGGCCAGCGCACGCGTCGGGAAGTCGCGAAGGTTGTCCTCGAGGAGGCTCGCGAGCATGCTCGCAAGCCCGGATGCCTCCTCCCCCGCCGCGAGGCGAACCCGGGTAGGGCTGCGTCCCCTCCCGCCGGCGGACCCCACAGCCGAGGTCACACTTGCCGCCACCACGCGTCGATACCGAGGTCGTCGGCGATCACCTGCAGCGCGTTGTACGCCGGGGCGAACGTGATGAAGCCGTGCGGGTGCTGGGTCGAGCCGGCCATGTAGAGGGCGTCGACCGGCGTCCGGTACTGGCCGAGCTCGGGCAGGGGACGCTGGTCGAGCATGTTCGCGAGGCTCACCTCGCCCATCATCCAGTCCCCACGGACCATGTTCGGGAGCTTCTGGGTGATCTCGAGTGGGGTGTAGGGCACCCAGTCGATGATCGAGTCGTCGGTGAGGTTCGGCGCGAAGCGGCGCCACGCCTCGATGCAGCGGTGCCCGTACCACCGGCCCAGGCTCTCCCACTCGCCTTCGCCCCCCTGGGCGATCGAGAACGGTGCGAACTGGCGGAGCAGGCCGGTGAAGGACCCCGCGGGCGCGTCCGTCGGGTCATAGAGCGAGTTGACCGCCGCGTTCGGCCTCGGCTCGGGGAGCTGTCCCGCGCGCACCGCGTCGAAGTCTGCGTTCAACTCCTCGAGCGACCCGTAGCCGAGGTTGACCACCCACGCCCGGTCCACGTCGGGATCGAATGCGGCAGCCTCGTACTGCGGTAGCGCCGACATGGCGAGGTGGACCGAGAACAGCGACCAGTCCTTGTGCTTGACGTCCTTGCGCACGCGCTCGGGCAGTTCCGCCGGCAGCTCCGCCGGCTCGAGGAACTCGAGGAAGGTCTGCTCCACGGACACGGTCGATGCGACGAGCCGGCGCGCCGCGATCTCGGTGCCGTCCGCGAGGCGTACCCCTACGGCGCGGCCGTCGTCGACGACGATCGCCCGGACGTCGGCGTCGCTGACCATCACTCCGCCGTGCTGCGCGAGGTCGCGCCACAGCGCATGGGCGAGGCGGTGCGAACCACCGACGCATAGGTGCCAGTTGTCGATCTTGCCGACGAGGAGCGGGAAGCCGATAGCGAGCCCCGGCACATCGTTCGTATAGGCGCACACCGCACCGTGGAAGGCGAGGTGCGCCTTCACCTTGGGATGCGTGAAGTGCTGGTTGAGGAACTGGTTGATGGTCTCGCGACGCAGCTTGACCGAGAGGAACTCGGACCGGCCCTCGACGCCGAAGGTCGACAGCGCCTTCGTCAGCTCCTTGACCGACATCGGCGGCTGGTACATGAGCGTACCCAGGAGCAGATCGACGTAGCCGTGTGCCTCGGTGTAGAGGCGGCGGAAGGTCTCGGCGTCCTGCTCGGAGAACCTGGCGATCGATGCGCAGGTCTTGTCGAGGTCCGTGTGGATCGTGAGCGCGGTGCCGTCGTCGTAGATCGACGCCATCTGCACCTCGGGTCGGACGTACTCGACGCCGTGCCCGCGCACGTCGAGGTCGTGCACGGGCGGCGCGAGGTCGACGAACGTGTGGTAGTTGGCATGCACGTTGTGCAGGAACCCGGGCTGGGTGAGTTCCTCGGTGCACAGCCCCCCGCCCTCTTCGTGCCGGCGCTCGAGTACCAGCACCTCGAGTCCGCTGCGGGCGAGGTAGGCGCCGAGCGTGAGCCCGTTGTGCCCGGCTCCGATGATGATGGCGTCGTAGGCGTCACGCACGGACCTGCACCTGTTCGCTCGGGGCATAGGGGGGACGGCCCTTCGGCCAGGACGTCTGCACCCCGCTCGCGTAGGCATCGAGCAGGACCTTGACCTGCTCGGCCTGGCGCATCAGGAACCGCATGTCCCCGCGGACCTTGATCCCACCCTGGAGCGCGGCGTTGATCGGGTCCTCGAGGCCCGCAGCGATCTCATCGAACGTCGTCGCGGAGCCGCGAAACCGGTAGTTCAAGGTGAGGGCGGGGTCGTCGCCCTCGACCTCTCGGTACCAGGCGCAACGACCGGCTTCGATCTTCACGAGGAAGTGGCGCTCCGCGGCCGCCTCGACGTAGGGCGAGACACCGTCGCCGACGATCTCCACCTTGATCAGAATCTCGTCCGCCGGCAGCCCGTTCATCGTCGCGATCCGGTCGTTCATGGCGTCGCGGACCTCGGAGTACCACTCGGTCGTGTAGATGTCTGCCATCCGTACTCCTCTCAGTACCCGCGCTCGGCGAGCGCCGGACTGGGCAACCCGAGGTCCTCAGCGATCGCCTTGTACGCGTTGTAGCCACATGCCGCATGGACCCCGCCACCGGGGTACGCCGAAGGCCCGCAGAGATACAGCCCATCGACCTCGGTGCGGTAGTTGGAGGCCTCGGGGAACGGCCGGTTCGGTCCGATCTGGTCTGCCGAGAACTCCCCGTTGGAGAAGTCGCCCTCGCGCATCAGGTTCTTCCGTTCCATCTGGTCGGGTGTGTAGAGCTTGTGGGCGATCACGTTGTCGCTGTTCATGTTGGGCGCCGACTCGTGCCAGACGTCGAGGAACTGCTCGTTGAAGGTCGCCCGCACCTCGGCCCACTCCTGGGCTGTGAGTTCACTCGCGCACGGCAGGAAGTACCACCCGGTTGCGGCATGCCGCCCAGGAGGCGCCTGCGACGTGTCCCACATGCTGTTGACCCAGGTACCCGCCGCGGGCTTGGGCACCTTGCCCGAGTAGGCGTCGCGGATGTAACGGATCGTGTCGTCCGGCCCGTCGAAGCCGACCATGGTGTAAAAAGACCGGTCGATGGCCGGGTCCCATCGCGCGGACTTGTAGTGGGGCGCCTCGTAGAGGCAGAAGCACGGCGTCCCGAGCACGTGGCTGGGTCCGTACCGGTACGCACGCGCCCGCTGCACCCACAGCGGGCTGAGGTGTTCCTCACCGACCAGGTCGAGAAGGGTCTGCCGTAGGTCCGCATTCGACGCCACGACCTTGGTGGCCCGGTACTCGCCGAGTCGGGTCCTGACCCCGACCGCACGCCCGTCCTCCACGATGACCTGGTCCACCATGACGTTCTCGACCAGGTCCACACCCTCGCGGTAGCACGCCTGGGTCATCGCCTTGGCGAGACCATGCGTGCCGCCCAGGACGAGTTTCCAGTTGCCGAGCGTCCACATCACAAAGAGCAGGAAGCCCGCTCCGGTGCCCTGCCCGTCGATCGGATAGCCCCACTCCACGCATGCCCGGTAGAGCAGAGCTCGGAGCTCGGGCGTCTCGAAGAGCTCATCGATGACGTTCTTGGGAGACTTCATCAGGAACTGGGGGCCGACGCCCATGTCGCCGAACTCGCTCGTGATCATCTCGCCCTGTTCGTCGAGGCTGGCGGGCTGCGGGATCGTATAGAGGTTCGCGGCGAGCAGCTGCTCGAGCGCGGCAGCGCGGTGCTTGAGCTCGACGTACCTGTCAGCGTCCGCACGCGAGTAGCGCGCGATGCTCTCGTGCGTTCGATCGAGGAGGTCGGGACGGTGGAGGATCACCGGAGGGCGTCCGTCTGCGAAGGTGATGCCGGCCTGGGCCTCGGGCATCACGGTGCGAAGGCCGAGGTCCTCCAGTCCGAAGTCCTTGATCATCGGCATGATGTCGAAGAACTCCATGAACTGGGCGTGCATATTGTGTCGGAAGCCCGGTAGGACTGGCTCCTCGGTGTTCACGCCGCCACCCTCCTCATGCCGACGCTCGAGCACCACCGTGGAGAGGCCGGCGCGTTGCAGGTAAGCGGCTAGGCACAGGCCGTTGTGGCCCGAGCCGATCACGATTGCGTCGTACGTCCGAGTCACGTTCCTGCTCCTCTCGCGACGGCGTCCGTCGCCACCTTGGGCCCGCCGACGGGCTCACCCCGTCGGCGGGGAGTCCCGAAGTCGGCCGTCGCCTTGCCGACCTGCGCCGGCCGGGCGGGACGCTGCGGCCTCGCATCGACCGCTGCGGGCGCTGCGGGCGCTGCGGGCACGATCTTGTCGGGCTCCGCGACCTTGGGTTCCTCGACCTCGGGTTCCCCGTTGTCGGCCCCCGGCTGAGCCGGTCGAGGCGAGACCGCTGCCACCGGCGCCTTGCGGACGGCTCGGGGTGACACCATGGGCTCGGGCTTCGCCGCGGGAGCCGGCTCCGCGGTTGCCAACGACCGCGACCGGCGGCGGAACAGCCAGTGCGCGGCCATCGCGAGCGTGTGGCGGTGCAGCCCGAGCCGCAGCATTCCCGGGATGTCGTCACCCGTCATGCGAATCGTGAAGTCCCAGTTGACGGGCTCGCGGATCGTCCCGGTCACAATCACGTCGTTGCCCTCACGAGTGACTTCGTACTCACGGAAGTCCATAACGAGTTCCTTACGGCCCAGTCCCCGAGATCTGAGCCTCACGACAGGTACGTCTCCCGATACCGTCGCACGTAGTCCGGCGGAGTCCACCACTTCTGCACGCCCAAGTCCTCGGCGACCGAGTTCGCCGCGATGTAGCCGGGCCCGCCGATGACGAGGCCTCCAGGGTACGACGACGCGCCACACAGATACAGCCCCTCGAGCGGCGTACGTCCCGCGACGCACGAGTCGTGCGGACGGAACACGCCCATTTGCAAAGCGTTGTACGCGCCGTGCTTGATCGACCCGCGCACCATGTTCGGGAGCCGCGTCTCGATATCGAGCGGGCTCTCCGCGGTCGTCAGCACGATGTTCGCCGGCGAGACGTTGCGAGCCGAGCGCCCCCACCCCGAAAGGAGCACTTCAGTCAGCGCCTCCTGGTGTGCCTTCCAGCCGCCCTCAATCGCCCCGGGGACGTGCGCCTGGATGAAGCTCACGTGGTGCCCGGGTACCCGGACGAGCGTCGGGTCATAGCGCGTCTCGACCGTGGCATGACCTCCCACGCAGTCGAGGTCGAGGCGTCCGGCGAGCACGCCGTCCCAGTGCCGCAGCAGCTGCTCGGTCGAGTCGAACCCCGTCACGACCATAAAGGCGTCGTTGACCCACGGGTCGTCGGTCTCGTAGTGCGGCGCTTCGTCGGTCGCTACCGCCACGGTGAAGAAGGACCAGTCGTCCCACTCCCACTCATTCGACACGCGCTCGAGCTCCTGCGGCACGCTCTCGCTCGGCAGCAGCTTCCCGAAGGTGATTGGGGGGGGCAGGCTCGACAGCACGGCCTTGGCCTCGATCACGCGCCCGTCGAAGACCTCGAGCCCGGTCACCTTCCCGTTCTCGACGATGAAGGACGTGACCTCGGCGTTGTCGAGTACCACGCCCCCGTTGCGGAGGATCTCCCGCGATAGCGACCCGGCAAGCTTGTGGGATCCCCCGTAGCACTGGGCCTTGTTGGCCGCGCGATCGATATACAGCGGGACGAGAAAGCCAAGGCCGCTCTCGTGGGGGTTCAGCCCCCACATGCAGGCGGCGTACAGCAGCAGCGTTCGGACACGGTCGTCCTCTGCGAGTTCGTTGACGATCTCGATCGGTGACATCTCCGTGAGCCGGAGCACCTCTCGACCGGCCTCTGTCTTCTCGAACGCCTCGATCATGTCCAGCGGTGACATCGGCGGGAGATAGGTGCCTGGTGCGATCACGTCGTCGACGAGCCGCCGCCAGTGGCGCAAGGTCTTCCCGAAGTTGTTGGCATCGCGCTGGCTGAACTTGGCGATCGAGTCCTTCGTGTCCTCGACTTGGTTGCACAGCATGACGCTCGTCTTGTCAGAGAAGACCGCTGCGGTCTGGGCGTTCGGCTTCACGAATGTGAGGCCGTGCACACCGAAGTCGAAGTCGCGGAACAGAGGCATGTAGTCCGTCATCATGTGGTAAATGGCGTGCGGATTCGTGTAGTAGCCGGGGAACAGTGTCTCCTCGGTGGCGAGCCCGCCGCCGACTTCGTGCCGGCGCTCGACGACGATCGTGCGCAGGCCGGCCCGGGCGAGGTAGGCGGCGGCGATGAGTCCATTCGGTCCGCCGCCGACGATCGCGACGTCGAACACGGAGTGTTCGGGGAACTCGTCGAGGATGTGCTCGGTCGGCTCCATGCCGTAGCCAGATCTGACCATCACGACACCCCGACAATCTGGCGACCGGCCTCGGGCACGTACCAGTCCGACGGATACCACCAGCTGGCAGGCTCGACGACGCCGTCCTCGATGAGGATGTGCATCAGGTTGTACGGCACCGCCATCAGACAGAGCCCCCCGGGATGCATGCTCTGGCTGCACATGTAGAGTCCGTCGATCGGCGTGCGGTACCGGGCGAGCTCGGGGATCGGCCTCGTGCCGAACCACTGATCGGACGACTGGCGCGCCCCGTACCAGTTGCCGCCCGACATGCCGGCGTTGCGGAACTCCGAGTCATACGGCGTGTTGACGAAGACGTCGACGATGTTGTCGGAGTTCATGTTCGGCGCCATCCGCTCAATGAGCGCCAGGGCGGCGTCGACGATCTCCTTCTTCCTTCGGTTGTAGGCCGCGGGCCCGTCCACGTCGTACTGCGGTGGGGGGCACTCGAGGTAGATCGGCGACAGTACGTGGTAGCCCTCCACCGTGCGGGTCGGGTCGTACTGGTCATGCGAGCAGATCATCATCGTGAGATGCTCCGGCGTGAGATGCTCCGGTGCCTTCTTGTGCGAGTACGCGTCGCGAGTCTGGGTGTAGACGAACTCCATCGAGTCGGCGGGGCCGACCACGCACGACGGATAGACGTCCTCGGGGAAGGCGTCGTCGCGACCGTGATACTTCGGAAGCTCACGGCAGATCAGCGACATCACGAAGAGGCTGCCCCCCTTGAGCGAGACGTCGTCTATGCGCTGGGCGAACCCCGGGTCGGTGTGCTGCGGACCGACGAGGTGCATGAACGTCTGCTTCACGTCGGCTCCGGAGATCACCGCCTTGCGCGCCCAGATCGTCTTCTCCGGGTACGACGCCTCTGCGGAGAGCTTGACGCCGACAGCACGTCCATTGCGGACGACGATCTCCTCGACCGGCGAGTTCGTCAGGATCCGAGCTCCATGCGCGATCGCACACCGGATGATCGCGTGGGCGTAGGTGTGCATTCCCCCGCGTGGCGAGCCCCCAGAGTAGCTGAACAGCAGCGTGCCGCCCATTGATGGAAGCAACATCCCGTCCCAGTTGGGGTGGGCGCCGCAGTACCAGGCGCCCATAGCCGCGACCACGCGGGCCGGCTCCCACGGCACGAACTCCTCGAGGAAGTCGCAGTAGCTCATGTCGAGCAGGCGGTCGGTCCAGATGTCGGGGACGTGCTTTCGGAACACCTTCCACCATGGCAGATCGGCCTCGTCGATCTCGTGCTGGCGCGGGTGCGGTGGCGTCCAGAAGAGCGCCCGGAGCAGCTCGCGCATGGCCGGCTCCGAGAGGGCATCGCCGAGGCCGCCGATCCCGCCGGCGTTGTCGGGGAAATAGCGGCGAGCGGCCTCCTCGCCGATGTCCGGGCGCCACCTGCTCCCCAAGTTCGCAGCGATGCCGTCGAGCGTGACGACGCCCGACATCGACGGGTAGTAGACCATTCGCATCCCGTACTTCCACAGCTCGAGCTGGTCGAAGCCCGGGGCAGCGCCGCCGTAGAGGTAGGTGGCGTGCGGGTCGATGCGGAACCCGGGACGCGGCTCGGTGTTCTCCTGGCCACCGCCGCATTCCGGGCGCGCCTCACATACCGCGACCGAGAGGCCCGACTTGGCGAGATAGGCCGCGATCGTCGAGCCATTGTGGCCACCCCCGACCACCACGATGTCAAACGTCTCTTCCTGCATCAGACCCCCTCCCGACCTCTGCGATGCCGCGAGCTGTCCGTACCTTGGGACGACGCTACGGTGGGGGACGCCGCGATGACTAGGGTACAAAGCCACATTCATTCACAGGGTCGCCACCATGGCCAGCCCGGTGGACCTCCGGACGGGGCCTGGTTCCCTGCGACGTCCCCGGCGACGTTGTGGGTGCCGATAATCGGCACTGTTGCATTGAGCGCGCCCCGGCCTGGTCGCCTTGGGGCTCGTGCCTAATCCGCTCATGGACGAGGCTGTCGGCATGAAGGATTTCCGTCTCATCCGGCCCATCCAGCCACCCAGGTCAGCGTTCGCCGGGTTCAGGTTCCCGCCTGAGGTCATCTTGATCGCTGTGCGCTGGTACCTGCGCTACGGACTGTCCTACCGGGATCTGGAGGAGCTGCTCGCCGAGCGTGGCATCGAGGTCGACCACGTGACCCTCTTCCGGTGGGTCCAGCGGTTCACACCGATCCTGGTGGACGCGGCTCGACTATGCCTCCACCCTGTCGGCGGACACTGGTTCGTCGACGAGACCTACGTGAAGGTGTCCGGGACCTGGCGGTACGTGTACCGAGCGGTCGACCAATACGGGCAGGTCATCGACGTGTTCGTGTCCAAGAAGCGAGCCCTGAAGGCTGCGACAAGGTTCTTCACCAATGCGATCAGCTCCCATGGCGCGCCGGCCGAGATCACCACTGACCGGGCCCACGCCTTGGTCCGCGTGGCCACGGACCTCCTGCCGGCTGCACTCCATGACACCACCCAGTACGCCAATTATCCCGACCTCGCGGTTATGCCGAGGGTTGCCTGAAGAGGCCGGTCAGGGTGCTGATCTGGCCAAGTAGTTCGGCATAATTACAGGCCTTCGAGGAAGGCTAGGACCTTGTCGGTCGGCACGTAGTGTCCCTTGCTTGTGCGAGGCGGGGTGGTGCGTTCGAGAGCGCGTTGCTTGAGTCCGAGATCGGCGTGGAGGTAGTGGCGGGTGGCGGCCGGAGACGCATGACCGAGCCAGAGGGCGATGGTGGTGATGTCGAGGCCACTGGCAAGCATTCTCATGGCGCAGGTGTGCCTGAACGTATGAGGGGTAACGGTCTTATCCGTGAGGGAAGCTGCCTGGGCAGCGGCGCTCTTGGCGTGGAGCGCCGTGCGTTGTGCCACGGCGTCGCTGCTCATCGGACTGTCCCGTCCCCGGGCGGTGAAGAGCGGCGCCTCAGGTGGGGCGGGATTGGCCCGTGTCCAATCGTCGAGGATGCCCGCAACGGTCCCGTCGAGGGGGATGATCCTCTGCTTGCGCCCCTTCCCCATGACGACGATATGGGCGGGTCGCCCGGTCGACACGTCGAGACGGCACAGACTGACGAGCTCGCCGACGCGAATGCCGGTGGTGATCATGAGCAACAGCCAGGCGTGGTCACGCTGGCCGCTCCACTTTTGGCGGTCGGGTGCGGCGAGAACAGCGTCCACTTCGGCGTCGTCGAGATAGACCACGCCGGTCCGGGTCGCAGTCTTGATGGGGATGGCGAGCACCCGAGCGATGAGCTCGGCGTGCTCTGGATGGCGGAACGAGGCGTAGCTGAAGAGGGAATGGATGGCGGCCAGGCGGGCGTTGCGGGTGGAAGCACTGGCGTTGCGTTGCTGCTCAAGCATGTCCAAGAATCCAGCGATGGTTTGATCATCGAGCTGGGCGAGGTCGAGCTGGGCTGGTTGGGTGCCGTGGCGCTCATGCGCATAGCGGAGGAGCAGGCGCATGCAGTCCCGATAGGCCGCGATGGTGTTGGCGCTCGCGCCGCGCTGTCCGATCAGGTAGTCGGTGAACCACGACTGCAGGGTGGGGGCCAAGACGGTCATCGCGATCCCCTCTTCAACGCGGCCGCCATGCGGTCGGAGACGGCAGACATGAGCTCGGGGCTCGCGGTGAGATACCAGTAGGTGCTGAGCGGGTCCTTGTGGCCCAAGAACGTGGACAGGACCGCGATGCGGGCATCGATGTCCAGGCCTCGGCGATGAGCATCGACCAGTGTGTCGACCGCCAGGGTGTGCCTGAAGTCATGCAATCTGGGCGAGCGAGCACCTCGCTGGGGGGCAAGGTCGCAACCGGCAAGAACGCGGCGAAAGGCGGCGTGAGCGGCGTTCGTGCTCAGGCGTTGTCCGGTTCGCCCCACGAACAATGGCCCGCGTGTGCGGTCACCGCAGTAGTTGCGCAGTTCCTCGGCAGTGCTCGGATGGACGGGCACGAGACGCTGGCGGTCAAGCTTTCCTCGAACGCTGAGGACGAGTCTCGAGCTGTCGAGATGTTCGACGTCGAGGGCGAACGCCTCGCCGCTTCTCAAACCCGTGACGTAGAGCAGGCCGATCAGGGCATAGACGGCATCGGCCAAGTAGCGCTCTGGCAGCGCCCGGGCCGCGGCCAAGAGCTGCTCGATCTGGGCGGGCGAATACAGGTAGGGGGTGACCCGCTGATAGCTGCCGCGGATCAGGCCTTTGGCTATCGGCTCAGCGGCAGCGGGGTCTGCTGCCCTCAGCCAGGCGACGAATGCCCTGATGACTCCGAGGCGCGAGGCGTGGGTGGCGCGACTGACCTTGGCATCGCGTTGGGCGAAGACCAAGGCCTCGGCGACGGTGATCCGCTCGATGCCTCTGGCCTGCAGGTCCTCGGCGAAACCCATGAGCAGGGTGCCTTCATCCCTGAGCTTGTAACCCCGTGCACGCCTCTGCTCGAGGTACTCGGCGGCCACGACCCTCAGATCGGCGCTCATCGGACTGTTCCCGGCCAGGGGCGGACCAGGACGGCGAGACTGGCGACATCGGCGCGGGCGTAGATAGCGGTGGCCGAGACGCTCGAATGACGAAGGAGCTGACCCGCCTCGACTAGCCCCCCTCCGGCTGCGATCACTCCCATCGCCGCGGTGTGGCGCAACCGGTGAGCCGCTCCGGGGCCGGCGATCCCTGCCCGCCGCATTGCCTGCCCGACCATCGTCGTGACCGCGGTGGTCTTGATCGGACGGTGAGGGGCGTCAATGGACAAGAACACCTGACGGTGCCCGGCTCCGGCCGGGCGGCCCATTCTCAGGTAGGCGACGACCGCCTCGCCGACATCGACGGGTAGCGGGAGCACATCCAGCCTGCCACTCTTTCCAGCGATGGTCACGGTCCCCGCCCGCCAGTTCAGGTCCTCCAACTTGATCGATGCCGCCTCTCCGGCCCGCAGGCCGAGTCTGAGCATCAACGTCACCAAGGCCGTGTCACGAAGGCGGGCCGCAGGGTCGACCGAGAGCGACGCGTAGAGCGCCGACACCTCCGAGGGGCTCAATCCGCGTGGGATCGGTGGACCGGCAGGCGCGTACATCGAGACCACTTGCTCGTGCAGTGGCGCCAAGAGCAGGTGCTCGATCCACAGCCATCGAAGCAGCGCTCGCACAGCGTTGATGCGCACCTGCACCGACCTTGGAGTCTGGGCAGCCGCCCGCTCGTCGATGAACGCCCGGACCTGTTCGGCGGTCAGCGATGTCCACGCCTCGGTGCCGATCGACCACACCAGTGGTCGCACCTGGGAGCAGTAACTTGCCACCGTGGCCTTCGACAGTCCCCGCACGTTGAACAGGTACTTCTCGAACTCCGCAAGAGTCTGTGCCGGACCCTCGGTCACAGGACGCGGTGACTGGGGTGGAACCAATCCTTGGTCGCGAAGAAACTTCACCAGCGGCGCCACGCCCCGCGGTGACCTCAGCGTCGGAGTTCGAAGGCGACGTTGCGATAGGTAGGTTTCGACGACGACGTCGTCCAAACCAGACAGAGCGAACTCGCGATCCTCGAGCCACGCCGACAGGTCTCGCAGCATCCGCATCTGGGTGTCGACCGTTCGACCTGAATAGTCCCGGTCCCACAGCACCTCGGCAAAAGCCTCGGCCACACCGGCCAGCGGCCCACGAGTGGGGACGTACTTGCCAACGTAGTAATCCGACATCGCATCTCCTCTTCGTTCAGGGAGATGCCAGCGTCGCCGCAATGGCGTTCGTTATGCCGAACTACTTGGCCAGATCAGCACCCTGACCGGCCTCTTCAGGCAACCCTCGGCATAACCGCGAGGTCGGGATAATTGTCGAAGGGCACGTCGAAGTCGGTTGTGAACCGCAGCACGTCTGTGCGTTGGGTGTCGAGGCGGACGAGCAGGTTGAACGCCTTCTTCACGTAGCCCGATCGCTTGCCGACCTCGGGTGCTGGATTGAGGCTGAACCCCTTCGCCACCAACTGTCCGTAGCGAACCCGGATCGAGT
>Ga0307372_10005179_pt1 | contig 19704 bp, 21 predicted proteins | sample OX1MG_FD_202533 | JGI IMG/M metagenome (GOLD analysis project Ga0307372, IMG submission 202533) | Soil microbial communities from Risofladan, Vaasa, Finland - OX-1 | ecosystem: Environmental > Terrestrial > Soil > Coastal area > Acid sulfate soil | place: Finland: Risofladan, Vaasa | collected...
GCCCTCGGCGAGACCTACGGTTCAGGCCAGACGAACCAAAGGAGGCGAGACAGAAAGATGATGTGGTATCGGGGATACGGTCAGGGCTGGCCCTGGGCTGGCGCGCTGGTGATGCTTGCCTTCTGGGCCGGTTTCTTCATCCTCGCAGGGTGGATCGTCCGCACCTATGCGCGACCGCACCCGCACTCCGAGCGGGGGTTGGATACGCTCCGCCGGCGCCTGGCTTCGGGCGAGATCACGCTCGAGGAGTTTGAGCGGACCCGCAAGGTCCTCCAGGGCTGAGCCGCGATGGCCGGGCCGCTCGCGAGCAAGCGCGACACCAGCTCCTAGACCGGAACCGGCACGCCGGCCTCGACCGGGATCAGCGCCCTGATCGTGGTTCCCTTCGCGACTGCCGAGATGACCTCCAGCCGGCCCCCGAGCAGGGCGGCTCGCTCGCTCATCCCGGCGAGACCGAGCGAGGACTCCGCCGCTTGGCCCGGCGTGAAGCCAGCGCCGTCGTCGCTGACGGCCAGTCGCACCTCGTCCTCGAGGAATCGCACCCGGACGGTCACCCGCTCGGCGGCGGCGTGCCGGGAGACGTTGTTGAGGGCCTCCTGGGCGATCCGGAACAGCCCCAGCTCGACGTCCGCCGGAAGGCGCCGGCTCCGGCCCTCGACGCGGACGGAGGCCGCGATCGCGGTCCGCGCCGAGAAGTCGACGACCAGCTTTCGCAGGGCGGAGGTCAGGCCGAGGTCGTCGAGCGACGGCGGGCGGAGGCCGCGCGAGATCTGGCGGAGCTCGCTGACGACCTGGGTAGCAACCTCCCGGGCGCCGTCGAGGGCGCCGGCATCGAGCTGGCGGCAGAGGTGGATCAGGTCCTGCAGCGGCTGGTCGTGCAGCTCCTGCGAGAGCCGCCGCCGCTCATCCTCCTGGGCGTGGAGGATGCGGCCCGCGTAGAGGCGGGTGCGGGCCTCAGCCGCCCGATAGGCCTCGCCCGCGGCCTCGGCCGCGAGCCGGGCGAGGCGCTCCTGGTCGACCCGGTACCCGACGAAGATCGCCACCGCGTCCACGACCAGGATCTGGATGGCGTCGCTGGCGTGGTGCTCGGCGGCGTCGATGACGAAGAAGTCGGGCAGTGAGATCAGGGTCACCCAGGTAGCGGTGGCCAGCGACCCGGTCAACCCGAAGTTGAGGGCGGCGTAGACGATCGGCACCAAGAACAGGGCCACCGTCGCGAAGTCGGGGATCCCGAACCGGGTCAGGAAGGAGGTCGCGTCGGCCCCCTCGTGGAAGACGGCGATGATGATGACGAGCCCCTGGACCAGCCAGAAGCGCCCGTCCTGCAGCGGTGGATGGAGTGCCCGCCGGAAGACCGGTCCGACGCGGTTCAGCGCGCCGTTCACAGCTAGCGCGCTTCCGCTTCGAGCGAGATCAGGTGCTGGTTGACGGCGGTGAATACGGCTTCGGTCCGCGAAGCGACACCCAACTTGCCGAAGGTGCGGTTCAGGTGGCCCTCGACCGTCCGCAGCGACAGCCCGAGCTTGCGCGCGATCTCCTTGTTGGCCATGCCGTGCGCGGTCATCCGGAGCACCTCCAGCTCGCGTGCGCTCAACTGGCCCGCCCCGCCGGGCCCGTCAGCCCGCGACCATCGTCTTGCCAGCGCGGCGGAGATCGACGGCTCCAGCACGGTCGTCCCGGCGGCGACCGCGTGGACCGCCTCTACCAGTTCGGGTGCCGGCGCGGTCTTGAGCAGGTACCCGGCCGCGCCGGCCTGCAGCGCCTCGAGGACGTAGTCCTCCTCCTCGTAGGCGGTCAGGATCAGGACCCGGGTGGCGGGCGACTCGATCGCGATCCGGCGGGCGGCGTCGATGCCCGGCAGGCCGGGCAGCCGCAGGTCGAGCAGCACCACGTCCGGCTTGAGCTCGGCGACCAGCCGGACGGCCTCGTCGCCGCGACCGCACTCGGCGACGACCTCGATGGCCGGGTCTTGGAGAAGGATCTGCTTGGTGCCCTCGCGAAGCAGGGAGTGGTCGTCCACGATGACGACGCGGATCGCACGGGCCTCCACCATGCCGTCAACGGTATGGGCCGGCGCAATCCCAGGCCCGGGACGAACGGCCCCTCCGGGCAGGGACGTTCAGAAACGCTCGAGAGGGGGCCCGCCTCTCGGCGAACCCCCTCCCGGTGGAACCGCTACTGGGTGACGGTGATCGTCCCGGCCATGAAGCCGAGCTGGTCGTTGCCGGTGCTGTCGGCGGTCATGTCCCAGCCTGCATTGTCGGTGTCGCAGGGCAGGGCGCAGAACCAGCGGAAGGTGCCCGCCTTGGTCGGGGTGAAGGTGTAGCTGACGGTGCCGTCGGCGGTGGCGGTCTTACCGGGGACCACGATGTTGAGGCCGAGGTCGGGGGACGTGAAGCTGTGCTGCGTGTCGTCGGTGTTGTCGACGGTGATGGTCACCGGCTGACCGACCTTGACGGTGGTCGAGCTGAGCGACGCGAAGACGTCGTGGGTGGCGCCGTCTGGGCCGGCCTTGCCGCTCCCCGCGCCATGGATCTGGTACGAGAGCACCTGGGCGGCGGGCTGGACCTGGATGACCGTCTGCGCCGGCAGGTTGGTCGAGGTCGACCCGCAGGCGACCAGGGCGAGGCCGCCGACGGCGATGCCGAGGACGACCGGGACTGACCTGAATAGCTTCCTGACGTTCATTTCGAGTTCCACCTCTTGGCTGAATATTTGCGGGGATTTCCGCTGTGTCTTCAGCTTCGTCGCGCCGGTGTCATCTCGAATGAGAGCGAACCCCCGAAACGGAGCAGGTGAAAACTCCTAGTCCGGGCTGTTGCCGAAGGCCCCGCCGAGCTGGGCGAGGCGGGGCGCGCCGTCGTAGGCGAGGAGAGCCATCATCCCGCCCGCAGCGTGGATGAGCTGGTGACAGTGGATCATCCAGACGCCGGGGTTATCGGCCAGGAAGCCGATCGTGACCGAGTGGCCGGGCGCCACCTCGACGGTGTCCTTGACCAGGGCGCCGGGCAGCGGGAGGGCGTCCCTTGCCAGCACCCGGAAGAAATGCCCGTGCAGGTGCATCGAGTGCACCAGCGAGCCCCGGTTGACGAAGGTGATCTCGACGCGGTCGCCGTAGGTCACGTGGAGGGTCGGCGTGGCGGGGAAAACCTCGCCGTCGATCTGGTACTGGACGCCGTCCATCGCCATGCCCGGCATCGCGCCCATCGCCTGCTCGGAGAGTGTCATCGAGAAGGTCTTGTTTGGCGCCGTACCGTCGGGCCAGGGGTTGTCGGCCGCCCTCGCGGGGTAGGCCAGCAGGTCGAGCACCCCGTGGTTCGCCGGGGCCGGGATGGCCGGCCCGGTCGCGCCGGCCGGCTGGACCGGGACCGCCGCGTAGGCGTCCGGCAGGAAGCCGTCCACCAGCTGGATCGAGAAGGCGCTAGAGGGGGCGGTGAAGGTGACGTCCACCCGCTCGGCGGGTCCCAGGGGGATCGCCTCGGTGGTCGGCGGACCGCCGGACAACTCGTGGCCGTCCATGGCTGCGATCGTCACCGGCAATGGGAACTGGAGGTATCGGATGGTGTGGCCGGTGTTGATGAGCCGCAGCCGCACCGGCTGACCCGCGGTGACGGCGACGGGCCTGATGGCGTCGCCCGTCAGCCCGTTGACCGAGGTGGTGACGTAGCTCCGCATGAGGACGTCCGACGGGGCGGGGGGCGTCGCCGCCTCCAGGCCGAGCGACCAGTCGCCGTAGATCAACACCTGGTCGACGCCGGCCGGCGATGAGCCTCGCGGCCGGACGATCAGCGCGCCGTAGAGTCCGCGGTCCACCTGGACCGACGAGTCCTGGTGGGAGTGGTACCAGTAGGTCCCGGCCTGGGTCAGGCGGAAGGAGTAGGTGGCGGTGGTGTTCGGTGGCACCGCGTCCTGGGTGATCCCGGCGACGCCGTCCTCGCCGTTGGGGACGTCGAGACCGTGGAAATGGAGCGTCGTCCCGACCGGCAGCAGGTTGTGCAGACGGACCACCAGCAGGTCGCCCACCACCCCCGTCAGCTGGGGCCCTGGGCTGGTCCCGTTGTAGGTCCAGGCCTGGACTTTGAGGCCCGGTTTCAGCTCGACTACGGCGGGCACCGCGACGAGGTCGTAGTCGCGGACGACCCCGCCTGGAGCGGGCGTGGCCTGACCGCCGCTGGGGCCGATCGGCGCGATGCCCTGGTTGCCGCAGGCCGCGACCGCCAGCGCCAGCCACGCGGCGAGCACGGCGATCCCCAACCCGGTGGGTCTCATCCCGCCCAGTTCCTCATGGAATCGCAGTTCGGGAGGGGGACCCTGGTCCCCTCCGCACCGGGCCGACCGACCCTCCGGGCTCCGCGGCCGATCGGGGAGCCTAGGCGGTATGGAAGGCCATATCGGCGCCGACCGGGTGTCGGCCGGGTCAGGATCGGTTCTCGCCTGGGCGGGCGTCCTCGCCGCCGGCATCGCCCTGGTCCTGGTCGCCCAATTCCTGCTCGACGGTTTCGCCGACAGCTCGACGATGGGGCACTGGATCCAGCACGCATCGCTCTTCCTGGCCGGAGGGCTGGTCGGCGGCGCGCTCGTCCGCCTCTACCAGCTGGGGAGCCGGGCGGCCTGACTTCGGTGGCGACAGCGGCGCGGGCGCCGGCCGCCGGCCGGCCTGCGCTGAACCTGCAGAGCACCGGCATCGCGCTGGTCGTGCTGCTGGCGGCCGCCTGGTTGACCGCCGTCCCCTACCTGCTGGTCAGGCTCGGGCTGCCCGGCCTGGTGCCCCTCTCGCGGGTCGATGCTCCTCATGCTTTCGTCGGCCTGGCCACGGTCGGGCTGCTGACCGTGAAGGTCATCGACCTGGTCCGCCACCGGGCCGCGGTGCGCGCCTGGCGGATGCCGCAGTGGCAGACCTGGCTCTCGCGCGGACTCGCCTACCTCTATGGAGCGGTGGTGGCGACCGGGGTGCTGCTGGTCTTCCCCTGGCCGGCCGTGCTGCGGACCGACCTCGTCGACCTCCACCTCCTCACCGCGACCTGGGCATTGCTGGCCACGGTCCCGCACCTGGCCGTTCACCTCCGCGGCCGGATCCGGGCGCTGCGCGTCTCGCCCCGCCTTGCGGGCGGGCTGCTGCTGGCGCTGGTCCCGACCGCGCTCCTCGCCGCCTACCCGATCGCCTTCTCGCCGCTGGCCGAGCTCGGCGCCGGTGGCACCCTGCACCCGGTCGGGCCCCGGGGAGCCTGGATGTTCCGCCTGCTGCGCCTCGCCGACGGCAGCCTGCTGGCGGCGGGACAGGGCGTCTACCTGAGCCGCGACCAGGGCCGGAACTGGACGCTGGAGCCCTCGGGCAACGCGCTCGTCTTCGCCGTCACTCAGCTGAGCGACGGCGAGCTCTTGTTGGGGACGAGCGACGGGCTCCTCCGAGCGCCTGGTCCGCGCGGACCCTACGTTCCCCTGGCCGCGCCGGTGCCGCCCGTCACCGCCCTCTATGACGACCCTGCCTCACCCGGCTCGATCTGGATCGGCGGCCACGGCGTGTGGTCGAGCACAGATGCAGGCGTCACCTGGACGCCGGACGTGAGTGGTCTCATCGCCCAGGGCACCGTCTGGACGCTCGGCCGGCACGCGGGCCTGCTGACGGCTGGGATGAGCACCGGCGTCTACACCCAAGCATCCCCCTCAACGCCCTGGGTGCGAACCCTGGCTCTCAGCCAGGTCGTTTCGCTGGACGAGGGCTCCGGAGGCCTCTGGGCCAGCTCGATGGGCGGCGGCCTCGCCGTTCTCCGCAGCGGGATCTGGACGTTCTCGGACGCCGGCCTGGCGGCCCATGGGAACAGCGCCATCCACGTCACCAGCTACGCCGACCTCGGATCAGGTCGTTCCCTGGCAACCCTGATGAGTGGCGGCCTGGCCGAGAGCCTGGATGGCGGACGGTCGTGGGCGCAGCTGACGGCCGCCTTCCCGGCCGGCCCGGTCTGGGCCGCGCTGCCGCTCGGCAGTCGGCTGCTGCTGGCCACCGACACCGGGCTCTTCGTCTATACCTGGCCGCCGGTGGGGTGATTCCAAAAGGCCCGAAGGCAGCGGCCCGAAGGTCGGTATTGGTGAGGGCGCCGGGAACCTAGCGTTTCGCTCATGGAGGCGTCGATCCTGGAACCGAGGAGCGCCGTCATCCAGCTCAGTAGCGGCCGGCTCCTGAGCTACGCCGAGTGGGGGAGGAGCGGCGGCCGGCCCGTCATTCACATGCACGGCATGCCCGGCTCGCGCATCGAGCGACAGGCTGAGCCCGAGCTCTACGGTCGGCTCGGTATCCGGATGATCACGCCCGACCGCCCTGGCTACGGAAACTCCGACGTTCACAGTGGCACCCTGCTGGACTGGGCCGCCGACGTCGAGGAGCTCGCCGACCGGCTCGAACTGCCGAGCTTCGGCATCACGGCACTATCCGGAGGTGGCATCTACGCGCTCGCCTGCGCGGCCCGGTTCCCCGAACGCCTGACCGGCGTGGTGGTGACCGGCTGCCCCTCGCCGCTGGTGGGGCCACACGCGCTCCGCAAAATGTCCTACCTGAACCGGCTCGGCATCCGGGTCACGCAGCGGGCGCCGATCGTCCTCGAACTGGGCGCGACCCTTCTCTCGGGCGTGCTGCGGCGCTACCCGCAGTTCTTCCTGAGCCAGATCAACCGCGACAAGGTGCGCCCCGACCGAGAGTTGCTAGCCAGCCCCGCGGTCCGCACCGCGGTTGTAGCCACCCTGCGGGAAGCGATCAGTCACGGGACCTGGGGTTACGTGGACGACATCCGCCTGCTCGGCGCGCCCTGGGGCTTCGATCCGGCTTCAATCCAGGTGCCGGTCCAGTTCTGGCACGGGGACATCGACAGCGTGATCCCGGTTCACCACGCCTTCCTGCTGGCCGAGCGGATCCCGCACTCGACCCTGCACCTGGTGCCGGGCGAGGGCCACATGCTGCTCTGGAGCCACCTGGAGGAGGTGCTGACCGAGGCGATCGGCGGCATCGCCGCCCCGGTCGCTGCGCGGGTCGCGTGAGCAGAAGCGCCAGAATTTTCGGGTGACGATCCGCGGGGCAGCCTTCATCGCCGGGGCCTATGAGCATCCTCGCCGCGAGATCCCGGACCGGTCGCTGGCGCAGATCCACGCCGAGGTCGCCGCCGGGGCGCTGGCCGATGCCGGGCTCGAGTTCAGGGATGTCGACGGCTACTTCTGCGCCGGCGATGCGCCCGGCTTCGGAGCCATCTCCATGGCCGACTACCTCGGCCTCAGGCTGAGCCACGTCGACAGCACCGAGACGGGGGGCTCCTCCTACCTCGTCCACGTCGGCCACGCGGCGCAGGCGATCGCGGCCGGCAAGTGCCGGGTCGCGCTGGTCACGCTCGCGGGGAAGCCGCGCACCTCGCCCGGGGAGCAGCGGACGAGCGCCCTGCCCGACGCGCCGGAGGGCAACTTCGAACTCCGCTACGGCATCACCACCCCCGGCGCCTACGCCCTTGCGGCACGCCGCCACATGTACGAGTTCGGGACCACCGGCGCGCAGCTGGCCGAGATCAAGGTGGCGGCGAGCATCCACGCTCAGCACAACCCGAACGCGCTCTTGCAGCAGGTGGTGAGCGTCGAGGAGGTGCTGGAGTCGCCGATGGTCGCCGACCCCCTCCACCGGCTCGACTGCTGCGTCATAACCGACGGCGGTGGGGCGCTGGTGGTCGTCCACCCCGACATCGCCCGCAGCCTCGGGCGTCGCTCGGTGAAGGTCCTCGGGCACGGCGAGGCGCCCAAGCACACCGACAACGGGCGCATCGACCTCACCCACACGGGCGCGGTCTTCTCGGGCCCCCCGGCCTTTGCCGAGGCCGGCGTGAAGCCGGCCGATATCGACTACGCGTCGATCTACGACTCCTTCACGATCACCGTTTTGGAGACGATCGAGGACCTCGGCTTCTGCGCCAGGGGCGAGGGCGGCCGCTTCGTGCTCGACGGGGCGCTGGTAGCTCCCGATGGCAGGCTGCCCTTCAACACCGACGGCGGGGGCCTCTGCAACAACCACCCCTCCAACCGAGGAGGGATGACCAAGGTCATCGAGGCCGTGCGCCAGCTGCGCGGCGAGGCACACCCGGCGGTCCAGATCCGCGACTGCAAGCTCGCGCTCGCGCACGGAACCGGCGGCTCGCTGGGGACGCGGATGGGCAGCGCGACGCTCATCCTCGGCCAGGAGGACGCGTGAGCCTCCCGATCCCCCCGGGCAGGGTGTCGCCCGACAATCGCGAGCATTTCGAAGGCCTCCAAACGGGGAGGCTGCTGCTGCCGCGCTGCGATCGCTGCGCCACCGTGATCTGGTACCCGCGCCACTTCTGCCCGGCCTGCGGGTCGCTGGAGGTGAGCTGGTTCGAGGCCACCGGGCGCGGGACGCTCCACAGCTTCAGCATCGTCCGCCGCGGCCAGGGCCCCTACGCTGAGGCGGGCCCGTACGTGCTGGCCTACGTCGAGCTGGAGGAGGGCCCGCGGCTGATGACCAACCTCCTCCTCGAGCCGGCGGGCTTCGACCATCTGGCGATCGGGCAGGCGGTCGAGATGGTGATCGAGAGGGCCGATGGCGTTCCGCCCCTCCTGAGGTTTCGCAGGGCGACCTAGATCAGGGAGCAAACCTCGTCGCAGTCGCTGGCGGCCACGTTGACGCCGTCAACGTATTCGCCCTCCAGGCGCTGCCGGTGGACGAGGGGCGCCTCGGTGCGGTAGGTCGCCCTGACCTCGTCGCGCCAGCCTGGATCCGGCCATTCGTAGGGCAGACGGACGACCATGCCGGGCTCGCGCACAGAGGCGAAGAGCGAGAGCGCGTCGAGGAGAATCTGGCGTTGGAGGTCAGGCTCGCCGGGCGGCCCCACCTGGTTGCCGAGCGGGTAGTCGAGGAAGGCTGTCCGCGGCGGCTTCACCCGCTCGGAGATGTCCAGGGCGGAGGAGAGCGTGACCGTCGGGATGCCCTCCCGTTCGAAGACCCGCGCAGCCAGTCCGACGGACTGGTGGCAGGCCGGTCAGAGCGGGACCAGCAGCGCCAGCTCGGCGCCGGCCGCCCGCGCCGACTCGACCATCGCCGGCGCCAGTTGGGTCACGAGGGCGGGGAGCCGCTTGATGGTCCCGAGAAAGGAGAGATTCCAGGCGGCCGGCGCTCCCACCGCGCCCGACGCTACCAGCTCGGCCAGCCGGTCGACCGGGTAGACAACATTGATGTCGCGCTCGCCGGGCCGGCGCACCGGCGTCGGGTGCGAGGGCAGCAGCGATGCCGTGGGCACCGAGTGGCCGAGGGTCCGAAAGCTCATGTCATTCACCGGCTGGTAGGGCGGGGAGTCGCGCTCACGCACCCCAGCGCTGGTCACGATGATCACCCGCGAGCGGGCGAGGGGAGCCGCCGGCAGGGCCAGCGTTGGCGGCCCCAGCTCGGCCACCGGCAGTGGCGGCAGATCCGCCGTAACGGAGTTGACAAGGTCCATGTAGCGGATCGGCGGAGCGGCCTGCCGGGAGGGCATTTCGATGGCTAACTTAACACCGCTTCGAAGCCGGTTGGGGGTGCCGACCCTGTGCTAGCATCGGGCTCCAGTGATTACGCACTACGGACGTAGTTACTGCAAGTCTGACGGAAGCAAAGGGTGATGCTCGACCCAGCCGCGGCCATTGCGGAGAGACTGACCAGGCTCGGCTTCTCCCAGTACGAGGCGCGGACCTACGTCGGCCTCCTGATGGCCGACGGGGCGACCGGCTACGGCGTCGCCAACGACACGGGAGTGCCGCAGCCCAAGGTTTACGAGACGCTCCGCCGGCTGGTTGAGCGCGGCGCTGCGGTCAAGACCGGTGAGCATCCTGCTCGCTACGCGGCCGTCGCGCCCGCCACCCTCCTCAAATCACTGGAGGAGGACTTCGCCGCCCGCCTCGCCTCCGCCCGCCACGACTTCGAGAGCTTGCCCGCCCGGAGCCGGCCGGAGGAGATGGTCCCGGTGAGCAGGTTGGACGGCTTCGACGCCGCCGTGGTGCGGGCGGCGACCGCCGTCGATGGGGCTCGCACCCGCGTCTACCTGAGCGGACGGCGCGATGAGCTGGTCGGCCTCGCGGGCGCCGTTGAGCGCGCCTCGGAGCGAGGCGTCGAGTTCGTCATTGTCCACTTCGGGCGCCTGCCCTTCCACGCCCCGCGGGGTCAAGTCCTGCGTCATGCCAGCACCGAGGGCACGCTCTACGCGTCGCGGAAGGCTCGGCACCTGGCCGTGGTCGTGGACTCCCGTTGGTCGCTCTGGGCGCTGGCGAAGGACGGGCGGACCTGGGACGTTCTCAGCAGCGAGGCGCCGCTGCTGGCGAGCCTGGTCAAGGCCTACATCCGCCACGACCTCTTCGTCCAGCGCATCTACTCTGATTCTCCGGCCCAGCTGGAGGCGCTCTACGGCCCCGGCCTGCTCCAGCTCGCCAACCTGTCGGGCGAAGAGGCTGGCGGCGAGGTCGCCGAAGAGGCGAACTGAGCTCCTGTGCGGCGGATCGACCTCCACTGCTACCCCGGGACCCAACCCTGGATCGATTCCCAGGGTCCTTTCGTGGAGGCGCTGGCGGCCTACTGGAAACGGGACTGGGTCGGAAAGGCGGAAGAGGAGGTGGTCGGTGACTTCCAGGCCGCGGGCGTGGAAGCCGTGCTGGTCGCCTTCGACATCGAGTCCTTCACCGGCGCGCCTCCCTGCACCAACGCCTACGTGGCCGAGATGCGCGACCGCCACGCTGGAACAATCCTCCAGGCCTGGGGGGCGGTCGACCCGCTGAAGGGACCGGCGGCCGTAGAGGAGGCCGTCAGGGCGGCCGGCGAGCACCAGCTCCTCGGCTTCCACTTCCACCCGATCATGGGCCGCTTCGCGGTAGACGACCCCTCCCTGCGGCCGCTATTCGAGGCCATCGACGGCCTGAAGCTGCCGGTGATGATCGACGTTGGCACCACCGGGATGGGCGCCGGGCTTCCCGGCGGCCTTGGCTCCAAGATCCGCCATGCGCACCCGCTCGCCATCGACGAGCTCGCGGCCAACTTTCCCAACCTGACGATCATCGCCGCCCACCCCGGCTGGCCCTGGGTCGAGGAGATGACCGCCATCGCCCTCCACAAGGGCAACGTCTACTGGGAGATGTCGGGCTGGGCGCCCAAGTACTTCCCGGAGAGTCTTCGCCGCGACATCCGGGGCCGCCTGACCGACAAGATCATGTTCGGCAGCGACTACCCAAGCCTTCCCTACGACCGGATCTTCCGGGAGTGGGACGAGCTCGGCTATTCGGACGAGGTCATGGAGCGGGTGTTCCATGGCAACGCGGAGAGGGTGCTGGGGCTGGAGGCTCCGGCCCGCGAGCAGGCCGCGGGTTGAGCACGGCCAACCGGCCGGTCGCCCTGGTGACCGGCGCCTCGCGCGGCATCGGCCGCAGCGCGGCGCTGGAGCTTGCCCGGCACGGGTTTGACGTGGCGATCAACTACGGCCGCAGCCGCGAGGCGGCCGAGAAGGTCTCCGATGAAGTCCAGGCGCTGGGCGCTCGGACGGTTGTCTGCCAGGCCGATGTCTCCGACGAGCCCGCGGTGCTGCGGATGATCGCCGAGCTGAAGATCGCCTTCGGCCGGCTCGACGCGCTGGTCAACAACGCCGGCACGACGATCTCGACGCCGCCCGCCGACCTCGAGGGGTTGAGCATGGACGACTGGGACCGCGTTTTCGCGGTCAACGTGCGCGGCACCTTCCAGGTGACCCGCGCCTGCCTGCCGCTGCTCCGCGAGTCGGACCGCGCCGCGATCGTCAACCTGGCTAGCATCGTCGGGCTGCGGCCGGGCCCGCAGCCGTTCCCCTACGCGGCCAGCAAGGCCGCCGTCGTGAACCTGACGAAGACCCTGGCCGGCGCCCTCGGACCGAAGATCCGGGTCAATGCCGTCGCGCCCGGCTGGATGGTCGGCGAGTGGATGGAGGAGGCCCTCGGCGACAACTACCAGGGCCTGATGGAGCGGCGGGCGAAGATGACTCCGCTCAAGCGCAACGTCACCCCGGACGAGGTGGCGATCACCATCGCGAGCCTCATCACCAGCAACCCCTTCGTCAACGGCGAGGTGATCGTCATCGACGGCGGGTTCACCGCGACCACCTAGGGGAGCCTCGGTTTGGAGTCCCTGGACGGCGTGGTGCCCTATCCGCCTGAGTTCGCGGCCCGCTACCGCGAGCGGGGCTACTGGCAGGACCGGACGCTCGACCAGGTCTTCGGAGAGCTCTTCGAGCGCAATGGGGATCGGGTGGCGCTGCTGCACGGCGACGAGGTCATCAGCTACCGGCAGCTTGGCCAGCGGCGCGCGGCGCTGGCCGCCAGGCTCCACCAGCGCGGTCTTAGGCCGCGCGACCGGGTTGTGGTCCACCTGCCCAACGCTCCCGAGTTCCTCTACCTGTACTTCGCGCTCCAGATGCTGGGGGTGATCCCGATCCTCGCCCTGGCGCCCCACCGGCGGCTGGAGATCAACCACTTTGTAAAGCTGGCAGGCGCCGTCGCCTACTTCGGAAGCGACCCCGTCCTCGGTTCGGAGATCCAGGCCGCCAACCCGGGGCTGCGCCACCTGGTGATGCTGGACGAGCTCCGCCCCGACGGCTCGACCGACGCGCCTCCGGCCGTGCAGGTCGACCCCATGGACCCCTGCTGCCTGCTCCTCTCGGGCGGTACCACGGGCATCCCGAAGCTGATCCCGCGCACCCACAACGACTACGTCTACAACTCGCGCGCCGCGGCCGCCGTCCAGGACATCGGCGAGGAGAGCTGCCAGCTCTCGGTCGCGCCGCTGGCGCACAACATGCCGCTGGCGTGCCCGGGCGTCCAGGGCTTCCTCCTCAATGGAGCCCGGGTCGTGCTCAGCGAGGGCACCCGCGCCGCGGAGGTGCTGCCCCTGGTCGAGCGCCACCGCGTAACCCACATCGCCGCCGTGCCCGCGCTCTATATCCGCTGGCTGGCCGACCCCGCGGCCGGCTCCTGCGACCTCAGCTCGGTGCTGCTCCTGCAATCGGGCGGCCAGCGGCTGCAGCCGGAGGTTCGGCGCCAGATGGCCGCGACCTTCCCCAACGCCTTCGTGCAGGAGAATTTCGGGATGAGCGAGGGCACTCTCTTCTTCGTGCGCCGCGGCGACCCCGACGAGGTGCGGATGGAGACGGTCGGCACCCCGGTGTCGCCCGACGACGAGGTGCGGCTGACGGACGAGGACGGCTATGAAGTGCCGGGCGGCGAGGTGGGCGAGCTGACCGTCCGGGGGCCCTACACCCTGCGCGGGTACTACCGGGCTCCCGAGTACAACGCCCGCCAGTTCACCTCCGACGGGTTCTACCGGTCGGGCGACCTGATGCGACGGCATCCCTCCGGCTCCTACCTCGTCGAGGGCCGGATCAAAGACCTCGTCAACCGCGGCGGCGAGAAGATCAGCGCCGAGGAGGTGGAGAGCCTGATCCTCACCCACCCGGCCGTGCGCAACGTGGCCTGCATCCCGCTGCCGGACCCGGTCCTCGGCGAGCGGATGTGCGCGTGCATCATCCCGCGGGCGGGCGCGTCACTGACCCTCGAAGAGCTCTCCGCCTTCCTGCTCGGGCTGGGGATGGCCAAGTTCAAGCTCCCCGAGAGGCTGGAGCTGATGGAGGACTTCCCGCTCTCCGCCTTCGGGAAGGTGTCCAAAAAGACGCTGGTGGAGCGCCTGGCGGGCTAGCTCCTCAAGAGCTTCCAGAGCCGCATCGGGGTGATCGGCACCTCGGCCACGCAGACCTCGCGGCCCATCGCGTGGAGGGCGTCCTCGACCGCGTTAGCGACGGCCGCCGGAACGGCGATCGTGCCCGCCTCGCCGGCGCCGCGGATCCCTTCCGGGTTGTGGTCGGTGCGGCTCTCGCTGTGGATCAGCTGCGGCTCGGTCTTCAGCTCGGGCGCGCTGACCACCGTGTAGTCGAGGAAGGACGAGCTCAGGAAGTTGCCGTCCGGCGAGTGGATGGCCTCCTCGAAGAGGGCGTAGCCGAGGCCATGGGCATACCCGCCCTGGAGCTGGCCCTCGAGCGTCATCGGGTTGATCGGCTTGCCGGAGTCGTGGGCGATGACGTAGCCGAGCATCTCGACGCCGCCGGTCTCACGGTCGATACGCACGGCGGCGGCGTGGCAGCTCGAGGCCCACGCCGCGGCGCCTTTGGAGTCCCAGGTCTCGGCCGCCTCCAACCCGTCGCCGACCAGCTCGGCCAGCGGCGCCGACCGCTCGGGGACGCCGCGGACGCTGACGCCGTCGGCGCCGACGATGAGGTCCTCGGGCGCGGCCTCGAGGCGGTCGGCCGCGCGGGCCAGGAGCTCCCTGCGCGCCGAGGCGGCCGAGAGCGCGACCGAGTTGCCGACCTCGAGTGCGCTTCGGCTCCCGGCCGTGACCATCGAGAAGGGGACATCGCGGCTGTCGCCGGCGCGAACCTCGACGCGCTCCATCGGCCAGCCAAGGCGGTCGGCCACCACCTGGGCGATGAAGGTGGCGTGGCCCTGGCCCTGCGGCGTGCTCCCGACCATCACCCGGGCGGTCCCGTCGGGCAGGATCGCCACCCGGGAGGGCTCGGCCATGCCGATCCCGGTCGACTCGACGCACATCGCGATGCCGACGCCGACCGGCTCTGCGGCCTTCTGCCGGGCGCGGATCCCGGCAGCGTCGATCCCGGCGACCGCGTGCTCCAGCAGCCGCGGGTAGTCGCCGCCGTCGTAGACCGCGCCGAATGGGGTCGTGTAGGGCATCTCCTCGGGCCGGAGCAGGTTGCGGCGGCGAAGATCGATCGGGTCCATGCCCAGACGGCGGGCGAGGCGGTCCATCATCCGTTCGATCGCGAAGTTGCCGACGGGCCGGCCCCCGCCCCGGATGAAGGCCGCCGGTGGCGTGTGTGAATAGGTCTGGGCGACCTCGATTGAGATGTGCGGGAGCCGGTAGGCGCTGAGCATATGGCTGGCAAACCCATGGTCCTGCTGGGCCCCGCGGCCGAGGTAGGCTCCGATCGACCAGTCGACGCGGCCGCGGATCCCACGAAGCCGGCCGTCGGACTCGGCCGCGATCTCCAGGTCGAGATCGGCTGAATGGGCCTGGCCGGTCGTGTGCCCATCCTCCGAGCGGCTGGCGACCCATTTGACCGGTCGCTTCAGGAGCCGGCTGACGGCGGCGGCGAGAAAGTACTCGGGGTAGGGGTGGTTCTTGGCGCCAAAGCTGCCGCCCACGTCCTCGGAGATGACGACGACCTGGTCGCGGCCCAGTCCCAGGGTGCGGCAGAGCGCGTCGCGGAGGACGTGGACACCGCCGATGGTGGCCCGGATCCACAGCTGCTGCTCGGCCTCCCTCCAGTCGGCCATGACTGCCCGCGGCTCCATCGCCGCGCCCGCGATGCGGGCCATCCGGAGCCGCTGGCGGACGAGGACCGGCGCGCCTTCAATGGCGCCTTCGCCTTCGCCGCCCTCGATCCGTTGAGTGCCCGTCGCATCGGGCTGCGCCGCCGCCACATCAAACTCGACCGAGATGGCGTCGACGGCGTCCTGGGCGAGGTACTGGTCGTCGGCCGCCACCGCTGCCACGGCGTCGCCCTCGAAGCGGACGGAATCGAAGGCGATTACCGGCCGGCGGAAGCGAGGCGGTTGCTGGGGGTTCGGGTCGGGCATGAAGTCGTCGGCGAGGCCGAGCTCGCCGGCCTTCCAGGCGCCGGCCACGCCCGGCATCGAGAGGGCCGCGGAAACGTCGACCCGGAGCGCCTGCGCGTGGGGGACGCCCGCTCGCCTTATGGCCAGGTGCAGGGTGCCGGGTGGGTTCGGGTCGGCCGAGTAGCGGCCCTCACCACGGAGCAGCGGTGGGTCCTCCCGGCGGCGCACCGAGCGCCCGATCCAGGGCTCGCTCAAAGCCGCACTGTGCTCACTACCATGGCAGGTATTATCGACCTGCCGTGGTCATAGACTCCTACGCCCACGTCTTCCCGAAACCTCTCATGGACGCGCTGGAGGGCGTTCGGCCGAGCGCGGAGCTGGCGGCCCTGCGCCAGCAGAGCCCGCACATGTACGAGCTCGACCGGCGGATCGCGTACATGGATGAGCACGGCTTTGACGTCCAGGTCCTGGTCCTCGCCCGGCCCCCCGTCTGGCTGGGCATGGAGCGGGCGGACATCCACCGTCTGGTCCCGGTCGCCAACGACACCATCGCCGAGTATGCCGCGGCTCGGCCGGACCGGTTCATCGGGGTCGGCGTGCTGCCGGTCGTTGACGATCGGATGATGGAGGAATTCGAGCGGATCCATGGCGAGCTCGGGCTCAAGGGCGTGCTCATATTTACCAATATCGAGGGCCGGCCGCTCGACGACGCCTCGATGTGGCCGCTCTACGAGCGGGCCGCGGAGCTCGGCTTCCCGATCTGGATCCACCCCCAGCACGCGAACTTCTACCCCTGGATCCGCCAGGAGGCGCTGGACCGGGTGCTGGCCTGGCCTTTCGACACCTCCCTCGCGATGTGCCGCCTCGTCTACGCCGGCGTCTTCGAGCGCTTCCCCGAGATCAAGTTCGTCACCCACCACATGGGCGCGATGATCCCCCACTTCGCCGCCCGGATCGACGCCTTCGCGCAGAGCACCGCGGCCGAGTACGCGCGCCTGGGTATCGGCGGGCGGATCGGCCCCGACCTCACCGGGCCGGCCATCGATCACTTCCGCCGCTTCTACAACGACTGTATCTCCAACGGTTCGCCGGCGGCGGTCCGGGTAGCGCTGGACTTCTTCGGCCCCGACCACGTCCTCTTCGGGACCGACTTCCCGTTCGGACCCGACGACGGCGAAAGCTGGCCGCTGGACGAGCTGCGCACCATCCGCGAGCTGCCGATGGACGAGTCCGACCGTGAGCTGATTCTGCACGGCAACGCCGAGAAGCTCCTCGGCCTGGTCCCGACGGGAACCGCCGGCCAGGCGTAATCAGGACCCGGGCGGCGGGTTCGCCCCGAGGAAGATCTCCCGCATGGCGGGGTTGGCGAGCACCTTGGGCGCCGCCTCCGACATCACCACTCTGCCGCGCACCATCATGTAGGCCCAGTCGGCGATGCCGAGCGCGGCGACCGCCTTCTGCTCCACCAGCAGCACCGCTTTGCCGAGGTCGCCCAGCGCGCGGACCTGGTTCTCGAGGACCGTCTTCGACAGCTCTGGCGAGAGACTGGCGGTGGGCTCGTCAAGCACCAGCACCGACGGGTCCAGCATCAGCACCCGGGCGATCGCCGTCATCTTCCGCTCCCCGCCGCTGAGCGTCTCAACGTAGCGGTTGAGCCGCGGCTTGAGCGCTGGGAAGACCTCCAGGGCGCGCTCCATCCGCTCGGTCCGCTGGCGGCGGTCGAAGAGGTAGCCGCCCATGTCCAGGTTCTCCCGCACCCGGAGGCCGTCGAACACGTCCTCGACCTGGGGCACGTAGCCGATGCCGAGTCGAGCCAGCCGCTGGAGCGGGAAGCCGGTGACGTCGCCGCCGTTGAGCTCGACCGTGCCGCCCAGCACCCGGGCGATTCCGAGGATGGCCTTCAAAAGGGTGCTCTTCCCGGCGCCGTTGGGCCCCACCACCGCCACCACCCGGCCCTGGTGGACGTCGATGGCGACGTCGGTGATGACCGGCACCTCGCCGTAGCCCGCCGTCAGGTCTCGTACCGAGAGGGCGACCTTGCCGGTGGGCGGCGCCTGCGTCTCAGCCGATGACATACGCGTCCTGGACCTTCTTGCGCAGCCGCAGCTCCGACATCCGGCCCTCCGACAGCACTTTGCCCTGGGCCATGACGACGACCTTGCCGCAGATCCGCTCGACCGTGTCCAGCTCGTGCTCCACCAGCAGCAGGGAGAGGTCGCGATCGGCGACCAGCCGCAGCAGGACGTCCTCCAGCTGGCGGGAAAGGCTCGGGCTGAGGCCCGCCATCGGCTCGTCGAGGAGCAGGAGCTTGGGTTTCATCATCAGCGCTCGCATGATCTCCACCGCCCGTCGCTGACCGCCCGAGAGCTGGCGCGCGGGCTCGTCCATCTTGGCCTCCATGTCGAATGTCTTGAGGGTCTCCCTGGCCTCGGCCACGAGCTCCTCCTCCTGACCCCGCCAGGCGCCCCGGCCGCCGACCAGCCCCGCGAGCTGCTCGCCCTTCTGCCGGGGAGCGGCGACCAGCAGGTTCTCGATCGTGGTCAGGTTGCCGAAGACCCGGGCGATCTGGAAGGTCCTCACCAGCCCGCGTCGGGCGAGCACGTGCATGGCCTGGCCGGTCACGTCCTGGCCGTCGAAGCGCACCTTCCCGGAGGTCGGCGGGATGAAGCCGCCGATCACTGCCAGCACCGACGACTTGCCGGCGCCGTTGGGTCCGATCAGGCCCGTGATGGAGCCCTTCTCGACCGTGAAGGAGACGCCCTCGACCGCGTGGACGCCGCCATAGTGCTTGGTGAGGTCGCTGACCTCGAGGATCGGGTCGCTCAAGGCCCGGCGTACTTCGGACGCCGCTCCGGCAGGATCCCCTGGGGTCGGGTCCAGATGAAGACGATGGTCGCCACGCCGAGGATGATCCAGCCGAAGTCCTCGCTCAGACCCGGGTGGCCCTCCACCTGGGGCAGGAACTGGACGCCCTGCAGGATCAGGATGGCCACGATCAGCGTTCCGACGCTGACGCCGCGGTCGCTGCCCATGCCGCCGACGATGACGCAGCTCAGGAAGGCGAGGGTCTCGATGTAGACCCAGGCGGTCGGCGACCAGCCGCCGATGAAGGCGGCGAGCAGCGCGCCCGAGAGTCCGCCCAGGCACCCGCCGACGAACTGGACCAGGAGCCGCAGGGCGACGATGTCCTTGCCGGCCGCGGCCGCGGCAGTCTCGTCGTCGCGCATCGCCCGCAGCGTCCGGCCGAGCGGACCGGTGGTGAAGCGCCGCATCACCAGCCAGGCGAGCACCACGCAGAAGCCGACCACCGCCACGTAGGCCCAGCGGCCCGCCTCGGGATCCCAATCCTTGAAGGGGTTGGGGATCAATGCCAACCCGGCGTTGCCGTTCAGGAAATTGACGTCGGCGCTGACGACAGTCGCCGCCATCAGGGAGACGACCAGCATCGCCATCGCCTGGTAGTCCTGGCGCAGCCGCTTGAGGCCGGTGATGGCGATCAGGACGCCGACCACCCCGCCCATCAACGAGCCGGCGGCGAGGGCCAGCGGGAAGGGCAGCGTGAATCCGCCGACGTAGTGCTGGAAGCCGCCATTGCCGGTCGACGGGCCGAGGGTGCAGACGCCGTAGGTGTAGGCGCCGGCGGCGACCACCACGATGTAGGCGAGGTTGGCGACGCCCGCGACGCCGAACTCAAGGTTCAGGCCCCAGACCGCGAGCAGGTCGGTCCCGAAGTAGACCAGCAGGACGACGAGGTAGAACTCCCAGGCGCCCATCAGGCCATCAGCCGCCGGGCCGAGGTGGCGGCGCCGAAGAGCCCCCGGGGCCGGATCAGGAGGAAGAGGATCAGGATCGCGAAGGCGACCACATCCTTGTAGGAGGGGTCGCTCACCGCTCCCGCCAGCTCACTGGAGACGCCGACGATCAGACCGCCGAGCATGGCGCCGTAGGGTTGCCCGACGCCGCCCATGACGGCGGCGGCGATCATCGGGATCAGGAACAGCGGCCCGAGCGAGAAGTCGAAGCTGACGGTGGTGATGGCGAGGGCGACGCCGG
>Ga0307372_10005181_pt1 | contig 19702 bp, 20 predicted proteins | sample OX1MG_FD_202533 | JGI IMG/M metagenome (GOLD analysis project Ga0307372, IMG submission 202533) | Soil microbial communities from Risofladan, Vaasa, Finland - OX-1 | ecosystem: Environmental > Terrestrial > Soil > Coastal area > Acid sulfate soil | place: Finland: Risofladan, Vaasa | collected...
GACGCTGAACTCGAAGAAGAGCGGCGGCTGTGCTACGTCGGGATCACGCGCGCGATGCGCCACCTGGTGTTGACTCACGCGTGGAGTCGCACTCAGTGGGGGAGCCGCGTCGACACGATCCCGAGCCGCTTCCTTCAAGAGATTCCGGGTGAACTGGTGAACGACCTCTCGGCGAGCGTCCCGCTCCGGCGAACGAGTTTCGTCGATGACGAGGGCTTTACGGGTCGGAGCTCAGCCTTCACCGAGGGCCGCGCCTTTGGCGCCGGCGCCGCGCCGCCCGTGCGTTCGACGGGGGCCGAACTACTCGGACTCAAGAGCGGAGAGCGCGTCGTGCACGACCGCTTCGGTCCGGGAACCGTGACGAGCATCGAAGGCGAGCAAAGCCACGCCAGAGCCAGCGTGCACTTTGACGAGCACGGCACCAAGCAGCTCGTCCTGGCGATGACTCCTCTACGCCGTCTCGAATAGTTATTGACAGAGTTCGTTAATGCTGCGTGCGCTGGTGTGAATAGTGGGTGACGATACGTCGGTCCCTACGTTGTTTGTAGCCCAGCGCGACCGAGAAGGTAAATACGGAGTGTTTCTCTGAGCCAAATTTTTGGTGTGTTCGCGGACGAGGCATGGCAAAATTGAATGGTTGCTCCGCAGCTGGTGAACATGATGAGTGAAGGGTCGGGCCATGAGGATTAAAAGAAGCATTGCCGTCGCGGGTCTGGGAGTGGTGGCGTTTGGTGGATCGGTTCTTGGCGTGTCGGTGATCTCATTCGCGGCGAACGCGTCCGACGCGACGACCACGACGACGACCATCGCGCCGCCCACGACGACGACTTCGACCGCCCCCCCAGCACTGACCCTCACCCCGATACCGGGTAACGCCAGTACGACGGTCAGTTCCGACGATGGCACGGAGTCCACGACTTCAGGGTCGACGAACGTGTCTTCCGAAGACCAGTCCAGCACCGTTCCAGGTGGGACCGAGGCGTCAAGCCCAGAATCGACCGACGGGACATCGAGCGCGCCCACCTGGACCGATACTTCGGGCAACGGCTCGAGCGGTGAATCCTCTGGCACCAATGGCGTGGCGTCTTCGGATGGGTCAGGCGACAACTAAGAGCCCGTGTTGGCGACGAATTCGTTGCCCTGCATTGCTTAGTGCCACGAGACCCGGTTTGACCTATTGCACGGCTCGAGTAGGTCTGCGTCGCCAGATTTGGTTATAAATCGTTCGTAAGAATGAATTCGAACCTCTTAGGGGCGTCTTAGGGCCAGGTGAAAGAATGGGGACCTCATGGTTTCCACTCGGACTGCCTACCGACCGCCTGCCCCCCCGCGCAGTCGCCGCTACTCTCGGCGGGTCTATTGGCGTCGCCGCGCGATCGTGGTGCTTTCGTTGGTCACCTTCGTCTTTATGAGTTACCTCGGGGTCACTTTGGTGATGGCGCTCAACAATCCGAGCTACGGCGTATCGTCGCTCGCGCGTATCGCCGAGTGGGGCCGCGCGCACGGCATCGGGGGATTCGTCACCTGGGCCGAGACCGAGTACAACAAGCTCCACCCCCCCTTAAAGGGCGGCAAGCCACCGCTGAGCGCTTTTGGCTCCGGCTCGACCGCCCTGCACATCCCCAAGGGCAACCATCTCGCTCCACCCACGAGGATCCCCTCGCCGGCGGGTACGCCGCTGCCGGGTGAGGGCGTCTGGCACGTCGCTGGTCGAACCACCGCCAACGGGACCCCGACGATCTACGAAGCCTTCGTCCGCCCCAACGCCGTCAACACCAGCTACGTCGTGGGCGTGGCGTGGATGGACCCGACCTTGCTGAAGGCCCAGCTCTACTCGGGCTCGCAGATTCCCGGTGGGGGACCCTATAAGTACACGGCGCCTATCACGCCGGCGAACTCGACGACACTCGTGGCGGCCTTTAACGCGGGCTTTCGCATGCCCGACGCCCACGGCGGCTACTACACCCAGGGCAAGATGGTCCTCCCGCTTCGCCCGGGCGGCGCCTCCGTCGTGATCTTCAAAGACGGCACCATGACGGTGGGCGCGTGGGGCACCGACGTCACGATGTCGAACCAAGTCGAGTCCGTTCGCCAGAACCTGGCGCCGATCGTCGAGAACGGTAAGCCCGTCGCCGGGCTGAACGCGGCGAACTCGCTCAAATGGGGCGCGACCTTGGGGGGCACCTTTAACGTGTGGCGATCGGGCCTCGGCGTGACGAAGAACGGCGCGATCATCTACGTGGGCGGGCCGAGCCTGTCGATCGCGGACTTGGCCAACGTGTTGGTGCGCGCCGGGGCGATTCGTGGAATGGAACTTGACATCAACACCGACTGGGTGCAGTACACGACCTACACCGGGGCCATCGGCGCGCCGGTCAGCGGCGCCAACGGCGTGAACCTGTTGGGCTCCATGGACGGCAACCCCGGTCGCTTTTTCGCCAACTGGTGGGTGCGTGACTTCTTTACGATGTCGCTTCGACCCAGTGAGACCAGGACCGCGACCGCGTCAACGTCGTCGGGCGCTTCCACGTTGTCACCGGCGGGCTGAATCCAAACGCGAGACCAATGTCTACCGTTTTTTCATTGAAGACCAATGGTCCACAAGTAGCGCCCAATTTTGTCTCCGCGAATATCGAGTGCCCTACAGGAGTTTTTTAAAATACGTGGCTGACTCCTCGTAGCCAATGGCCGAATAGAACGGTGCGGCTCGTCGCGTTGCGAGGGCAATCAATTTGGCGCCTTGATCTTTGGCCCATCGCTCGAATTCCGTTTCGAGTGCGAGACCGACCCCGCGGCGCCGCATCGGCTCGATGACGTACATCTCTTCTATCCACGCAATAGTTCCGTTCGCGAAGAATACGTCGTGCGCGAAACCAAGTAGGTAACCATCGATGGCACCAGATTCGTCATTGGAAACGAGGAGGCAAACGTGCTCGTCATCCTTGATTCGATCAAAGGTCTCGTTGAATGCCGCGTCATCAAAATTGAACGAAGTTGCGAGGGAGCGGGCGAGGTTCTTTACAAAGTCTGCATCGACCATCGTCGCCCGACGAATAGAGGTGCGGGCAGGCTTCATGGACTGAATCTAGTGAAGTCTTAGATCGAGCCAATCGACGAAGCGGTTCAATCGATTCTTACGTGAGGGATCCCTGCGCAGACGCCCCGCGATGAACTACTTCGGTCTGAGAACTACGACCAATGTCTACAGGCTCAACCCGTAGAAACACCTCGCGAATGTCGCATTGCGCCAGTACAATGTGTTCATGGCCCAGACCAACCACACCTCGTCAAAGAGGACTGCGGCGCTCGAAGTTCTCAGCGAGGAAGATCGCGTCTGGCTCGCTGAGCGTCTTGTTGAGTATCGCAAACTCCTCGAGTACCTTCACACGAATTGAGAATCCCCTCACTCGAGGTTGTCGTCGCCTTCAACCACTCAATTCGTGAGGTCGATGAGTGGTTCGACGAGCCTGATGAGCTTCACCGAGTCGAGAGACTTCTTGATCGACTCGCAATTGAAACGGATCCGGTCGTAGCCGCAGCGTTGAGCGTGAGCCGGTTGGCCCAGGCCCAAGCCTTCACCGAGGGGAACAAACGCACTGCTGTGTTGGTCGGTCGGTGGATTCTTGACCGTAACGGTCTGGACGGAGCCAAATACATTCCAGAAAACGATATGGAACTTGCAAAATCTCTGTTGCGCGCAGCTCGAGGTACTGACGTGACCAAAGAAGTCGTTGACCTCTTCGATTCACGTAGATGAACTAATCACTCCTACCAAAACGCGGTGGACGAATGTGTACCGTCCGCGTCTCTCGGCACGAGGTCAGTCGGATTCTTGCCCGCTTAACCGGGCAACGTCAGCGATGTCCTGTGGCCGACCGGCCGCGCGCTTATTGGCGAGCAGGTCTTCGCGCCCGATAAAGGGGACCGCTAAATCATCGATGGAAACGATTACCCGTCGGGACCAAGCGTTGTCAAATTCGACACCTTCAATCGACGTCAGGATGTCAATTCGATAGGGCGGGTAGCCGAGCTGGACGACCGAGTCCTGCTTGGTGAAGTCGTCCGTCGTCAATCCAAGCCCGGAGAAACCGAATGCTTCGATCGAACGCAGAACTCTTTCGGCGTTCTGGGGGCTCACCCAAATCCAGGCGTCGAGATCGCCGGTGTATCGAGGTAGTCCATGGGCCGCGACCGCGTAGCCCCCGACGATGAGGAAGCGGACCTCGTTAGCGATGAACGATTCGACAAACTCTCTGAAGTCCGGATCGAGTTGCACTACCTCCTCCGATCATTCGTTGACGGAGAATCTCAACGGCCTCGACGCGCTCGACGGCCGAAACGGTTTTCCAGTAAGCAAGGTCATGTGACTGCTTACCCAGGGTGCCTTTCTCCACCGCGAGAGCCATCATTCCCTTGCGGCGCTTGGACACCTTCACGATTTCATTCTACCGGGCTCGGGTCACGTGCCACCGGTGATGGCGTGAAATTAGTCTCGGTTCCACGAGGTAGTCGTGAGAAGATTTTGATGTTCTTGGAGAATTTTCTGGCGAATGTCCCCAGGTGAACCTTGAGCGAGTGTCGACATCGTCAACTCACGAGAGAATGAAATAAGGAACCTGTTCTCGACCTTCGGGATTTGCGAGAGCGGCCTCGGGATGGTTCTCGTAGTCGGGCACGAAGACGTCGTCGAGCGAAAGCGCAGTGCCGCGTTCCTGGACGCTGAACGAGAGCCACATGCACCACGGGCCGAACGAGACGTCCTCGAAATCAATGCGGATCATGAGCTCATCGGCTCCCAGGTCGATCCGTTCTCGTACGAATGCCCACCATTCGTCGGTCTCGCCCTCGAAAAGTGACGCAAAGTCGCCCTCTCCGGCCGCCTGCATGGCCCGAGAGACCTCAGCAGCAGCGCTGAACCGCTTCGCCATCGAGTCTCCTCTGGTCTAGTCGGTCACGAAGTGCGCTCGCGGTCGACGAGTTTGCGAAAGAGCGGGGTCGGCAGGTGGCGTAGCACGCCAAAGACGTAGCGCAGCATGGGCGGACTCCAGATCACGCGTTGTCCCGTGGCGAGTCCGCGCACCACGTACTCGGCCACTTCATTCGGGCCAGTCGTGAAGGGAACCTCGCTCAGGCCGGCGGTCATCTTCGTGCGCACCACCCCGGCGCGCAGGATCTGCATCGTGACCCCGGTGCCTTCGAGTGAATCGGCCATGCCCATGCAGAGCCGGTCGAGTCCCGCCTTCGCGCCGCCGTAGAGATAGGCGCTCGAGCGCACGCGTATCGCGCCGACCGAACTGAGAACGAGAATTCGCCCACGCCCCTGATCGACGAGTCGACGGCGCACCTCGGCCAATGCCGCCACCGGCCAGGTGACGTTCACGCTCATCATCGCGGCGGCGTCTTCGGCGTTATTTTGCATCGCCACCTGGTTGCCGAGGAGTCCCACCGCCACGATTACGAGGTCCACCTGGTCGTTGACCTTGGCGAAGGCCTCGGTGACGACGCGCGCGGCGTCGCTGGTGTCCAGCGCGTTAAAGATCACGGTGTCGGTCTTGGTGGCGCCGTAGTCGCGCGCCTCGGCCGCCGCCGCGTCGAGGAGTTCTTGACTGCGTCCGCACAAAACGACGCTGTGGGTACGCGCGGCGCAGAGCTTCTTCACGATCGCGCGCGCGATGTCTGAGCTGCCGCCCAGCACGACGACGTTCTGGGGCTGTCCGAAGGCGTTTTCCATACCTACGTTCCTACTAGGTGTAAGCGCCGAGCGAGGTCGCTGGTGAGTTGCCCCTTGGGATCCAGACGCTCTTTCAACGCGCGGAACTCTGCGAGTCTTGGGTACATGGCCGTGACCTTGTTCGCGTCGAGGCGCGCGTCCTTGGCGAAGTAGATCCGCCCGCCGGCCTCGAGCACGAGGCGGTCAAGCTCGTCGAGCACGCGCGCGAGCTTGTTCGCCCCGACCGGTAGGTCGAGCGCCAGGGTCCAGCCCGCGCGCGGAAACGAGAGCGGGGCGGGGTTGCTCGGTCCGAAGCGCTTCAAGACCGCTAAAAAACTCGCCACCTTCGCCGATGAAAGGCGCCCGATGACCTTTTCGATCGTCTCGGCGTTTCGATTAGGCACCACGAACTGATACTGGACGAAACCGCGCTGGCCGTAGAGCAGGTTCCAGTCCTTCACCCCGTCGAGGGGGTGAAAGAAGCTCTGGAGGGACTGGGGTTCGCGCTCCTCGTGGCGCGGGGCGCTGCGATACCAGAGTTCGTTAAAGGCCCGCACGCTGTAGCGATTCAACAGGCCACTGGGTGCGGGGAAGGGCACGCGAAGTTTCGCCGAGCGCGGCGCGCGAAGGCTTGGTGTCTTGACCTCGTCACGGCGTGCGTGTTCGCCGCGGGTGAGCACGGCACGTCCCAAATGACGTCCCGTCGTCATGCAGTCGACCCAGGCGACCGAGTAGCGATACGCGTCGTCGCCTTCCTCCATCGCCGCCATCACGCTCGCCAGGTCGTCGTGGCGATCAGTGTCGACGAGCACCTGGTCGGACTCGACGCGCAGCAGCTGCAGCGAGAGTTCGGCGACGAAACCGGTGAGTCCCATGGCGCCGGCGCTGCCCCAGAAGAGCTCGGGGTCGCTGTCGGGGGTCACGTCGAAGGTGCCCGTCGGGGTGACGAGGCGCATCGAACGCACGTGACTGGCAAAGGAGCCCGCGACGTGGTGGTTCTTGCCGTGCACGTCGGCCGCGAGGGCGCCGCCCATGGTGACCTGTCGCGTGCCCGGCGTGACCGGGACGAACCATCCCAAAGGGAGCGTCGCGGCGATCAGCTCGTCAAAGGAGATCCCCGAGCCCACGTGCACGAGACCCTCGTCGGAGACGTCGCTCATCGACGTGAAGCCGCGGTTCTCTAGGACGACGCCCCCCGCCAATTGCGCGGCGTCTCCGTAACTTCGACCGAGACCGCGCGCGATGACAAATGAGTTGCTCGCGAAGATCTCCTCAACCTCTTCGACGTTTTGTGGCGTGACGAGCCGGGACTTCGTTCGACTGGTGCGGCCCCAACCGGTGAGGAACTCCTCACTCATACGTAGACCCCGATGAAGAGGAGAATGGCCCAGATCAGCGCCAGCGCCTGGACCGTGTGGTCGCGATACAAGAGCTCGTCGGGCGCGGCGCCGTCGCCCGCCTCGGCCGAGCGCATGATGAACAGCGTCGCCACCACGACGGGAACGACGGAGAGTCGAATCGGGATGACGTCGTGGTGAATCGAGGAAAGCCCGGTCGCCGACGTGTCAAAGGCCCACAGGCAGTATCCCGTCACCACGGCGGTGGCGCTGAGGGTCAGCGCCGAGGCGAGGAACTGGCCGCTGTACTCACGAAGCACCTTTCGCGTCGAGCTGGCGCCGAGGTGTTTCAGTTCGCTGGAACGCTTGCCGATCACGAGGAAGAGCGCGCCAAAGGAGATCACCATGAGAAACCACGTCGAGACGAAGACGTGGCTGGCGACGGCACCGGCGTAGGCGCGCAGGAAGAAGCCACTGGCCACGGCGCTGAACTCGATGATCGGAACGTTCTTCAGTCCGGCGTTGTAGACGAAGGTGATGATGACGTAGAGCCCCATCGTCAGCAAAAGACCCCCAGGGTGCCAGAGAAAAAGCGGCAGGGCGAAGCCGACGAGCAATAAGACGCCGGCCGCCAACCAGGCACTGCGCGCGCTCAACTGATCCGCGGCAATAGCTCGGTAGCGCTTCTTTGGGTGCTGGCGATCGGCGTCGACGTCGCGCAGGTCGTTGACGAGATAGCCAGACGACGCGATCAGGCAGAACGAGACGAAGGCGACTCCCGTGTGGCGTATCACGTCGGCGTGGGTCAAGATGCCGGCCGCGGCCGGGGCGATGATGATCAGCCCGTTCTTCACCCACTGCGCGGGACGCGTCGCCGACACCAACGCGCGCAGTGGACCCCTCGGTTTCGGCGAGTTCGTCGTCACGCACCTAACGCTAGCCCCGAGGCGTATTCGTGGCTCCGTGCTGACGTTGGCGGATTTGGCGCCCACCAGGGCCACGTAGACTTTTACCCTGATGGATCGCACGTACCGCGTCGTGGTGGCTAAGCCCGGTCTCGATGGCCACGACCGTGGGGCGAAGGTCATCGCGCGAGCCTTGCGCGACGCGGGCTTCGAAGTCGTCTATACGGGGCTGCATCAGAGCCCCGAACAGATCGTCGCGGCCGTGATCCAAGAAGACGCCGACGCGCTCGGACTTTCGCTGCTTTCGGGCGCCCATTCGGTCCTGGTCCCACGGGTTTTGGCGCTTTTGAAGGAGAACGATCGTGACGACGTGCTGATCATGGTCGGGGGGATCATCCCCGACGATGACGTCAAGACGCTCGAGGCCAACGGCGTGGCGCGAGTCTTCACCCCGGGGGCGTCCCTGGCCGACATCGGGTCGTGGTTAGAAACGGCCCTCGACGAGCGCGAGCGCGCCCAACTTCGCTAGGAGAAAGTTCATATGGATCTCTTTGAGTACCAAGGCAAGCAGTACTTCGCGCGCTACGGCATCGCCGTGTCGCCCGGCGGCATCGCCGACACGGTCGATGAGGCTCTGGGCGTCGCGGCGCGCGTGGGCTACCCCGTCGTCGTGAAGGCCCAGGTCAAGGTGGGCGGCCGCGGCAAGGCCGGCGGCGTCAAGCTCGCGACGAACGACGACGAGGTTCGCCTGCACGCGGGCAACATCTTGGGCCTCGACATCAAGGGGCACGTCGTGCGGCGCCTGTGGATCGAGCACGCGAGCGACATCGAAAAGGAGTACTACGTCTCGTTCACCCTGGATCGCGAGAACAAGGTTCACTTGGGGATGTTGAGCGCCCAAGGCGGCGTCGAAATCGAAGTCGTCGCCGAAGAGAGTCCCGACGCGATCGCGTTTCTCTCCATTGACCCCGTGGTCGGGCTCGACCTCGCGACGTCACGTCGCTGGGTCGCCGAGGCCGACCTCGACGAGGTGGCGCGCGAACAGGCTGCGGAACTGCTCGTGCAGCTCTACGAGTGCTACACCAAGGGCGACTGCGACTTGGCGGAGGTCAACCCCCTGATTCTCACCCCCGACGGTCGCGTGCACGCCCTCGACGCCAAGGTGACGCTCGACGAGAACGCGTCGTATCGCCACCCCGAGTGGGAGGAGTTCCGCGCCAACGAGACCGAGGACCCGAGAGAGAAGATGGCCAAGGAGCGGGGCCTCAACTACATCGGCCTTGACGGCACCGTCGGGATCATCGCCAACGGCGCCGGTCTCGCGATGTCGACGCTCGACGTGGTGAACCAGGTCGGTGGCACCGCCGCGAACTTCCTCGACATCGGCGGGGGCGCCAACGCCGACGTGATGGCCGCCGCCCTCGAGGTCATCAACGCCGACCCCAAGGTGAAGTCGATCTTCGTCAACATCTTTGGCGGCATCACGCGCGTCGACGAAGTCGCCAACGGCGTGCTCGAGGCCCTGAAGCGTGTCGACATCACTTCACCGATCGTGCTTCGACTCGACGGCACGAACGCGCCCGAGGGTCGCGCGATACTCGCGCCTCATTTGAACGAGCACCTCGTGACCGAGGCGACGATGTTGGACGCCGCGCGTCGCGCGGTCGAGATGGCGAAGGGTTAGAGAAGAACGATGAGCATTTTTGTCGACGAAAACACCAAGGTCATTGTCCAAGGACTGACCGGCGGCCAAGGCCGCTTTCACGGACTGCGTAACCGCGACTACGGCACCAAAGTCGTGGCGGGGGTCACGCCCGGCAAGGGCGGGACCGACGTCGATGGCGTGCCGGTCTTTAACACGGTGAACGAGGCCGTGGCGGCGACCGGAGCCAGCGCCTCGTTCGTGTCGGTGCCGCCCAAGTTCGCCTCCGCGGCGATCCTCGAGGCCGCGCAGGGCGGCATCACCTTCATTGTCTGCATCACCGAGGGCATTCCCGCCCACGACGAAGCCTTGACCTATAACCGCCTGGTCGAAGAGTTCCCGGGCGTGCGGCTCCTGGGGCCGAACTGCCCGGGAATCATCAGTCCCGGCAAGTGCAACATCGGCATCACGTCGGGCGACATCGCCCTGGCCGGGGGACCGGTCGGGATCGTGTCGCGTTCGGGCACGCTCACCTACCAGGCGCTGCACGAGCTCTCCCAGCAGGGCATCGGCCAAACCACGTGCGTGGGCATCGGCGGCGACCCGGTGCCGGGCACGAACTTCGTCGACTGCCTCGCGGCCTTCGAGGCCGACCCCGAGACCAGGGCCGTCATGATGATCGGCGAGATCGGCGGCAGCGAGGAAGAGCGCGCGGCCGAGTGGATCAAGCACAACATGACCAAGCCCGTCGTGGCCTACGTCGCGGGCATCACCGCTCCCGCGGGGCGAAAGATGGGCCACGCCGGGGCGATCATCTCGGGCTCGAAGGGCACGGCGAGAGCCAAGATGGACGCGTTGGCCGAGGCCGGCGTCTTTGTCTGCGCGAACCCCACCGAAGCCGGCCAGAAGATGGTCGAAATCGTGAAGGCCCTGTAGCCGCGTTGGGGCCAGTTCGACTGTGTGTCTTGGTGTCGGGATCGGGCACCATTTTAGAAGCGATGCTCGAGCGAGGACTCGACGTCAGCCTCGTCGCGGCCGATCGGGCCTGTCGGGGGCTCGAGGTCGCGCACCGCGCCGGCGTCGAAGCGCTGCTCATAAGCCGTCTCGACTTTGGGGGCTTCTCCCAAGAGTTCGCGCGCGAGGACTACACGGATGCCTTGACCCGCGCACTCGAGACGCGCGGAGTCGACCTCATCGCCATGGCCGGTTTTGGCACGATCCTCACCGCCGCCTTGCACGAGGCTTTCCCGGGGCGCGTACTCAATACCCACCCGAGCCTTCTGCCCGCGTTCAAGGGTTGGCACGCGGTGCCCCAAGCGCTCGACGCGGGCGTGGCCGAGACCGGCTGCACGGTGCACGTGGCGACCGAGGCGCTCGACGAGGGACCGATCCTCGCCCAGCGCCGCGTGCCCATCCTCGCCAGCGACGACGAGGCGCGCCTGCACGAACGCATCAAGTCCGTGGAGCGCGACCTCTACCCGTTGGTGGTCGGTAGGGTGATGGCGTCGATGGCCGAGGGCCACGAGCCCCGAGACCTCGTGGGCACCATTGAGGAGAGTTAGATGCGCGCACTTTTGAGTGTGTGGGACAAGAACGGAATCGTCGAGCTCGCCTCGGGCCTGCGCGAGCTCGGCTATGAGCTCGTCGCTTCGGGCAACACCGCCAAAGCCTTGAGCGAGGCCGGCATCGCGCACCGCGACGTCGCGCAAGTGACCGGATCGGCGGAGATGCTCGATGGCCGCGTGAAGACGCTGCACCCGCGCATCCACGGTGCTCTCTTGGCCGACCGCGACAATCCCGAGCACATGGCGACCCTCGAGCGAGAGGGGATCGAACCAATCGATCTCGTGGTCTCGAATCTCTACCCCTTCGAGCGCGAGCCCTCGATCGAACTTATCGACGTGGGTGGGCCGACCATGGTGCGCGCCGCGGCGAAGAACCACGCGCACGTGGCGATCTTGACGAGTCCCGCGCAGTACGACGAGGTTCTGCGCGAACTGCGCGAGAACGGCGAACTCTCCTCGGCGACGCGCCACTCCCTGGCGCGCGCGGCCTTTGCCCACACCGCTTCGTACGACGCCCAGATCGTGGCCTGGCTCGACGCGGGCGGCATTCTCGGTGAGACGCCGAGCCACGTCGATGATGTATTGCCCGAGACGTTGCACCTGACCCTCGAGCGAAGAGCGGTGACCCGCTACGGCGAGAATCCCCACCAGGTGGGCGCGCGCTACCGCTTCGCGGGCACCACGCCGTGGTGGGACGCGGTCACCCAGCACGCCGGGGCCGCGCTGTCGTACCTCAACCTCTTTGACGCCGACGCGGCGTGGCGTCTGGTGCACGAGCTGGCCGGCGACGCGCCGGGTCGCGCGGCGGTGGCGATCATCAAGCACGCCAACGCCTCGGGGGCGGCGCTCGCGTTGAACCTTCTCGAGGCCTTTCAAAAGGCGCTCGCCGCCGACCCCCAGAGTGCCTTCGGGGGAATCGTGGCCGTGGGCGGTGAACTCAGCGATGAGTTGGCCGAAGCGATCGCCGCGGGGCCTCAGGCCGACGTCATCATCGCGCACTCCTTCAGCGAGGGCGCGCTCTCGACCCTCGTCAAGCGCCGTAAGGCGACGCGACTCTTAAGCGCCCCCGCCCCCGAGCCACTCGGCCGCTCGATTCGTACCTTTGGCCACAGCGCCCTGGTGCAAGAGGCCGATGAGCTCGTGGTGCCCCCGAGCCAGTGGCGCCTCGTTACCGAGCGAGCCCCCAGCGCGTCGCAACTTGAAGACCTGGTGGTGGCGTGGAGGGTCTGTGCGCGAACGACCTCGAACGCCATCGTCATCGCGCGAGACGGTGTCGCGGTCGGCATCGGGGCGGGCCAGCAGAGCCGCGTGGTCGCGGCCGGCATCGCCACCACCAAGGCCGGGGACGGGGCGCGCGGCGCCGCGGCGGCCTCGGACGCCTTCTTCCCCTTCGCCGACGGCCTGGAGTCGTTGACCTCGGTCGGGGTGAGCGCGGTCGTGCAACCCGGAGGGTCGGTACGCGACCAAGAGGTGATCGACGCCGCGAACCAAGCGGGCATCGTCATGATGATGACCGGCGAACGACATTTTCGACACTAGGAGAGACGGTGGCTGAACTACTCGACGGCGAGCGACTCGCCCAACGCATGAAGATGGAGTTGGCCGACCGCGTCGCGCGCTTGAAGGCGCTCGGGCGAAGCGCGGGGTTGGCCACCTTGTTGGTGGGCGACGACGTCTCGAGCGCGCGTTACGTGGCGATGAAGCACGAAGACTGCGCGGCGATCGGTCTGGAGAGCTTCTCTGAGCACCTTCGCGCCAGCGCGACCCAGGCCGAGATCGAGGCCGTCATCGACCGGTTCAACGCCGACCCCAACGTCCAGTCGATCCTCGTTCAGTTGCCGATGCCCGCGGGCATCAACGAAGAACAGGTCCTCTTGCGGGTTGATCCCGAAAAGGACGTCGACGGATTGCATCCGACGAATCTCGGCCGACTCGTCATGGGCGTGGCGGGCCCGCTTCCCTGCACGCCCGCGGGCATCGTCGACCTCTTGGCGGCTCACCACGTGCCCGTTGAAGGAAAGCACGTCGTCATCATCGGACGCGGCCTCACTATTGGCCGGCCCCTCGCGCTTTTGATGGCGCTTCGACGTCCCCACTGCAACGCCGCGGTCACCGTCGTGCACACGGGCGTTACGGACATGGCGGCCTACACGCGAAGTGCGGACGTGCTGGTCGCGGCGGCCGGCGTGGCCGGACTGGTGACGAAGGACATGGTCAAGCCCGGCGCCGCGGTCGTGGGCGCGGGGACGAGTTTCGTCGGTCGCAAGCTCTTCAGCGACGTCGCCGAGGACGTGGCCGACGTGGCGGGGTGGATCACCCCGCGCATGGGTGGCGTGGGTCCAATGACTCGTGCCATGCTGTTGAGAAATGCGGTCAGCGCCGCGGAGAAGGTGAAATGAGTACCAAAGACGAGTGGGGTCGCGAGTTCGACCAACGCCCCTGGGGAAGTTTCACGGTGCTCGACGATCAACTCTTCGATCACAAGGTCAAGCGTCTCGTGGTAAATCCCGGCCAGCGCCTCAGCTACCAACGTCACGCGAAGCGCGCGGAGCACTGGTTCGTCGTCAACGGCGTCGCGACGGTGACCCTCGACGGCGTCGAGCACGAAGTCCCGTCCGGCTCGAGTATCGACGTGGCGCTCGGTCAAGCCCACCGCGTCGAGAACCGGGGCACGTCGCCGCTCATCTTCATCGAAGTCCAACACGGCACGTACTTCGGCGAAGACGACATCGAGCGAATCGAAGACGACTACGGCCGAGTGAACTAGGCCCCGTGCGCGTTGATTCACTCCTCGCTCAGGGACTGACGCGCTCCTTTGAGTTCTTCCCCCCGAAGTCCGACGACGAGAGCGTCGTGCTCGATCAGACGTTGCGCGACCTCGAGCCGCTGCGGGCCTCCTTCGTCTCGGTGACCAATCGCGGCGGCGCCGCGTCGCGCCAGCGCACTTTTGAACTCGTCACCCACGTGCAGCGCGAGCGCCGAACGAGCGCGATGGCCCACTTGATCTGCGTGGGTTACACCCGCGCCGCGATGCGAGGGTTGCTCGCTCGCTACGCCGAAGCAGGCGTGGAGAACGTTATGGCCCTCGGGGGCGACGAGCCCGACGATCCGTCGCTGGCCGCCTCAGAGTTTCGCTACGCCCTGGAACTGGTCGAACTGGCCCGCGAGGCCGGTGACTTCGCGATTGGCGTCGCGGCGCACCCGCTCGGGCACCCTCGTTCGAGCGACCTGAAAAGCGACCGACGTCACTTGGCCACGAAGTTGCGAGCGGCGGACTTCGCGATCACCCAGTTCTTCTTCGAGGCCCAGGACTACTTCACGTTGGTCGATCAACTCGGCGAGTTGGGCGTCACGAAACCCGTCATTCCGGGCATCATGCCCGTGACGACCATGTCGGGCATCTCGCGGATGGCGGACATGGGGGCGGCCGTGCCCGCGACGTTGGTCGAGCGCCTTCACGCCGCGAACGTGCGCGGGGGTGCTCGTGAGGTGCGCGGCGAAGGCGTGCGTGCCGCGAGCGAACTCTGCGCGCAGCTGCTTACCTCGGGCGTGGCCGGCCTGCATTTTTATACCCTGAATCGCTCGACCGCGACGCGCGAGATCCACTCCGCGCTCTTTGGCCAGTAGGCCGACCCTTCACGGCTTTGGCGTTGAAGGGCCCCGGTGACTCGGTTCGCCCGAGGTCGACCCGACAGCGGCGTCGCGCCTCGTGCAAATGGGTCTTTCGTCCTTTTGTTGCGAACGGGCGCGCGTCGTAGGATTGGATCATGGCTGAAAAAATCACAATGAGCGCCGATGGCGTGTTGCAGGTGCCCGAAACTCCCATTATTCCCTTCATCGAAGGCGACGGCACGGGGGTCGACATTTGGCCCGCCGCGAAGGGCGTCCTCGACGCCGCGGCCGCCAAGTACGGCAAGCGAATCGAGTGGATGGAGGTCCTGGCGGGTGAGAAGGCCTTCAACGAGACCGGCAACTGGCTGCCCGAAGAGACGCTGAGCGCCTTTCGCGACTACCTGATTGGCATCAAGGGCCCGCTCACGACGCCCATTGGCGGGGGATTTCGCTCGCTCAACGTGGCGCTGCGCCAGATTCTCGACCTCTACGCGTGCGTTCGACCCGTGCGTTGGTTCCAAGGTGTTCCCTCACCGGTGAAGCACCCCGAACTGGTCGACATGGTGATCTACCGAGAGAACTCCGAAGACGTCTACAAGGGCCTCGAGCTCGAAGCGGGCTCGAAAGAGGCCGACATGCTGATCGACTTCGTGCGCGAGAACTTCGGCTGGGACGTGGTCGAGCACTCGGCCTTGGGCCTAAAGCCGATCTCGGAGTTCGGCTCCAAGCGCCTCATCCGCGCGGCCCTCAACTACGCCGTGCAAAACGGCCGTGAGGGCGTGATGCTGGTGCACAAGGGCAACATCCAAAAGTACACCGAAGGCGCCTTCATGAAGTGGGGCTACGAGGTCGTCAAGGACGAGTTCGACGACGTCGCGGTCTCCTGGGCCGACTGCAACGGCAAGCCGGGCTCGAAGATTCTCGTCCAAGACGTGATCGCCGACATCGCCCTCCAGCAGGTCTTGACCCGCCCGAGCGAGTACGACGTCATCGCGACGATGAACTTAAACGGCGACTACATGAGCGACGCTCTGGCCGCGCAGGTCGGGGGCATCGGCATCGCGCCGGGGGCGAACATCAACTTCGTCACTGGTCACGGTATCTTCGAAGCGACCCACGGAACGGCCCCCAAGTACGCGGGCCAGGACAAGGTGAACCCCGGTTCGGTGCTGTTGTCGGGCGTGTTGATGTTCGAGCACCTCGGCTGGAACGACGCCGCGAAGGACATCATCACGGCCCTCGAAGCCACGATCGCCGAGGGCATCGTCACCTATGACTTCGCGCGTCAGATGGAGGGCGCGACCGAAGTGAAGTGTTCAGAGTTCGGCGCGGCCATCACTGAGCGACTCTAAGTACCTTTCACCCAAGGAGCACCATGACCACCCCCACCCACGTCACCGTGACCGGCGCCGCCGGTCAGATCGGCTACCAACTCTTGTTTCGCATCGCCTCGGGGCAGCTGCTGGGAGCGAGCACGCCCGTCGTACTGCGCCTCTTGGAGATCGAACCGGCCATGAAGGCGCTCGAGGGCGTCGCGATGGAGCTCGACGACTGCGCCTTCCCACTCTTGAAGGGGATTGAGATGACCAGCGACCTGGACGTCGCCTTCACCGACACCTCATGGGCGTTGCTGGTGGGTTCAATCCCGCGTAAGGCCGACATGGAGCGCAGCGACCTCTTGAACGTGAACGGTGGCATCTTCAAGCCCCAGGGCCGCGCCATCGCGAAGAACGCGAGCAGTGACGTTCGGGTGCTCGTCGTGGGCAATCCCTGCAACACCAACTGCCTGATCGCGCGCTCCAACGCGCCCGAGGTCCCGGCTGATCGCTGGTTCGCCATGACGCGCCTCGACCAGAACCGCGCCGAAACCCAGATCGCCAAGCGCGTCGGGACGGGCGTCGAAGAGGTGAAGAACCTCGCGATATGGGGGAACCACTCATCGACTCAGTTCCCCGACTTCGCCAACGCCACGGTCGGCGCGCGCGGGGTCGTCGAGGCCGTGAACGATCAGGCCTGGCTCGAGGGGGAGTTCATCACCACCGTGCAAAAGCGCGGGGCGGCGATCATTCAAGCCCGTGGGCTGAGCTCGGCCGCTTCGGCCGCCAACGCCGCAATCGACACGGTCGTGGGGCTCACGACCAAGACCGCGGCGGATGACTGCGTCTCGGTCGCGGTGACGAGCACTGGTCAATACGGCATTGCCGAGGGGCTGACCTTTGGCTTCCCGGTCCAGGCCGACGGCGCGGGCGGGTGGTCGGTGAAAGAAGGGTTTGCCATTGACGACTTCGCGGCCGAGCGTATCAAGCTCACGACCGATGAACTGATCGCCGAGCGCGAAGACGTTCGCACCCTCGGCCTCATCTAACACCTTTCGCGACCCCGCGGTCTACGCTGGAACCGTGAGCGAAGGATTCGCCGACTCCTTGGGCCGCGAGGCGCTGGACGCTTTCTTGTCCCAGGCTGCGTCGGCGCCCGACGCCGAAAACGAGTCGCGCGCCGCGTCGTCGACGGGGGCCGGCGACACGGCTCCTTCGATGAAGCTTCGACGTCGAATGGCCGCGTTCCTCTTTGAGAAGAAACCCTCGTCGACGTCAAGCCTGGTGCCGCGCACGGTGACCGGCGCGCGAACGCGAGTCTTCCCCTTCAACGGCAATGGTCGGGGTCGCTGAGTTCACGTTGGTTCCGCGTCGAAGTCGCCGCCGGCGGCCCAGCCCCGGGACCAAGAGTTGAAAGGATGCTGAGGTGAACGACGAGCGCTGGCAAGAGGTTGATGACTACGTCGAGCGGACTTTTGCGCTGCGCGACGAGGAACTCGAAGGCGTGCTCGAAGCCAGCGCGCGCGCCGGCCTGCCCGCGATCAACGTCGCGGCTAACCAGGGCCGGTTCTTGGAGTTGTTGGCGCGCGGCATCGGCGCTCGGCGCATTCTCGAGATCGGCACCCTCGGCGGTTACAGCACGCTGTGGTTGGCGCGGGCCTTGCCGGAGGGGGGCGAACTGGTCACGCTCGAGTTCGATCCGACGCACGCCGCCGTGGCGCGAGCCAACTTCGCCGCGGCGGGGCGTTCCTCGATGGTCCGATTGATCGAAGGGGCGGCCGGCGATTCGCTGGCCCACCTGATTGACGCGCACGAGGCGCCCTTTGACTTCATCTTCATCGACGCCGACAAGGAGGGCTACGGCGAGTACTTCACCCTCTCGATGCAACTCGCGCATTCGGGCACGATGATCGTGGCCGACAACGTGGTGCGCGCCGGCGCGGTGGCGGACGCGAGCAGCGAGGACCCCCGCGTGCAGGGTGTGCAACGTTTCCTCGAGGCGGTCGCGCGCGACGAGCGCGTCAGCGCCACCGCCGTCCAGACCGTCGGCACGAAAGGCTACGACGGACTGGCGTTGGTCCTCGTGCGCTAGCGCTCCGGCGACGTCGATCGCGACTGAATTTCGAGTGCGAGACGTGGCGTGAGGTTCCTAGGACATAATCGGTTCATGCCGAGTCGAGTGCTTCGAGAGAGTCGACCCGCGCCAACACGCCTCCGGGGTCGAACGTCTCGGCGGCTTCGCGTGGTCCTGTGCACGTTCTTCGTGAGTGCGTCAACGATGTGGGCCGCCGCCGCGTTGGGGGCCAGTTCGCCAATCACGTACGTCGCCCTCGGTGACTCCTACGCGTCGGGCGAGGGCCTCGCGCCCTTCATCGCGTCGGTTCCCTCCACGTGCGACCGCTCGGCGCTCTCCTATCCGTACCTCATTGCCTCGACGCTGGGGGTGGGCACGTCCGACTCGTTCATCGACGTGGCCTGCGCGGGGGCTCGGCTCAGCGATCTCGCCGATTCGCTGAACGCCGCGGCGCCTCAATTGGACGCCGTCACGGATTCAACGGACCTGGTGACCTTGCAAAGTGGCGGCAATGACGTCTTCTTCGCTGAACTTTCGGCGAGTTGCCTCAACACCACGCGTGCGGGCGTGAGCGCGTCGATGGGCCAAGCAGCCTGTGACTACTGGATCCTCGTGGCCGAACGGCTTCTCGGCGTGACGAAGGGTAATCGAGCACTCTTCACGGGCACGCTGCGCGCGCGCTATCGCAGCGTGCTCGAGGCTCGACTTTTAACCGTCGTCGCCAAGGTCCGCGCCCGCCAGGGCGCGAACAGTGCCGCCGCCAAAGCTCGAACGCGCTTGGTCGTGTTGGACTACCCGATACTCTTGGCGCGCTTGACGCCGTCATCCCCGGCGTGCGTCGTGGGGCTGGGCTTTTCCTATGAGGCCAAGAACGCAGTCACCCTTCGAGCGATCAACGTCTTGCTCGACGAGGAGATCATGCGCGCCAGCGCGCTCTACGTCACCCGTCACCACGACGCCGGGGTCATCATGGTCGACCTTTCACGCTCGCTACGCCCCCTGTCGTGTCAGGTCGACGCGGGCGCCAGCGACGTTCGAGGCATCGACCCGTCGCACCCCGGCTACTCCTTGCACCCGCTCGCCTCGGGTCAAGTGAAGATGGCGAACGCCGTCGTCTCGAACCTGAAGGCGCGCGAAGTGGGCTCCGGCACGCCTTGACGTTAAACGAACTGGTCAATCTCGAGGGCGGCAACGGTGTTTCACGCCCGCGCGCGGCGCCTAGGGTGAGCGAAGACCCGTTCGTCGGGTTCCCTCGCTGAATCAAGACCCCGTTGAGCGTCGCTTCCGTTCGAAGGAGACGTTCGATGGTGAGACGTGAACTCCATGCTCGCTGGGCGCGTCGCGTCGCGGACGAAGGCGCTCGTGGCCACTGAACGGCTCCTCGAGATTTTCGGGCTCCTCGCGCGTCACACGCACGCGACACCAGCGCGAGGATCGCTCTGCTCGGTGGCGGCGGAGTTCACCAAGTTCGACGGCGCCAATATCGCCCTGTTCCCCGAGTCCAAACAGTTGACGGCCCTTTGCTCGAGCAACGCTGCTTC
>Ga0307372_10005183_pt1 | contig 19699 bp, 21 predicted proteins | sample OX1MG_FD_202533 | JGI IMG/M metagenome (GOLD analysis project Ga0307372, IMG submission 202533) | Soil microbial communities from Risofladan, Vaasa, Finland - OX-1 | ecosystem: Environmental > Terrestrial > Soil > Coastal area > Acid sulfate soil | place: Finland: Risofladan, Vaasa | collected...
GGGAAGGATTCGAACCTTCGTAGGCGTAAAGCCAGCAGATTTACAGTCTGCCCTCGTTGGCCGCTTGAGTACCCCTCCACGGACGAAGCCGGGAATTGTCTGATATTTCACGGATTTGTGTCAACCGGTAAGAGCACAAAAGGGAGGTCATTTACTCAATTTCTCTGACTGAGCCCATCCGCGGCCTGCCCGTTGCCGTCAAACGCCCTGTCCTAACCCAAGGAAAAAGCGCCCGGGCCGGAAGGCCACCCGGGAATGGCACACCTAAATATAGATAGACCCTCAACCACCGCCAAACCCGGTCCCAGTCCCGATCTATTCGTAATAATGACGCCGTTTGACAAGCAACCGTGCACCAACATTGATCAGCAAGACCGTGAATACCACCAGGAAAGCGGCAGCAAATGCCAACGCGTGCGCAGAAGCAAACGGTTGGTTGATGAAGCTCCAAATCACATACGTCAAGTACCCTATCGGCTCTTTCGTCAAATGGCCATTCCACATGTAATTTGACCAGCCGGCCGTATATATAAGGGGGGCCGTCTCGCCCACGGAAATAGCCAGAGCCAGCAGGATTCCTGTCAATATCCCCGGCCATGCGATAGGGAACAGAATGCGCGCGATCACGGTGCGCTCCTTCATGCCGAGTGCGTAACCTGCCTCGCGAAGCGAATAGGGGATTTGCGAGAGCTCAAGTTCGGAGAAGCGCGCAATGTACGGGACGATCATGATCGCGAGCGTGATGGCGCCAGCAAGCGCCGAGAACTGCCAACCCAATTCCACCACCATGGTCACATACGCGAAATAGCCCAGTACGATAGAGGGCACGCCTGTCAACACGTCGCATAGGAAGCGCACGACCTTACCAAACATGCCATGGCCGTACTCGGAGAGGTAAATACCGGCGATGACACCGATGGGTACGGCAAACAGCAGCGAACCGCCGCTCAGTACCAGGGTACCCTCGATGGCATTGAGCAAACCGCCGCTGATGCCGTTTGTGACTTGCGTGAAGAGTCCCGGCGAAATAGCTGAGGCACCGCGCCGAAAGACGAGCACCAGAATATCAAACAGTGGGAAGGCGACGAGCGCAAAAGCAAAGGTGCACAATACCCAACCGACAGCTGAATAGACCCTGCGTCGCAGTGCCCGACTTGTGAGGCTAGCCATAAGCGACGTGACCTTGTCCACCGGTGAGTGCGCGCGCCACGATATTCACCAGTACTGCTATCATGAGCAGAACCAGTGCAATTTCAGCGAGCGAGTGCACCGCCATCCCGGTTGGGTCCTGCAGAGCGCTGTCAAGCTGGGAGACGATGAACGCAGCCATCGTGGTGATTGGGCTGTAAATGGTTCCCGGCAGGTAGTTCAAAGCACCGCCGCTTACCATCAGCACCGCCATGGTCTCTCCCAAGGCCCGTCCGAGTCCGAGTATCACTGCGCCGATGACATTTTTGCGAACCGACGGAAGCATCACTTTGCGGACTACTTCGAAGCGCGTCGCGCCCAATGCAAAGGTGGCCTCTTTGATCTCGCGCGGTACGCGGATGAGTCCCGAGTATACCGTCGAGGTTATGATCGGCACGGTCATGATTGCGAGTACCAGCGAGGCCGTCAGGAGTCCGTAACCGCTGCTCACAGGACCGGAGAAGAACGGAATAAAGCCTGCTACGCTGGCGAGCGCAGGTCCGAGAAAATGCTCCACAAACGGTATCAACACTGCGTATCCCCACAGCCCGTACACCACACTCGGCACACTCGCCAGCAGTTCAACCACCAGTGACAGAGCCGGGCGGAATTGTTCCTGGACGCCCTCGGCAAGGAACATGGCGACTAACAGACTGATCGGCAGGGACAGCAGCAATGCAATAAATGAAGTGGCTAGCGTTCCTACGATAAAAACCAATATCCCGTAATTGGCGCCCAGCGGCACGCTAGTGCCGTGGACCATGACCGGATTGCGATACAGATTCCCGAGATCCCATATCCGCCCAAAAAGGAAATGTACACCATTGAATTGTATGGCCGGCCAAGAATAGAGTGTGAGAAAGATGAAAATCGCTGCCAAAGTAATCGGGATCAGGCTTGCCACCAGAATCACGAAAATCCGGATAGGGCGTACGCGCATGTACTGCTCTCAGCAAATAACGCCGCCCCGATGAATCGGGGCGGCGTAAAGACGTTTTTCGATGTTCTTATTATTGTATCTGAGCGATCTGCTTCCTGCTCAGCTCAGACACGCTAGCAGGGAGCGGAATGAATCTTACCTCATTAAGGTAATGCGCGGAATTACCACCTTTCAGGTCAATGGCCCACAACATGAACTTGCGCATCGCCGCCGCGACTTCCGGGCTCGCCTGCCGCTTGCTGACGATGGCATATTCATAGTTGATGATCGGATACGATTCAGCGCCGGGGGCAAAAATCAGGCTTAGGCGCTCATCCGTCGGGGTTTTGCTGAGCAGCTCGTGGGCGGCTGCAGTCACGGTACGTGGAGTGGGCAGCACGAACCGCCCTGCCCGGTTTTCCAGCACAGCGGTGCCCAAGCCCGCGCTCTCAATCTGGGCATGAAAGCTCACACCGATGTAGGCGATCGAGTAGAGGTTCGTCTGCGACGCCTGCACCATGCCGGGATTGCCGAGAGCACCGATGCCACCCTGCACCGCCGGCCAGCTGATGGTTGTGCCATAACCCGTGGAATCATTCCAGCTGGGCGTGGAGAACGACAAATATTGGCTGAAGATAAACGTGTCGCCGCTGCCATCGGTGCGGTGCACCGGGATGATCTTCTTGTGCGGCAGCTTGAGATGCTCATTGAGCGCCTTGATCTTGGCATTATCCCAGTACTGGATTGCGCCGCTGTAAATCCCCGCCAGCACCGGGCCGTTCAACCTGAGATGCACTCGATTGAGACCAGGAATGTTGTAGTTGACGGTCTGTGCGGAAATGGCTAGCGGAATGTTCATGATGTCAGGGTTCTGCTTCATCTGCTGGTCACTCATGTAGGCATCGGATGCACCGATCTGTGCCACGCCGGATACCGCCTGTGCGATACCAGTGCCGCTGCCGGTGCCCTGGGTGGTAATCCGCACGCCGGGATTCGCGCGCGTGTAGTCAGGTACCCAGAGATTGAACAGCGGATAAAGCAACGTGGAACCGGTTTCGAGCAGTGTTACTTGATCAGCGGCTTGAGCTGGGTTCGCCGAACCCGCCCATGCCACCAAACCGATAACCATGCTCAGCGATAACGCGGCTGATTTGCTTAAAAGATTTCTGGAGTGCTTCTTCATGACTTTATCCTCTCGATTATTACGATTAAATGTTTTCGGACTCGTCTCGCTTATTCGTATTGGTCGCTTAAGGCCATTTGGTGATACTAAAGCTGCACTGTTACAGGAATGTGACATTCCATAATTCCCCCCCGTGAGCTGAGACATGGAGAGACCTCATCAAAAAGAGGCGGACCGAAGTCCGCCCAGTTGCGCGTACGGAGCGCGGATGAACGTCAGCAGAAACTAGAAATCGTACTCGAGCATCACGCGGTTGAAGTAGAACGTTCCAAAGTTGGCAGCACCATCAGTGCCATTGACACCATGTACAATGCCGAGCCGGTTGCGCACCGAGAACCCCTTGAGGCTGCCGGAAAAGAACCAAGTCAAATCCACGTCGGTTTCATTGGTGTTGGGGAAGTTGGGATCGGTGTTGTAACGCGCGTAACTCGTAATCAAGCGCAACTGCTTTTGCACGAAGAAAAAGGTTCCAGCCAGTTTCCAGGCATTGCCCACGCCCTTCTCCACCAGACCCGCGGTCATGGAGGTGGTGTACAGAGGGTCGGTGGCATAGCCCGCGGAATACGGCGAGACGATGCCGCCGTTCTTGAAATCACCGGTGCTAGTGGAAATCTTGTTGTAGGAAGCCACCAAGCTGTCGCCGCTGAAGTTGATGCCGGCCATTACGCCGTAGGTGCTGTTGTTGACACTCGATGCCAACAAGTTGTTCGCACCGTTGGATTCATGCAGGTACTGGGCACCAAACACCGGGTCCACGCCCGAACCGGTGTTGAACACATAGGAACCGTCGGCGTAGGTTGCGCTTGTCAGGCCATAGAACTTGTAGTACCACGCCTCAGCGCTCGCACCGCCGTTTTTGTAGGTCAGGCCGGCCGTCGAGGCGCCATTGCTGGTTTGGGTACCGACATTCGCGTTGGCCGCACCGCCGTAAATATTGTCAAAGCCGTTGGCATTATAGAGACTGGTGGCGGAGAAGGTGCTCGAGGTACGGCTCTTCCAGCGAAATTCCCGCGCCATGATCAAATCCAGACCGCTGGTCAGGGTGAAATCCGCGAACAAGCCCTGATAGGTAGCCGGCACCATGCGCGAATCAGATGCCCCCATCCATGGAGTATTCATCAATTGATTGCCTCCGCGGATCAAAATGTTGTCGCTCTTCCACTGCAGGAACGCCTGGCCGATGGTATAGATCGGCTGGGTGCCAGCGAGCGTGGTTTCCAAGTGCGAGTCACCCTGGGTTTCGTTGTTGAGGCCAAAAATATCCTGGGCACTCCAGAAGCTGCCACCCGCGCTGAAATCGCCGCCAAAGTCCGGCGTCAAATAGTTGAACATGCCGCCGAAAGAGTTGGCCTTAAGATTATTCGGTGCGCCGGTGGCGGTGAAGTTGCGGGTGAAATAATAATCCCGCAGGTACCCGTTCCAGGTACCCTGCTGCAGAAAGTTGGTCAGCGAATCGGCATAGGACTGGGAGGCGAATAACGCCGCGCCCGCCACCAATATCATGGCCCAGTGGATCTTGCGCATGGATCAATACTCCCAATTGATGACTGATTATCTGGCTGCCATCGGCAACCTTATGGCGCAAGAGATTAGGCAATCAATATGACGGATGCATTACAGAATTTTGTAATTTTGATGACAACCGGGATGAGTGAACGCCCGATCCAAGGTCAGGGAGATCGTTATTGCGACCCACTACGCGACCATAATGCTTCACATAATCTTGGTTCACATCAGAAGATAGCGATCTATGGAATAGTTGTAGGGCCAGGTCCACCAAACCCAGCCAGATACTTTCTGACAAGAAATAATTCGACGTCGCTCATCGAGCATTCTTGGGATAGTGCATCCCTATCCGTTAGCATGCCAATTAGGCTTCATGCGCGCGGCATCACGGCAGTGACGTTCTGGCGCCATGAGTTTCGTACCACGGACGGGTACGGGACACGAGCCAGACCACCGACAACATCACCGGCACTTCCACCAAAACCCCCACCACCGTCGCGAGCGCTGCTCCGGATTGGAACCCAAACAAGCTAATGGCGGTAGCAACCGCCAGTTCGAAGAAGTTGCTAGCGCCGATCAGTGCAGATGGCCCCGCGACGCAGTGGGCTACACCAAAGCGCCGGTTCAAAAGATAGGCGAATCCGGCGTTGAAATACACCTGGATCAGTATGGGTACCGCTAACAGAATGATTACCAGTGGCTGCGCCAATATCTGGTCGCCTTGAAAACCGAATAGCAACACCAGCGTGGCGAGCAAGGCCAGCAGCGACACAGGATTCAATATCCTGAGAGTCTGCTGCAAAGCCGATTCGCCACCGCCGGCGAGCAGCCGCCGGCGCCATAGCTGGGCGAATACTACCGGGATGACGATGTAGAGTCCGACCGACAGAAGCAGTGTTGCCCACGGTACGCTGATGGAGGCAAGACCCAGCAACAAACCCACAATGGGCGCAAAGGCGAAAATCATAATGAGATCGTTGAGGGCCACCTGACTCAAGGTGAAATTTGGTTCGCCCCCCGAGAGGTTGCTCCACACGAATACCATGGCGGTACAGGGCGCGGCAGCGAGTAATATGAGACCGGCGATGTAACTGGTAATCTGCGCAGACGGCAACCACGCCGAAAACAGATGAGCGATGAACAACCATCCAAGCAGTGCCATGGAAAATGGCTTTACCGCCCAGTTGATGAACAACGTTATCGTAATGCCGCGCCAGTGCTCACGAACCTGGTGCAGCGCGCCCAGATCCACTTTGAGGAGCATGGGGACGATCATCAACCAAATGAGGACAGCCACCGGCATGTTTACCTGTGCAAGCTCCAGGGTTCCCAGCTTCTGAAAGGCAACTGGCAATAGCTTGCCGAGAATGATTCCGACAACGATGCACAATGCGACCCACAGACTCAGGTAGCGGTTAAATCCGTTTAAACGAACCGGTGCACGCCGCCCATCTTCACAAGCACTCACAATGGTTTCTCCGGTTGACTTTTGCCAATGGCCTCAAGCTCATGTTTGAGCTTGAGCCGATCCAGAACCTCAAGACGCAAGGCAAGCAGCAGACGGATACGAGTTTCAAGGATGTGCAGGGTATCGGTGAAGGCACGCCGCTGTTGTTCCAGCGTGCCTTCCACTGCGGCAGGATCCGGGATGCCCCAATGAGCCGTGGCCGGTTGACCGGGCCATATTGGGCAGGGCTCGGCGGCGGCGCGATCGCACACGGTAAACACGAAATCCATCTGTGGCGCACTGGGTTGTGCAAATTCCTCCCAGCCTTTGCTGCGCAATGCGTCTGTCGGAATATCCAGGGCGCGCAGTATCTCTAGCGCGAACGGATGCACCTGGCCTTTCGGATGACTGCCGGCACTGTAGGCCTTGAAGCGTTGGCGGCCAAGCGTGTTCATCAGCGCTTCACCGAGGATGCTGCGCGCCGAGTTGCCGGTACATAGGAATAAAACGTTGTAAGGTTTGTTACTCATCGATCATACGTTGTAATATTTCAGCCGTTGCAAACGGAAGCGGCTTTTATGGGTGATGTATTGCAACCGCCACTCTGCCGGTGTTGATCGGGTGCCGTATCTAGGCCGTCGGTGGTAATATCGCCGTGGGTGTGGAAGCTTTCCCAGCGAATGCCGGAGGGAACGGTACTCCAGGTCTTGTCAGAACGCGCATAGCAGCAGTGCGCATCCGTCTCTTCGTGGGTGGCGACTTCCAAGGCATGCAGCCGCGCGGTGATTTCTGCGAGTGCCGCGGGCTCTTCCCCCTGGATGTCCGAGTGGTCTACGCCCGGCAGGCGACCGCGGGCGGAAATCGCGAAATTCACGCGCGGATCTTCCGGCATCCATTTAGCGTGGTCGTCCTTGCGCACCGCAGGTTCTGTACCGAACAAGGTAATGTAGTAGCGGACGGATTGACCGAGGTCAGCGACGTCGACGTGTCCGTGCGATCTTGTCATGGCGGGGCTCCTTCTTGACAGAGTGTGTCGTGTCAACAACTTTGCCCGGCGCACAGGCAGTGACGCCGCAGCCCGCCCCCTCGCAGCAGTTTTCCGAGAGATAGCCAATCAGGGCGTTCATAGCCGGGTAGTCGGTGGTCTGGTATAGGGTTCGGCCGTCGCGTCGGTTCATAATCAGGCCTGCATGGCGCAGACCGGCGAGATGAAACGAGAGGGTCGCCGGTGCGAGAGCCAGCGTCTTGCCAATAGTGCCTACCGGCAGGCCGGCCTTTCCGGCCTGCACCAGCAGCCGGTAGATGGCTAACCGGGTGTCGTGGGCCAGTGCGCCGAGGGCGCGTACGGCGGTTTCTGAATCCATGTTTCTAGTTTTATCGAATTAATATTTGCTGTCAAGCCCAGCACTTCAGATCAGGAAGTGCTCCACAGACGAACCGACACGGCTATCGATGGTCTATTGCTGAACCCGCCGGATCGGTTTTGGCCGTTGATAATTATGGGCATTCCTGCGGATTGTGCGGGAAGGATGATGAAAATCAACAACCATCCGGATTCCGTTGTTGCCAACGCCAGGCATCACGGCACATGTCTCCTAGCGTAAATTGCGTACGCCAATCGAGTCGTTCGGCCGCAAGTGTTGGATCCGCATAGGTCATCGTGGCGTCACCGGCACGGCGCGCCGCAAACCGGTGCGGGATAGACACGCCGTTCACCTGCTCAAACGTTTTAAGCAATTCGAGCACACTGGTCCCCCGACCGGTACCCAGGTTGAGGATCTGAAAACCTTCTCTATCGGCGGAGTTTTCGAGCGCATGCAAATGACCGCGCGCCAGATCTACCACATGGATGTAATCGCGGATCGCCGTACCATCCGGAGTCGGGTAATCACGGCCGAACACCACGAGCTCCGGCTGCCGCCCGACTGCCACTTGGCACAGGTAGGGCATGAGGTTGTTGGGTGTGCCCACGGGGGCTTCGCCGATGAGCCCGCTTGGGTGGGCCCCAACAGGGTTGAAATACCGCAATATCACTGCACGCCAGGCTGGATTTGCCAAGCAGAGATCGGTCAGATACTCCTCCACGATGCGCTTGCTACGCCCGTAAGGATTAGAGGGCGCCGCGGGCAAGTCCTCGCGGAGCGGGGAGCCAACCGCCTGCCCATACACTGTCGCCGAGGAACTGAACACTACGCGCTTGACAGCATATCGATCCGCAGCCTCAAACAGCGTGAAACTGCCGCGCACGTTGTTGCTGTAGTACTTGAGCGGATCAACTACCGATTCTGCCACGGCCTTCGCGCCGGCGAAGTGCAGAATCGCATCGAACTTCTTCAGGCTTAAAACATGCTCGATAGCCGCAGCGTTCCGCACATCAAGATGGTAAAAATCTATCTGGCGCCCGGTAAGCTCTTCAATCTGCTCCAGCACTTTGGGCGAGCTATTGGAAAGATTATCCACGATCACAACGTCGTGACCGGCATTTTGAAGTTCTACGCACGTATGAGAACCGATATACCCGGTACCGCCCGTGACGAGAACTTTCATGAGGAGTTCATGCCATGAGTGTTAATTCGTATCACGCGGACCACCAATAAGGCCCTTACGAGATATATACCGCTGAGGTAGAGGGATATATCCAAGAATTTACCGTCAAACCGCAGATACATCGGATTGCATCTGCTCTGCTGGTTCACGATTCACCATCAGCTGCTGATCTGTCCAGTGCAGGATTTCAAGGCTGCCATCATGCTTCTCTACCAGCGCGGTGCACGATTCGACCCAGTCGCCATCGTTGCAATACAGTACCTTGTCATGCAAAGCGATTTCGGCACGGTGGATATGGCCGCAGACCACGCCGTGCACGTTGCGTTTCAGGGTCTCACGGGCGACTGCCTGCTCGTAGTCACTGATGAACTGGGTCGCATTCTTTACCTTGTGCTTCATGTACGCGGCCAACGACCAGTACGGAAAACCGAGTTTGCGGCGAAACACATTCAGCCAGCGATTGAAATACAGCAGCCAGTCATAGGCCCGATTACCGAGCATTGCCAACAAGCGACTGCACTGCACTACCCTGTCAAATTCATCCCCATGCAACAGTAGCAGGCGCTTGCCGGCCGCAGTAACGTGAACGGCATCACGGCGGATGGCCACATTGCCAAAATCCATGTCCACATAATCGCGGAATACTTCGTCATGATTCCCGGGTATATAGACTACCTGTGTACCACGCTTAGCTTTTCCGAGAATGGTGCGGATTACATTGTTATGCGCCTGTGGCCAGAATAGACGGTTGCGCATTTCCCAGACGTCAATGATATCGCCGATAAGATAGAGATATTCTGATTCAGTATTGTGCAGAAAATCCAGCAGGCTGTCGGCCCGGCAACCTCTGAAGCCAAGATGCACATCAGAGATAAAAATGCTCCGGAAGCGCAGTGATGTTAGTTGATGAACCGTCACGATTACCCTCAATACTGGTGAATTGAGAGTGGAACTTAACTTGGCGGTATGACAAATATGGGTCAATTGAATGACCACGCCATGAATACTGATTTTTATAAAATCGCTTTGGAAATTTGTAGTTAGGATGCACATCTAAGAATATGGTTTATAACCACGACATGACGGTGACATAAATCCATAACGATCACGTCACTAACCTGCAATCATGTTCTTCTACTGTTGCAGCAACATCTTTGAACAATTGACGCCGTACCCAATTACCTACAGTTAACAAGTATCCTCCGTGAATGGAAACTGCAAGCAATGCTCGATTTCCACAGTTGGCCCCATTACATTTCCGTGTACGGCTACCTTGCGGTCTTCCTATTATCGATCGTGGAGGGACCACTGGTAACGATATTCGCTGCCTTTCTCGCGGCGCAAGGCCTGCTTAATGTTTTCGCTGTTTATGTGGCGGTTGTCGCCGGTGATCTGGTAGGCGACGTGCTCACCTACGGAATTGGGCGTTGGTTTGTTGGACGCCTGCCTTGGCGTTTGGGCATACGCAGCCGCGCGGTCAGACAACACATCGAAACTCTGCGCACACATATCCATGCACGCACCCTACACATTCTTTTATTCGGGAAACTCACGCATTCGGTTGGATTTGCAGTTTTGCTGGCAGCCGGTGCCGCCCGAGTTCGTCTGGGCGCCTTCATTCTTTACAATTTTCTGGGAACTTTATTGAAATCATTTGTGTTTATAGTCATCGGGTATTTCTTTAGCCGCTTCTATAAAGACTTTAGCGTCCAATTCCAGACGGTCAGTTTGATAGGTCTGGGATTGGTCATGCTTATGATGATGTACCTGATGCATCGGTTGTGTGTCTCGGATAACGACCGAAAGGGGTTGGAGTAACTATGCGGATTGCAGTATTTACTGACAATTTTCATCCCGAAATAGGCGGGATTCAGGATTCGATTCGCACAAACGTCCGTGAACTTTGCGCACGCGGCCACGAAATCATGGTATTCGCTCCCGCGGCCGCGGCCCGCGATTATCAACGCGCGAATCTGCCAGTAGCGGAACCTGATCTTGGTCAGAATGTTACGATCCGACGACTGTTCTCAGTGCCGATGCATAGCTCGAGCCAGCAATCGCGTGTCGTGATACCGACCGGACGGTGCTGGCGTGAGGCTGTGGCATTCCAGCCTGATATTATTCATTCGCATAGTTTCCTAGGTGTTGGTTTGGAAGGCTTATGGGCTGCGCGGCGCCTTGGGGTGCCGCTGGTGGGCACCAATCATTGGGCCGTGAGTGCATTTGATATGTATGCGCCGCTCGCGCGCGGCGCATTCCGGCGCGTGAGCTCACGCGCCGTGGTCCGCTACTATCAATACTGTGACTATGTTACCGGACCTTCTCGCTTCACGATTGAGGATATGCGGGCCAATGGTCTCGACCGACCGTGCTCGGTGATTTCCAATCCAATTGACACGACGTTTTTCCACGCGGTTTCGGAGACCAAAAGACAAAGACTGAAAGCTCGCATGGGTTTTGGGGCCGCCACCGTCATCTATGCCGGGCGTCTTGCGCGCGAGAAGCGTATCGATGTACTCATTCGTGCCGTGGCCACTGTGCAGAAGAAATTGCCTGCAGTCACGTTGGTGCTGGCAGGGCATGGAAGCTCGAGAGATAAATTGAAAGCGTTGACACATGAACTTGGAGTTAACCGTCAAGTGTACTTTGTCGGTACGCTCGCTCATAACGAGCTAGCCGATCTCTTTTCCGCCGCCGATCTATTTGCAATCGCCAGCACCTCGGAAACCCAGAGTATGGTACTCATGCAGGCGATGGCCTGCGGACTACCGGTTGTGGGCGCCCGTTGCGGCGGTCTGATTGAATACATCCCAGCAGCGGTCGGGCTGCTGGCGAATCCAGGATGTTCGTCTGACTTGAGTGGAAAATTAGCACAAATCTTCGCATCGGAACCGTTACGTCAAAAAATGGGAAGACATGCTCAAAGATTCGCCAAGGAGTTTTCTATTTCTTCAATCGCGGACGCCTGGGAAAATGTCTACACGAAGCTTGTGCACGATCGTTCCTCTGACAGCTTGCCATCGGAAACCACCCTACAATTTACACAAGGAATTAGTCATGCGCTTGAGCATCATCATTCCGGCTTATAACGAAGAAAAGTTCATATCTGACTGTCTGGAGTATGTGCGGACAGATATTCATCGCTGTTCCCCCCCCGATTTGATTGAAGTGCTGGTGATCGATAATGCGAGTACGGACAATACCGCAGAAATCGCCAGATCATTTCCCGGTGTACGTGTCGTGCATGAACCATTAAAGGGATTGACCCGGGCACGCCAGAGGGCCTTAAGCGAAGCCAACGGTGACATACTGGCGTTTGTCGACGCCGATACGCGCATGCCGCCGTGGTGGATCATGCGCGTACTAAAGTCGTTGGATGCGGATCGCCGTATCGTGTGCGTCAGTGGACCGTATATTTATTATGACGCCACAATATTAAGCCGCATTTTAATCCGTCTCTACTGGATACTTCTGGCAATGCCCACGTACTGGATAACACGCTATATGGTCGTGGGCGGCAATTTCGCGGCGAGAAAGACCGCACTGACCGAGATCGGCGGCTTTGACACAAAAATTGAATTCTATGGCGAGGATACCAACATCGCGCGGCGGTTGTCCGCGGTGGGCAAAGTGAAATTCAGTATGCGGCTACCGATGCCTACCTCATCGCGCCGCCTGCATGCCGAGGGGTTATGGGGCACAGCCCTGAAATACGTGGCCAATTTTCTGTCGGAAGTGGTCTTGAAGCGGCCGGTTACGCGCTCCTACCGGGACATCCGCTAAGCGGATTTTGTCCGATCCAACCAGGGTTGAATTCAATATGCTTAAATCGTTCCACGCTGCGGTTAAACAAATGACCGCTTCTCCTTTGCGACCGGTGTCAGCGTTGGCGCCGCGGGCTTGCGCATACGCTTTGCTGATGATTTATGGTTCTTTACTTTGATAGCTGCCTTATGCATTTTACCCAGGGCTATCTCGAAGGCACTTATCGCCTGAGCTATTTCCTTTACAGCCTTTTTGACATCTTGTGTTGTGAGATCGATCTTCTTGTCACACTTCTTGCATTTTAACGTCTTATTCTTCTTCATCCATTTCATCTTCTTCTCATGTGCCTTACCACATGCGTGGCAGGTAATGCGTACCGGTGAGTCCTCTAAAAATTTATACATGTCGCTGTTCTCCCAGTATCAGGATATAAATTCAACTTACTAATAATACCTGTGCCTATAGAATAGCCCAATATCTATGGGCGATTGTTACAGTGTTGGCGCTAGTCTTGAAAGGACCCGTTTGGCACCGTGATACTCAGCATAACTCCGGGGCAAGTCCGGTTGCAATGCTCAAGATATTGGCTGGTCAGATTGTACGGCGACTATGCATCAACTGCGTCCATAGCGGCTTGCGAGATAGCCGGCGCCCATCAGCAGCATGAACGGCATAAGCCAGCTTGCAAGATGCGGTTTGCCTATCTCGGTAACCGTAACCGCTGCAAAAACCGCAATAGCGGCGATGATGCAATTCAACCAGTCGCCGAATAGTGCTTTTAGCAAAATTTTCATCGCTGCACCTCCATAGCTTTATTGTAAGTCACGCGCAACCACTGGGCGACCAGTAAGCCACCGCCCAAATAGATTCCCAGTAACGGCAGCAGGCTCAAATCGCCATCCCACCAGACCCTGGTGCCGGCCATGGTTTCCATGGTCCACAAGGTACCGAAGGACAACAACATGCTGCCCACAATGAACTTGATCGTGTTCTCCGGAACCCGGCTGAGCGGGGCTCGCACCCATATGCCCGCGAGGGCCACTACGCCAAATGCCAGCAGTGCAGCAACGCCAGCGCTGGCAAGTTGCTTGTCCTTGGTGCCCAGCGCCACGACGATAAGGCATACTTCCAGACCTTCCAGGAGCACGCCCTTGAAGGCGACTAGCCATGCTGCGTGCCGGTTGGCTCGGGCAAGCCCTTCACGTGCATGGGCAAACTCTTCCTCTTCGTCATGCAGGTCTTTAAGGCCCGCGCGGCGTGCGATGGCCTTGGCAAGCCAGCGTAGGCCGAACAGAATCAGGAACAGGCCAATGATGCCGCGCAACCAGTCGATGTGTGCGCCCAGCATCAGCAGGCCGCCGCCTGCAAACGCACAGCCAGACAACAGCAGCATCGCCCCCAGCGCGGCGCTAAGCGCCGTGCGCCAGCCTGCGGTAATGCCGACGGCCAGTACGATGGTGAAGGCTTCGACCCATTCCACGCACGCGGCCAGAAAAACCGCGGCAAACATTCCCCAGTTCACCTGCATCATCATGTCTGATTCTCCATTGGATATAGAAACACATGCTGCACATCGGTATACAACCTACCTCGTGGGGGCGGCGGGTCGTTTTCGAGGGTACATAACCAGCGAGCCTGGCCGGGCAAGCTCCAGTAGGCTCGGAAGACACCTGATTCGAAAGCGCAATGCGCGAGTTCGCAAGGAATGCCGTCCGCACCATTGATGCTCACGCCTTCAGGGCGCGCGTAGACATTGCACTTATCGCCATTCGAGACATCCTGTGGCGTCGCGGGCAGGAAATGCCCCGCAATGCGCACACCGTTGACTCCGTCCCGTATTTCCATTACTGCGTCAAGTCCGCCTTCAGCGCCGGTGAAACGCGCGATGCGCGCGGTGCGTGGCTGAGCGTAGAGCGCGGCGGGGCTCGCACACTGCACCAGCCGTCCGCCTTCCAGAACTGCGATGCGATCCGCCAACCGCCAAGCGTCCACCGGATCATGGCTAACCAGCAGGGTTGTAATGCCCTCTTCGCGCACCACTCGCAACATTTCTAGCCGCAACGCTTCCGTGGTGTCCACATCAAGACTCGAAAATGGTTCATCCAACAGTAGCAGACGTGGCCGCGAGGCGAGCGCCCGGGCGAGGCCAACACGCTGCTGCTGGCCACCGGAGATCTCTCCGGGCCGCCGCGCTGCCAGTTCATCTATCTGGAGTCTGCGCAACAAATTCATGGCTTGGCTGCGATCGTCGCCGGGCAGCGCGGCGGCCACATTATCAAGACAACTCATGTGCGGCCAAAGTGCGAAGTCCTGGAAGACCATGCCCATGCGGCGGCGGCGCGGCGGAATAAACACGCCATCGGCGGGTGAATCTACGCACACCCCATCCAGGTGGATGCGTCCAGCGTTCACCCGCTCAAGTCCGACGGCTAGCCGTAGCAACGTTGATTTACCGGCCCCCGAACCGCCGATAATCACCAGCAGCTCGCCTTCCTGGATGCTTAAATCCAGCTGCTGCAACACCGCACGTCGGTCGAGGTGCTTGTCGACGAGCTCAAACTGCAACAGGCACATCGTGGTATTTCCGGTTATGGTTCTGGGCAAGGTGCATCAAGCCGGCGGCACCAGCGCCGAACAGGAACAAGACCCCCATGGCTGCAAGCCCGAGGCGCGCGGCTTGGGTGTAATCCAGCGCCTGATTAAAAGCTACGATGGCTACCCCGAAGGGTGGGCGACCCGGCGGATACAAGAGTTCGGAAATCGGTAACTCGAAAAAAATCGCGCCAAACGCCAGCGCATAACCCCAACATAAGGGGTCGGCGATTAAGGGCAGGCGCACGTCCAAAAGACGGGTTTCGTGGTTGGCAACGTGCACGGATGCCGCTTCGTGCAAACCACGCGGCACTTGACTGAGTGGTGCCTGCAGTAATCTCAACAGCATCGGTACCTGAGCGGCGCCGTAAGCAAGCACCAGCAGCAAGGGAGTGCCGTATAGCGGCAGCCAGCCGCCATTGAAGGCGATCAAATAGGCTGCACCCAGGATCACTCCCGGAATCGCCATGTTTACCAGCGTCATGATATCCACCGCTTGCCCATACCAGGTGCCACGCGCGCGCAACGCGGGCCAGATTGCAAAAACGCCCAAAAGTGCAAGCGCCGCCCCGAGCATCGCGTAGCACAGAGAGTTGAACAAACTGGACCACGCCGCGATGTCGCCGGCAGTGCCCGAGGCACCACCCACAGCGGCATAGGCAAGCCCGGCGAGCGGAATCAGCACCCCAAAAATTGCGAATAAACAAACAGCAAGTGCCGCTACGAAACGCCCGCTTTGCGGCAGAGCACAGCGTGCTAACGGCTTTGAGCGTCGAGTTTTCAGCGCCACTGCACGACGGTGATGTATCAATGCCTGCACAGCAGCCGCCATCACCGCGAGTCCCACTAGCGGCAAACTGAGCAGCGCGGCGGCGCGAAAATCCGGAGGCGCGCTGGTAAGCTGCGTATAGATAGCGTACGTCACAATGGGCAAATGGATCGCAGCCCCCAGGGTCGCGGGAATGCCGAATTCCTGGATGGTCTCAACGAATACAACCACCGCTGTGGCGGCGGCGGCGGGCAGCAGTAAGGTGATGATGACGCGCGAGGCGCGTACCCTCGGCACAGCGAGAGTTGCCAGGGCATCGAACAGATCGTTGCCCAGCATCCGCCATACCGCCAAGCCAGTGAAATAGGCGAACGGCAAGCCTTTCATGGTCAACAAAAAAATGATCCCCAGAACGCCATTAAAGTACCCGGCCCACACGCTGTCCCGCATCCAGGGTGCGTCCATTACGATCTGCCAACCGGTGGTCAACAAATAACTTGGAAACAGAAACAACAGCCATATGATCGGCGTAATCAGGCGACGCAATGGAAATACCCAGCGGTCAGACAACCAACCGAGGGCAAGTCCTGGCACGACACTTAGCAGGCTGACTGCAATACCGATAAGCACGCTATTACGCACAGCTACGATCGAAATCGTTCTCGAAGAAGTGCTGCTTGAGAAGGCACCCAGCAGGAACCAGATCACCGGAATCACGAACAACGCCGTGAAAAGTAGCAGCCCGAACAAGGGCGCGGCGCGAAGGCGGCGGTAGTTAATCATGTTGAGTGCTCATTAATTCAACCCCATCACATTGCTGAACCAGGGGCTGAGCACCTTATCCAGTTTGCCCCAATAAATAGGATTGAGATGCGCAAGCGTGACCTGACTGATTTTTGGTAACTGAGAATTCGGCGATGCTTCTTGCGTCAGTGGCCAGTAAAGACTGTCTGCAGAACCCTCCTGGCTGCGCAACCGGTTGCCGTTGGCACTGAGCACGAATTGCATGAACTTCCTGGCTGCAACCAGATTGCGGCCGTGCAAGCCAGCGGATATCACCATGACACTCGGGAGGTCATACGCGGGTTGCGGCAGAATAACGCGTAAGCCCGGATCGTGCCGCTGCCAATAATAGGCGGCGGAGGACTGCACCACCGCTATCTCGATCTGGCCGCTTTTGAGTGCTGTCAATGTCGCGTTATTCTTCGCATAAACGTGCAGGCCGTTACGTTTGAGCGCCTCGATGAAGGTTTGACCGGCAGGCCAGCCCCCGCCTTGTGTCAGCAACCCCGCAAGCACCGGCAACGCCGGCCCGGAGATTGCCGGATTATTCATGCCCACCCGTCCGCGCAACCCGGGCCTCAGCAGGTCCTTCCAGGCAAGTGGAGGTCCTGCGGCAAAACTTTGCGGCACAACAAACACGCCTGCCAATGTCAGCCCCGTGGGTATATAGGCTCCGTCGGGGGACTGCTCTGCACGGCCGATCGCGTTCCAGCTCACGGGTAGCGCCAGCCCATGGGCAGCCAAGTCCGCCGCGGCCAAACCCTCGGCGGCTTCAGGTCCATCGAACCACGCCACTTCCCAGTGTGGGGTGTGCCCCTCGGCGGTGATCCTTGCCAGCAGCGGTCCGGTGCTGAGCCGCACTACCTCGACCGAATCGCCGCTGAGGTGCTGATAGGCCTGTGCCACGTCTGCGCAGTAATCCAACGCGCAGTACAGTACCAATGCTCCGCCCCGCGACCGCGGCCACAGGTAAATAATCGCCGCCCCCATGAGCAGCAACACAATGAGACTCGCCCCGATTAAACGACGCACTCGTTTGGGCTCAAAAATCTAGAGAGAGATAGATTTATTTCGTCAGTCACAGTTATCACTGTGTCGTGCTGAGTTTGACGGCGATTTGGAACGTAGTCGCCTGGCGAGGTAGCCCTTTTAGAAACGGCGGAAAGCGGCTGGATTTCACTTTCGCGAGTGCCGCCTGATCAATCGGTGGGATTCCGCTGGAACGCTCGAGTTTCGCCCATAACAACCGGCCCGACGGGTTCAGTTCGAATATAACCGTAGCGATGCCATGCAGGCGCATCGCGCGCACCATGCCCGGAACCCTTAAGCCCGACTGGATCGCTGAATTGAGCATTGCCGTGTAGCGGGCCAATACGCTGCGGGTATTTTCTACGACAGTTTGAGGCGGTGGGGGAGGCGCGTAGGCAGGAACTTGGAACGTGGGAAGTGGCAATGAGACATCGCGTGAAACCGCCAGCACCGGCAGACTGGGCACGATGTCAGCCGGGGTGGCCACGGCGGCCGTGGGCACCAAGTCCGGTACCGGCGGTAACGGTGCCGGCGGCAGTGGTTCAACCACGTGTATGGCGATGCGCTGCGGCGGTCTGGGTGGCGTGACCGGTCGCCGGTGGCCGACCAGCCAAACAAGACTTACCAGCAACAACAGTTCCAGCACCAGCCCTATACCGAGGGAGCGCGAGAACGGCAGGCCTTTCATACGGCGTAAGTACGACCCAGCCGGGCGCTGATCCTCTGCCACACCGTCCGCTACAGGTACGTGGTGCACAGTCGGACTCAGCGCCGATGCCTTCATAGAAGGATGATTGCCACCATCACCTCTTGTTAGGCCTAGCGGAGCCTGCATATATTTTGCCTCCGCGTGGATTCCGGCCTTAGAACTTGGCCGATGCCGTCAGGAATAGTGTGCGCGATGACCCCGGATAGGCGAGGACGGCATTCACACTTTGTGGCACCACGAAGTAGCCACCGGCAGAAATCCACTGGAAATTATTGTATTTTTTGTTGAGCAGGTTCAGAACCGAGACACTGAAGTCCCACTCGCGCACAGCGCCGCCGTGCATCGGCACCCTGGCTTCCAGCGCGGCATTCATTAGGCCGTAGCTTGGCATCTCCTGGTTGCTGGGGATAGCGAGATTGTCGTTGAACATATATTCGGCACCCGTGTACTGGTACCAGATACGCGGTTCAAGAAGGACGTTGCCCTCAGGCAGGGCCGTATAGAGACCCACATTGAACGTGGTTTTTGGAATGTATGACACCGGCAGGCCATTGTAGGACAGTCCACCTTGCAGGTCATAGGTAACAAAATGCGAATTCTCCAGACTCAGATTCACGAACCCATGGACGTTGTACGCAAAGTCATTGTCTGCATACAGGTTAAAACCGCGGTACTCGGAACTACCCGACGCAGAAGTCAGGTAAGTGCCGTTTGCACTGGTGATGCCGATGAGCTGGTTGTTAAACCTCAGGTCATAGCCGTTGGCCTGCAAAAAGAAATCGTGCAGCATACCGGCGTCCGCCAAGTGGAGCTTGATGCCCGCCTGCAGGTCGGTTCCCTTCTCGAGCGATAGCGATGAGGCGATGATGCTCTGGTACGGACCCCCGCCACCACCGTTGCCGGGCTGACGGTAGGTACTTGCCCAGTTGGCATAGAGCGCCAGCGACGGCGTTGTCTGCCAGTTGAGATCGATTGAGGGCTCGACCTTGGTGAATGAAGTCATCGCGTTGGGCAATGTTCCCTGATTGTTCGCGGGATTTGCACCAGGAAAATCCACGGCGCCGTTATTCACATAATCGGTCTGGTAATTGATCAACCGGGCGCCCGGCGTGATAGTCAAGGAAGCCACCGGACTGATAGCGTCCTGCACGAACAACGCTGCATTACGCAGATACCAGTAATTGCTGCGGTAATGTCCGCTAGGCAAAAACTGCGTGGCATTGAAGGGTGGATTGGGATTCCAGAAGGACTGGCGACTGTTG
>Ga0307372_10005189_pt1 | contig 19690 bp, 15 predicted proteins | sample OX1MG_FD_202533 | JGI IMG/M metagenome (GOLD analysis project Ga0307372, IMG submission 202533) | Soil microbial communities from Risofladan, Vaasa, Finland - OX-1 | ecosystem: Environmental > Terrestrial > Soil > Coastal area > Acid sulfate soil | place: Finland: Risofladan, Vaasa | collected...
CACCCCGGTGCAGACCGTGGTCTGGGTGGGGCGCAGCCCGACGATCTCGACGGTGTCGCCCACCTTCAAGATGCCCTGTTCGATCTTTCCGGTGACCACGGTGCCACGCCCGGTGATGGTGAAGACATCCTCGATGGGCATGAGCAGGGGCTTTTCGGTGTCCCGGGTGGGCTCGGGGATGTAGTCATCCACCGCCGCCATCAGCTCCAGGATGGCCTGCGCCCACGTCTCGTCGCCCTCCAGGGCCTTTAGGGCCGAGACCTTGACGATGGGGGTGTCATCCCCGGGGAACTCGTATTCGTTGAGGAGTTCCCTGACCTCGAGTTCGACCAGGTCCAATAGCTCCGGGTCATCCACGGCATCGGCCTTGTTGAGGGCCACCACGATGTAGGGCACGCCTACCTGGCGGGCCAGCAGGACGTGCTCCCGGGTCTGGGGCATGGGCCCATCGGCGGCGGAGACGACCAGGATGGCCCCATCCACCTGGGCCGCCCCGGTGATCATGTTCTTGATGTAGTCAGCATGTCCGGGCATGTCCACGTGGGCGTAGTGGCGCTTGTCCGTCTCGTATTCCACATGGGAGATGGAGATGGTGATGCCCCGGGCCTTCTCTTCGGGGGCATTGTCGATCTGGTCGAAGGCCTTGAACTCCACCGCCCCGGGGTTGCGGTCGTGGAGGGTCTTGGTGATGGCCGCCGTGAGGGTGGTCTTACCGTGGTCGATGTGGCCCATCGTGCCCACGTTGAGATGCGGCTTGGAGCGCTCGAACTTCTTCTTGGCCATTGGGAATCTCCTGCTCTGCCCGTTCCTGGGGGGTAGATATTTTTCGGTCTGACTTGGTAGCGGCGGTCGGATTCGAACCGACGACAACACGATTATGAGCCGTGTGCTCTAACCACCTGAGCTACGCCGCCAGGTCGGGCCCGGCCGGGCCCTGAGCCCCCTGTCGGAATCGAACCGACGACACCAGCCTTACCATGGCTGTGCTCTGCCGACTGAGCTAAGGGGGCGCAACGGCCGGGATCGCCCCCGGTCGCAAGCCCACAATGATATCAATGGCCCCCCTGTCAACCTCAGATGACGAAGGGCAGTACATGCAGGTCAGACTGGCCACTCCGACCGACAACGAGGCCATCCGGGCCATCTACAACCGCGAGGTGGTCGGATCCACGGTCGTGTTCGACCTGGTTCCCCGCACCCCGGCCGAGCAGCGCCGCTGGCTGGAGGAGCATTCCGGGCCCTACCCGGCCGTGGTGGCCGTGACCGATGACGGCGCCGTGGCCGGCTTCGCCTCCCTTAGCCCCTACCGGCCCAAGCCGGCTTACGCCACCACCGTGGAGGACTCGGTCTACGTCGACCCCGGCCACCAGGGCCGGGGGGTGGGAAAGGCCCTGCTGAGCGAGCTGGTCCGCCTGGCCGCCGCCCACGGGTTCCACGCCGTCGTGGGCCGGATCGTGGGGGACAACGAGGTCTCCATCGGACTGCACCGGGTCTGCGGGTTCGAGCTGGTGGGGGTGGAGAAGGAGGTGGGCCGGAAGTTCGGCATGTGGCTGGACGTGGTCGTGATGCAGTGCTTGCTGTAGCGGTTGACCACCGACTCCGGCGGTAGCGCCCCGCCCGGGGTTGGGCCCCCGGGCACGGCGCCGGGCGCGGCCCGAAGGGCCTGTGTGCCCGCCGCCATGGACATCACCGAGGCGGGCGCGGCCCGAAGGGCCCGGGTGCCCGCCGCCATGGACACCGCCGAGGCGGGCTCAGCCCGCCTCGGCGGCCCGCCAGAGGTACCAGGCGGCCACGCTGCGGTAGGGGGCGAAGCGGGCGCCGGCCTCCTCCAGCCCGCGAGGGGCGGGCAGGTCGTCCAGGCCGTAGGCGACGGCGTAGCCCTTTCGGACCCCGTAGTCCGAGCTCGGCCATACGTCGAGGCGACCCAGGGTGAAGATGCAGAACATCTGGGCCGTCCAAGGGCCGATGCCCCGGAGCCGGACCAGTTCGGCCACGATCTCCTGGTCGGTGCGGCGCCCGATGCGGTCCAGGCCCAAGCTGCCGTCGGCCACCGCCTCGGAGAGCCCGAGGATGGTCGAGGCTTTGGAGCCGGAGAGGCCGGCGCCGCGGAGGACAACTTCGCCGGCTCCCAGGACGGCCTCGGGGGTGACCTCACCACCCAGGGCGGCCACGAAGCGGGCGTGGATGGCGGCGGCGGCCGATCCGGCCAGCTGCTGATAGAGGACCGACTCCACCAGGGCGGCGAATCGGCTGGCTCCGGCCCTGGTCCCTCTCCGGGCCGAAGGGCGAGAGAGGACGCAGGGTCCGTGCCTGGCCACCAGCCCGGCCATGACCGGATCGGCCCCGGCCAGGTGGGCTTCCGCCTCCGCCAGCCGGGAGCGGGTCAAACTGAGGTCAGTCGGCCAGCAGGGCCTGGGGCCGCAGCTGGGCCAGCACTGCCTGGCGTTCGGCCAGGATGGCCCGGATTCGGGTTACCAGCGGCGGAATGGGAATGGCGAGAAGAACGGCCAGAGCCAGGGCCACCGACCACAGACTGGCCCGGGCCAGCTCCTGAACCAGGAGGTATCCACCCGGGAAGCCGATGAAGGAGCCGACGAGCGTGGTGGCCACCAGGATGGGCCTCCACCGCCCGAAGCCGATGGGGGCCAGCAGCACCACGCCCCAGGCCAGATACCACGGCTGGACCACCGGGCCTAGGACGACCACGACCAGCAGGCTCAGGCCGATGGCCTTGATCACCCCGATCCGGTCGCTGTTGAAGAGCAGCCAGGCGCAGGCCACCAACGCTCCCAGCAACCCCAAGGTTCTGGTCAGGTGGAGCATCATCGACACCCCGAAAGGCAGATGCATCAGATGGGTGATGGAACCCAGGATCATGCCCAGGGCCGTGACCGGGTCCAGGACGGAGCGGACCACCGACGGGTTGTCCAGCGCCTTCACCCAGTCCCAGCCCAGCCCGGTGACCGCCGTCACCACCGCCGCCACTCCGGCGCCGATGACCCCGGCCGTGGTGAGGGGGCGGATCCGGTGGCGCCAGGGCACCCCGGCTCCGACCCAGTTCCAGCCGATGTAGACCAGGCCGATGGCCGCCGGGGCCTTGACCATGGCCGCCAGGGCACACAGAACTATGCCGACTACGGGCCGTCTTCGTTGGGCCATGGCCAGTCCGGCCACCAGGAGGCCGAGCATGAGGGCGTCGTTATGGGCTCCGGCTATGAGATGGAGAAGGACCACCGGGTTGAGAACGGCCAGGGTGAACACGGTCCCGCCGTCTCGACCCATGGAGCGGGCCAGCATGGGCAGGAAGATGCCCAGCAGGATCACGCCGGCGAGGGACAGGAGGCGCAGGCCCTCCACCGTGGCCAGCACGTGGTGGCCGGTCAGGGTCACGATCCCGGCATCCAGGATCATGAAGACGGGCCCGTAGGGGGCCGGGGAGGCGCCCCAGAGCTGGTCCACATAGGGGTAATAGGCATTGGCCACCCCCAAGGCGTCGGGGCCGTGGTGATAGGGGTTGATCCCCTGGGTGACCATGGCCCCCTGGGCGGCATAGCTGTAGACGTCCTGGCTGAACAACGGCGGGCCGATGAGCAGGGGAAGGACCCACAATGCCGCCACGGCCGCCAGGGCGGCCACGGGGAGCGGCCGCTGGTCGGAGCGGGACGGGGAAACCGTCCTCAGCATGTCCAGCCAGGCCCGGATGAGCAACAGCATCCCGCCGTAGGAGCACACCAGGGAGACCAGGACATTGCGGCCGGGGGGCGTGGTGATGGAGGGCACCCCGAAGAACCAGGCTCCGGTCACCTTGAGAGAAAAGGGAGATCCGAACTGGGAGGCCCCATAGGTGATGGCCATGGTCGACAGCAGGCCGAGCAGGGCCGGTCGGGCCAGCCGTCCGGCGATGCGGCGCAGGTCGGTCTCGGGCTCGGCCCGGGCCTGACCCGAGTCCGACCGTCCATCCACGGTCAGAAGGCCGAACGCGGCCCAGGACGCCGTCGCCCAACGACGAAGGTTCCCAGCAACTCTGTCGGAGGCGTGGGGGGGGACACTCACTCCGTCGCCATTTTGCCAGAGTGGAAGGGGTACGGACATGCAGCCGACGCCTTCCCGCCTGGTCAGGGGGCCAAACCGACCTCCCGGGATGGCCGCGCCGGTCCCGATAGGCCTCCCCTGCCGCCGATCAGGCCACCTGGGCCCCGGGCTCCATCTGGTGCTCGACCATGGCTTCGATGCGCTCGGCCGGCACCGCCGGGGAGTAGTAGTAGCCCTGGATCAGCGGACAACCCAGCTCCCTGAGCTTCTCCAGCTGAGTTGGGGTCTCCACCCCCTCGGCCACCGTGTTCATGCCGAGGCTATGGGTCAGGCGGATGACGGCGGCCACGATCTCGCTGTCCACCGACTCCTCGCCCAGCCCGTCCACGAAGGACTTGTCGATCTTCACCACGTCGACCGGGAACTTCTTCAGGTAGGACAGCGAGGAGTAGCCGGTCCCGAAGTCGTCAATGGCCAGCCGGACCCCGAGCGCCTTGAGCTCGGCCAGCGTGGCCAGGGTGGTCCGCAGGTCCTGCATGATCACCGTCTCGGTGATCTCCAGGCACAGGTGACGGGCTTCGAACCCGGTGCTGGCCAGGATGGCGGCCACATCCCGGCCCAGGTGACCGTCGAGGAACTGCCGGCCCGAGAGGTTGACGCTCAGTCCGATCGGGTCCTCCCCGGGATGGGCATCGTGCATCGCCTTCACCGTCCGGCACGCCTCCTCCAGCACCATCCGCCCCAGGGGCAGGATGAGGCCGGTCTCCTCGGCTACGCCGATGAATTCCAGCGGGGACAGCAGAACGCCGTTGGAGTTCCAACGCACCAGGGCCTCGACCCCCTTGAGACGTTCGCCTTCGATCGACACGATCGGCTGGTAATGGACCCGCAGGTCCCCGGCCTCCAGGGCCCGACGCAACGAGGCTTCCAGTTCCAAACGCTCCAGGGCCTGGTCCTCCATCTCCGGACCGAACACGGCCAACGTGTCCCGGCCGGCCTTCTTGGCCTCTCGCATGGCCACCTCGGCGCCGTGGACCATGGCCTGGCCTTCGCTCAACTCCGAGTTGTTGACGGCCACGCCGATGGACAGGGACAGAATCACCTCCCGGCCCACGGCGGGGTAGGGCCGGCCCATCACGGCCAGGATGCGGGAGGCCAGCGCGAGGACCTCGGTCTCACTGGCGAGCGATTCGACCAGGACGATGAACTCATCGTCCCCCCATCGGCCCAGGGTGTCGTGAGGACCCAGGCACGACGCCACCCGCTGGGCCACCTGTCGCAACAGGGCGTCCCCGGCCCGGTGCCCCAGGCTGTCGTTGACCAACTTGAAGCGGTCCAGGTCCAGGAACAGGATCCCCACCGTGCCGGCTCGGCTGCCCAGGGCGTGCTGGAGCCGACTCAGAACCAGTGACCGGTTGGCCAGGTCGGTGGTCGGGTCGTGCAGAGCCTGGTAGCTGATCTGGGCCTCCAGCGCCCTCCTCTCGGTCATGTCCCGCAGGGCCATCACGGCCCCCGTGATCCGATCGCCCTCGTAGAGAGGGGAGGCGGTGACTCCGGCCGGCAGCGTGCCGGGCCCGGGGCGGACGAAGCGCTCATCCCCATAGACCGTCGGGCCGTCATGGTTCAGGGCCTCGAGCAGGGGACAGGGCGTCTCCGGCCCATGTATGACCCCGTCGCGACCGTGGAGGACTTCATGCACCGAACGGCCGAGCAGATCGTCGGCGGCTCGGCCGACCATGGCGGCCGCGGCCGGGTTGGCGAAGGTGATCAACCCACGGGTGTCGACGGCAATGACGCCCTCCGCCAGGCTGTCGGCAATGGCCCGGCTCTGTTCGGACAGTTGGCGGGTCCGATCGAACAGCCTGGCCGTCTGCATGGAGGCGGCCACCTGGTTGGCGAAGGTGGGCAGCACCTGGCGCTCCCGCCGCAGGGCCCGGGATGCCTCCACGAACCCGATGCGGAGCATGCCCAGACACTGACCCGAGTCCAGCAGCGGCGCCGAGAGGAGATCGGCCACGCCCAACCGGCGCATCTCCCGGCGTTGCCCGGGCAGAGCCCGACCGATGTGGACCCGCACCGTCCGGGTCTCGGAGCTGATGCGGGGCCAGAACCCCGGGGCCACGGCGTCGGTGGCCATGATGGAAATCTCGATGCCCCGGTGGGTCCACCGGCACACCTGGGACTGGCCGTCGGGACCGGTGATCATCAGCTCGACGAAGTCAGCGTCGAACAGCGAGGCGCCCGTGGTAACGACCGACCGGGCCAGCTCCTCGATGGCGACCTCGCTCAGTCGACCGGCCACCGATTGGAGCAGGCGCCAGGTGTCTGCCTCCTGAGTGGCCCGCAGGTAGCTCCGGTACACCAGGTAGACGAACCCCAGGAGGAGCGGCAGCATGAGCAGGGATGGCCGGTCGTACAGGTACATGGCCACCAGCCCCAGGCCGGCAATGGTGTTGCCGAGCCAGACGGCCACACTCAGAGGCAGGCTCCGCCTCACCTCCTCGGTCATCCGCAGGCCCTGGGACAGGGCGATGGCCCCCGAGACGCTGCACTGGTTCCAGATGAAGAACACCAACGAGGCCAAGCCCAAGCCCAGAAAGGTGGATCCCGAGTTCAATCTGGTGGCTGGGCCGCCGTGCAACACCCAGAACACCTGGGCGGAAAAGAAGGTGCCCAGAGCCATGCCCATGGCGTTGAAGGCAGCCTTATGAACAGGCCGGCGCAAGGCGAGGTGCATGGCCAGAACCCCGATCGGCACCCCCAGGACCAGCCACGGCGCCGCCACCAGGGCCAGGCCCGGCAACAGGAATGACTCCGCCCAGGTGAAGGAGTGGCGGTCGTGGCCGAATCGGATGTTGATCAGACTCAGGTCCGCCAGCGCCCCGATGGCCACCGCCACCACCGGCTGCCACCAGGCCACCGCCGACAAGGGACCGTGCTGGATGGCGCTCAGCGCCATTACCGCCCCGCCGGCCAACAGCACCACAGTGACGAAGAGACTCAGTGCAGGCGGCTCTGCCGATCGCACGTACCGGGCATACCGGTCTCTTGTCGTTAACAACAACCGCCACCCCTCCCGGTTGGATCCTTCTAATCTTCGAGACTAGAGAGGAAGGCAGGGTCCGACAATGGCTCTTCAGGACCATTTACGGCTGATCCGAAATAACGTCCTTCTATGGCCTGGAGGTTCATGGCCGGCGCCGCCTCAGCGATCCGGAAGGAAGGGATACTCCTCCCTCACCCGGTGGGTGAGAGCCGGGTCGATGTCGGCCAGCAGCACTTCCTCGGTATCGGAGGCGGCGGCCACGACCTCCCCGGTCGGGTCCACCACCATCGAGCCCCCCGCGTAGTCCTGGCCTCCCCCTTCACCCACCCGGTTGCAACCCACCACCCAGGCCTGGTTCTCGATCGCCCGGGCGATGAGCAGGTGCTCCCAGTGCCGACGCCGCGACGCCGGCCAGCTGGCCACGCACAGGTAGATCTCGGTATCGGCGGCGCGATGCCACCAGAGATCTCCGAAACGGAGGTCGTAACAGACGAAGGGTGTAATCCGCACCCCGGCCACCGACCAGGTGACGGTGCCCCTGCCGGCCTGGTACCGCTCGTGCTCACCGCTGTAGCTGAACGGCTTGACCTTGTCATAGGAGAAGCTCCCCTCCGATGTGGCCATGACGAACCGGTTGTGAACGCCTCCGGTGGCCACGCGGGTGGGGATGGAGCCGCCGATAGCCACGCCGTGGTCCTTGGCCACCCCGGCCAACCAGGCGAGCGTGGGCCCGTCCTCGTCCTCCGCCACCCGATCGGTGTCCATGGAGAAGCCGACCGCGAACATCTCCGGCAGCACGATCAACTCGGCCCCGGCCCCGACCGCCCCGCTCACCATCGGTTCCAGCCGGGCCAGCGAGGCGGCCCTGTCCTCCCAGCAGATGTCGCACTGGACGGCGGCTATCCGCACTTCAGCCGCCCCATTTCTGCAGTCGGGTCAATGCTTCGGCGATGACCTCGGCCCGCTTACAGAAAGCGAAGCGCACGTACGGCGCACCGGCTGCGCCGTTCTGGTAGAAGACCTGGGAGGGTATAGCCACCACCCCGCAAACTTCGGGCAGCCGGCGGCAGAACTCCAGGCCGTCATCAGCCCCGAGGGACCGGACGTCGATGGTGGCGAAGTAGGTGGCCGCCGGGACGAACACCCTCGCCCCTAAGCCCTCCAGGCCGGACACCAACTGGTCCCGACGGTCTCGGAGCTCGTCCCGCTGCCCGAGGAAGATCTCATCGGGCAGACCCAGGCCGGTGGCCACCGCGTACTGGAACGGGCCCCCGTTGACATAGGTGAGGAACTGCTTGGCCGTGCGAACCGCCGCCACCAGAGCCGCCGGGCCCACGCACCAGCCGATCTTCCAGCCGGTGACCGAAAAGGTCTTGCCGGCTGAGGAAACGGTCAGGGTCCGCTCGGCCATGCCGGGCAGGGCGGCCATCGGCACATGTGAACCATCGAAGACCAGGTGCTCGTAGACCTCATCGGTCACCACCAACACGTCGGCGGCCGAGGCCACCTCGGCCACGGCGGCCATCTCCTCGGCGCTGAACACCTTGCCCGTCGGGTTGTGGGGCGTATTGAGCAGGATCAGGCGGGTCCGGGCACTCACCGCCCGGGCCAAGTCGGCCCGATCCCAGCCACCGTCGGGAGCCAGCGGTACAAAACGGGGCACGGCACCGGCCATGGAGATGGCGGCCGTGTAGGAGTCGTAGGTGGGCTCGAACACCACCACCTCGTCACCGGGTTCACAGAGGGCGAGAAGGACGGCGGTGATGGCCTCGGTGGCCCCGGCCGTGACCAGCACCTCCGTGGCCGGATCCACCTCCAGCCCGTACCAGCGGCGCTGATGAGCGGCGATCGCCTCCCGCAGCGGTGCCACCCCCGGGCCGGGCGGGTACTGGTTGAGGCCCTGGCCGATGGCGGCCACGGCGGCGTCGAGCACCTCCTGGGGCCCGTCGTAGTCGGGGAAGCCCTGACCCAGGTTCACCGACCCGGTGACCTCGGCCAGGGCCGACATCTCGGCGAAGATGGTGGTCCCGAAGCCGCGCAGGCGCGAGGCGAGCAGGGGCCGGGTCATCACTTTCGAGCTTAGAAGCGGGACCGGCCATCCCGGCCCGAGCCGGTCCGAAGGGTTCATGATTGGGACGAATGAGTGACGAAGGCATCGTGCGCACGCTGATCGTTGACGACTCGGTCGACATCCGTCTGATGCTGCGCCTGCTGCTGGGCCGTGACTCCCGCTTCGAGATCGTGGGGGAGGCTGGGAACGGCCGGGAGGCGGTGGAACTCTGTGCCCAGGTCCATCCTGACCTGGTGATCCTCGACCGCCAGATGCCAGTCATGGGCGGTCTCGAATCGATACCCCTCATCCGCGAGCGCTGGCCGGCGGCCCAGATAGTGCTTTACACCGCGGCGGCAGAGCCGGATACCGAGGAGGCCGCCGCAGCCGCCGGCGCCCTGGGCGTGTTGCGCAAGCAGAGCGCGGCCCTCGACGTAGCCGGGGACCTCACCCGGCTTCTGGCCCGCCGTGGAGACGCGGGGGCGGAGACTGCGGATGAGGTGGAGGTTCGGCTCGGGCCGGTGCCCTCCGCCGCGGCCCGAGCCTGGGTGACCAACACCAGGCAGATCCTCGGGGCTCTCCAGCAGAATCCCGATGTGATCGGCGGACCCATCACCGAGCCGGTGATGGCCATGTTCGGACGTTTCCTCGACGCCTGGGAGACGGTGGCCCAGGACACCGACGTGTTCTTCTGGACCGGTCGGGCCGACCCCCAGGAGGTGCAGAAGGTGGTCGAGGAGTGGGCTCGGATCGACTCCATGGACGATGTCGCCCTCACCGCCCTGGGCTGTGATTGGGCCCCGCCCGAGGGCCAGGTCTTCTTCGCTGCCCTAGCCGCCGCCGTGGTCGACGCGCTGGCCGACCACGAGGACACACGCCGCCTGGCTGAACGCCTCGGGGGAGACTGGAACAACTCCAACTGAGGCCAGGAGCCATCCTTCCGGCCCTCCGCTGGGCCCGGCTCCAGAAGGACGCTTCGACCCTGCTCCTAGGATTCGGCCATGGCACGTGAGATGGTGGCGGGTTACTGCTGGCCCCAGTCCGTAGGCACGGGGGAGCGGGTGGACCTGCACATCTCGTCCTCCTCCGGGCGCCCGGTGCGCGTCGAGGTGGCCCGGCTGGGTGGCCGCCGGGAGGTCGTCTTCAGCTCCCCCGCCGTGGCGGCCGAGGAGCACGAGACGCCGAAGGACGCTTCCTCCAAGGGCTGCGGCTGGCCGGTAGCGATGACCCTGGATGTCGATCCGGCGTGGCGCTCCGGCTACTACGAGGTCGTCATGGAGATCGACGTGGGTGAGAAGGTCCGCCGTGACTACGCCTTCTTTGTCCTACGACCATCCTCGCCCGCCCGCATCGTGCTGGCGTTGGCCACCAACACGTGGCACGCCTACAACGACTTCGGCGGGCCGAACCTGTACACCGGTGGCACCCACGTCGCAATGAAGAGGCCGATGGCGGCCGGTTACCTCTTCAAACCGCCGGGCAAGGGCCGTCGGGTCACCGGCACCGGCGCCCCCGACCCGCAGAACGCCGCCCACGTGGGCTACCTCCAGCTGAACCACCTATCGGGCTACGCCGGATCAGCAGGATGGCCGGATTGGGAGATGCCCTTCATCCGGTGGGCCGAGCGAGAGGGCTTCGAGATCGGTGTGTGCACCAACGCCGACCTCGAGGCCCACCCGGAGGTCCTGGACGGGGCCGCCCTGTACCGGTCGGCCATGACGAGTACTGGTCCAAGGGAATGCGCGACACCGTCGAGTCCTTCATAGCCGAGGGAGGCAGCGCCGCCTTCTTCTCGGGAAACACCTCGCTGTGGCAGGTGCGCTTCGAGGGCGGGGACAACGACGTGATGGTCGGGTACAAGGGCTTCTTCAAGGACGACCCCCTGATGGGGACCGGCCGGGAGACCGAGGTAACGACGTTCTGGTCCGACGTGATCACCGGCCGGCCCGAGAATCACATGACGGGAGTCTCTTTCACCCGGGGCGGCTATCACCGAATCGGTCGCAACGTGTCGGCCGGCCTCGGCGGCTATACCGTGCATCGCCCCGCTCACTGGCTCTTCGAAGGCACCGGGCTCGGGTATGGCGACGTGCTCGGCGCCGGAGCCACGGTGGTGGGCTACGAGTGCGATGGCTGCGTGTTCACCTACCGGGACGGGCTGCCCTATCCCACCGGGGAGGACGGGACGCCGTCAACCTTCGAGATGCTCGGAACCTGCCCCACCCAGCATTTCACCCGGGAGACGGCGCCCCGTCCTCCCAAGGCCGGGGAGCCCAGCGAATTGGAGTACATCGCGTCACGGGTGTTCGGCACCCGGGATCCCGAGGCCATGGATCGGATACGTCATGGGCACGCCGTGCTGGGGGCATACACCAACCCGGCCGGCGCCACAGTCGTAACCTCGGGATCGACGGACTGGGCCCACGGGCTGGCCGAACGGGACCCACAGATCGAGCAGATCACCCGCAACGTGCTCATCCGTTTGGGGTAGGACGCCGCGCCTGGAGCGTGACGGTCGGCTCGTGACAGGCTCGACCATGACCAGGCCTGACTAAACTCGGTCCACAGATGGTTCCTTTTGAGCGCATCGGCCGGGTCATCAAAAGGTCGGACCTGCTCAGGGCCGTCCGAAGGTTGCGGACGCGCTACCGCTGGCCAGCCCTCGGCCTCCTGGTGCTGGTCTTCTTCGCGCTCGCCCTGTGGGGATACAAGCAGAAGTACGGCAACCAGGTGAGTTGGCCCGATCTAGTGTGGGCCGCCCTGGCGGTGTTCGGTGACACGACCACCATTTATCCGGCTCATGGAGTCCTGCTTCCCCCTTATCCCGCCGCGTTGCAGGTGGCGCGTTTTGGGGCTCCTCTGACCCTAATCCTAGGCGGCCTGTCGGCAGTGGTGACGGCCTTCAGTGAGCCGTTCACTCTGCTGCAGATTCGGCTCTTCCGCCGCCGGCATTTGATCGTTTGCGGCCTCGGGCAGTTCGGCCAGAGACTGGTCGAGGCCTTCGATGACCGAGGCCAAAGGGTGGTTGTCGTCGACGCCGAGCCGAACCGGACGGCCCTGGCCTCTTGCCGGGAGCGGTCGATACCGGTCGTCGCCGGTGACGCGACCTCCGAGGAGGTACTCCGAGGGGCCGGCATAGGGCGGGCGGCCACACTCGTAGCCGTGTGCGGGAACGACAACTTGAACGCTGAGATCGGCATGATGGCCCATCGTCTTATCGAACACGGGGACGCGATTCCTCGGGGATTCAGGCGCCGGACGCGCCGCCTCCAAGGCTTCATCCAAGTGGGCAATGACGGCCTCTGCCAGGTCCTCGAGTCCGCCACGGTGTCCGCTTTCTCCGCCGGTCCTGGGCTTCCGGCGGTGGAGATCCATTATGTGAACGTCTTCCACTCCGGCCCCCATATCCTATTGAGGAAATATCGAGAGTGCTTCGCTGAGCAGGACGGAAGATCACCGCACACCGTGATCGTTGGGACAGACCCCATCGGGATGAGGCTGGTCGTGGGGGCGGCCAGACTCTGGTACTTCGACCATCCTCGTCACGACTCGCGGCTACAAGTGACCCTGCTCCTACCGCCCGATTCCGGAGTCAAGGCAGAAGACCTGAGCAGGCGGTATCCCCACCTCCAGGAAGCGTGCGACCTCAGGATCGAGGCGGTGGACATCACCGACCTGCACTCTCCCCTTCCGAGCCTCGAGCGTAAAGGGTCGGGGAAGACGACAGTCTTCGTGTGCTTCCCTGACGAGGCGACCAGCCTGGAGGCGGCACTGCGGATGTCCAAGGAGTTCCCCGGAGTGCAGATTGTCACGATCAACACAGAGCGGAGCGCCAGGTTCACTCTGTTGGACATGGTGGCAAAGGACCAGAGCCTGACTGCCATCACCACGTTCCCTCTTTTGGACAACGTCTGTCGGCCCGAGAACTTCGTGGACACCCTTCACGAGCAAATCGCCAAGGCTCTTCACGAGATATTTCTCAACAACAGGCGAGCGGACGGAACTTACGACCCACAGAAAAGGCCGACACATCGAGTGTGGGAAGAACTACCCGAGGAGGGACGTGAGTCGAATCGCGCCTCTGCCCGGGGCTACAGAGGTCACCTCGCGCAATTCGGGTACAAGGTGGTGACCACTGACGATTGGGACATTCCAATGCCCCCGTTCAGCGCGGACGAGGTCGACAGGATGGCCGTGATGGAGCACGAGCGATGGTGTCGCTGGATGCGGTCCACCCGGAGGAAGTCACCCAGCCTTGTCCCATGGGAGAGGCTGCCCGACAGCGAGAAAGCCAAGAACTATCAGATCATCCGAGAGCTACCGAAGGAGCTGGCACGTCTCGGCCTGACGGTCGTGAAGGAGGTCACGGAGACAGGGCGCCGGATCGAGGCGGCCGCGGTGGCGCCGTCCGGAGATAGGCCCTGAATTGGAGTTCTCCGATGACCTGGTCGAGCGTCTGGCCCGTGTCATACATGAGGACTACGTGAGGCGTCGGCTGGCGATGGGCGCCTCCCCGGGGCAGGAGCCGTCGATGGCTTCCTGGGACGTCCTGGCCGAGACTCTCAAGGAGTCGAACCGAGACCAGGCCAAGCACATCCCGGACAAGCTGACCGCCATCAGCTGCCAGGTAGTGCCCGCAGACGGCCTCGGCGAGGAGCTGCGGGCGTTCAGCTCCGATGAGATCGAGGACATGGCCCGGGTCGAACACGAGCGTTGGGTGCGCGAGAGACTGGCGGGCGGTTGGCATCCCGCTTCGGCCGAGGACGTGGAGACCAAGCACTCGCCCTATCTGGTGGGCTGGGGGGAGCTGTCGGAATACTCCCGGGACCTCGACCGTGACACGGTCCGGGCCATCCCCAGGTTCCTGGGCGAAGTGGGCTTGGCCGTGGTACGCCGACCGGGGCCCGACGGCTCCCCGGCCGGGCCGGGCGGTTAATCCGACCTGGGCTCAGCTGCGGCCGGCCGACGTCAGCCAGTCATACCGACGATGGGACGGGCCAGATGGATGGCGCCGGCCGAGCCGAAGAAGGGCGCGTCCCCATAGGTGAAGATCCCTCCATCCGACGCCACCAACCAGTAGCCCTGGCCGTCGGGAGTGGCGGCCATGCCCACGATCGGTGCGGCCAGCGGGATGGCGCCGGCCGACCCGTGGAACGACGCATCCCCATAGGTGAAGATGCCCCCATCGGAGGCGACAAACCAGTACCCGTGCCCGCTCGGCGTGGAGGCCATGCCGACTATGGGACGGGCCAGGCGAACGGCACCGGCCGAGCCATAGAAGCCGGCGTCCCCGAAGGTGAAGATTCCTCCATCCGACGCCACCAGCCAGTAGCCCTGGCCGTCGGCAGTGGTGGCCATACCCACGATCGGTGCGGCCAGGGACTTCGAACCGGCCGACCCGAAGGACTGTGCGTCACCGAAGTTGTAGACGTCACCCTTGCTATCTGCGATCCAGTAACCGCGTCCGTCCGGAGTCGGGACGATCCCGACGGCCGTGGTCGGAGGCGCGGAGCCGTAGGAAGCTGCGTCACCGAACGCCGACACCGAGCCGCCTCGGCCCAGCACCCAGTAGCCATGGCCGTCGGCCGTGGCGGCCATACCGACGATCGGAGCGGACGCCCCACCCGCGCTCGACCCCTCGAAGGCGGCAGCACCGAAATCGAAGATCCCGCCGTCGGAGGCGACGAAGCGATAGCCGGTCCCGGAAGGGATGACTGGCGTGGACCCGCTTGATGGCAGGGGCGAGGGACCGGGCGAGGACGACGCGATCGCACCCTGGGCCTGTGACCACGTATAGGCGTAGCCCGTACAGGCGCTCGACCTGGGTTGGGCGAGGATCTCGGCGAACTTCAACGGGCCGCTGAAGGCGGCACCCATGGCCAGGCATGATCCCGACGAGGACTGAAATCCGTACAGAACGTCGTGGCGATGGCCCCAGCATCCCGGTGCGCCCGGCGACCTGCAGTCGATGTTGACTGAGCCATAGCCGTCGGCGTACATCCACACAAAATCCGCCTGAAGAACATTCACCGTGCCGGAGGCGAAGTTCGACGCCCACGACTGGTCGATACTGGCCCCGAGGGGGTCAGCGTTCGTCTGGGCACCCGTGGCTGCCAACCCGTTCAACTGCGAGGTCAGTCCTTGCATCGGGGGTAGGCCTCTACCCACCCGTTCCAGATTCGCCACCACGAAGAGCTGCTCAGACACACTGAGCGTCGCGTAGTCGGAAGGAAGTTGCATCGGGGCGATTCTCTCGGCGGCCCGCCCGGCGTTTACGGCGGCCAGGGAACTGCTCATACACAAGGCGGAGGCATCGCCCGGGGACTGGCAGTCAAAACTGCCTGCGGCTGGTGTCTCGTCCGCCGCCGGGTCCGGGTATCCGGGGGGGGTTATGTTGATCCCCTTGTGAAGCGTCGACCCCGGCGTCGGCACTCGCCTGCTGGTTGGGGGCGCCACCCGTATGCCCGCCAGCGATGCACCCGGATGCGACTTGGGAGACTGCTTCGTTTTCAGGCCAGCCCAGATGGCAATAGCCGCGACCACGACCAGCACCACGCCAGCCAATGCGAGGGCGCTCTTCTTCCTGATCGGGCGCCCGCGGCGGAGGTTGCCCCCGGCTGTGCCGGTCGGTGTGCCGTCCACGAGCGACAGTGATATCAGGTCGCTAACCCGACTACAAGGGTAGGTCTGGTATGTCGGAATTCGACGGATTGCGAGCCGCACTCATCCGGGATTGGTCCGTCGCTCGTACCACTCGAAGTCCTGGGTGAGGTGGGTGACGTCCGGACTGCCGAGGCCACTGGCCGCGTTCCAGTTGCCCCCGGCCAGGTAATGGAGGTTGCTTCCCAGGCCCACCTGGTGAAAAGCCGGTGCCGGTAGCCCGGCCGGATCGCTCCCGAAGAGATACAGCGCCGGGTTGACGAACCCGACGGCCGGAAGGGACTGCCGGGCCAGGGACTCGTCGATCAGGGCGGTGATGGCGGCCCAGCAGGGCGCCGCCGCCGACGTGCCACCGACCGGGGCCTCTTGCGCCGGCCCCGTGCTCGCCCCGGGGGGCAGGAAGACCGTCCAGCCGCTCACCGCCACGTCGGCTTGGCAAGAGACGTCCGGCACGCCACGGCCCGTCTGGCTGTTCGGCTTGGAGCCGGGTGTCTGCTGATACGCCGGTTGAGGGAAGATCGTGCTGATCCCTCCGCCGCTGCCGGCCTCCTCCAGGGGCTCCCCCCAGGCCGCTTCCTGCGAATAGCCCCCGTCGACGTTCGGGACGGCCTCCGTCCCCCCCACCGCGGTCACGTCGGGACTCGACACGTCAGGGGATATGGAGACATCCCCGGCTGTGGACGGGTCCCCGTCGTCGACGCATCCGTAGGCCCCGGTGTCCCCCGACGCCCAGAAGACCGAGGTCCCTTCGGCGGCGGCTTCGGCAAATACGGCGTTGAGCGACTCCGCCGAGGCGCGGGCCCCGGCGTCAACTTCGCAATTGAGGTCGGAGATGCTGCTGGAGATGATGGACCCGTGGTTGTTGCTGACGATGCTCTGGAGCACCGTCGCCAGCCGGGTCGGATCCCCCAGCTCGTAGACGACCTCGTGGGCACCAGGGGCCAGTCCGTGGACCACCTCGAGGTCCAAGGCGGCCTCGGCGGCCTGGCTCACGTAGTCGTTGCTGGCCGGTGAGGACGGAGTGTCGGGTTGGCCCCAGAGCGGCGGGTCGGTTCGGACAGTTACGTCGAAGGGCGGCAGGCCGAACCGTTGGGCGTAGGCGTCGAGGACCTGCTCCTCCGGCATGGCCCACTCGGGGAACACCACGGTGAGTCCCGAGCCGTCCACTCCCGTGTCCCTCACCGGGGTCATGTCGTAGAGGGCCTCGACCTGGGCGGGGGAAAGCCCTACCGGGGTTGAGGTGGCGGCCGTGATGTCGGGTCGCAGGTTCGTCGCCCCGGTGACGGCGTCAACCGTGGGGGACAACGAAGAGGGGACGACCAGGGCACCGATCGGGGCGTAGAAGGAGTAGGTGTGGCGCCAATCGAAACGGTGGACTGATATGCGGAAGAAGGACTCGACCGGGCGCGCCGGTCCGCTGGTCGACATGACGGCGTCACCAGGCTGCCACCTGCTCCGGAGCCCGGCCCGCCTCAGGATGCGCTCCACTGCGGCTATGGCGGCGGGATCGGGACCGTACATCGCAGCCCACGCCGCCGGTGTGACCCGCCCCCGGGTGTCGAGCAGTGTCTCCAGGGCGGTCGGCTGGCGCAACGTCAGGCCCAGCGTCAGTGTGAGTGGAGTCGTGGCGCCAACCGGTCCGAGGTCGGTTGACTGCCTCTCCGCCACCGAGGCCAGCGGGCTCAGTCGAGCACCCTGTCCCGCCGGTGACCCGGCTGGAGCGCTGCCAGTCGCGCTGGCCGTGCAACCGACCAGGAGGGCCACAACGGCCAAGAGCCCCACGGCGCGCCGGGGGGGACCGGTCACTGCCGCCCCGGCCAGGTCGTCTCGGTAATCGCCTGGTCAAAGACCTGGGCGACGTTCTGGGGGAAAGAAGTCACCGACGTCTGGTCGGCGGGCGCCACCGCCAGGGCCGTTATCGTCAGCCCGCGCTCGGTGCAGGCCATGGCAACGATGGTCACCGGGTACCCCTGGCCGCCCCCGGGCGGTACGTAGTTGGCCGAGTAGTAGGAACCCTCACCCTCGACCAGTCCGATCTCGGCGCCCTGGACGATCCCGAGATCCTGAATTCCCTGCAGGACATTGGTATCCAATCCGAGGACGATGGCGCGGACGGCACCATTCAGGTCGCTCCCCTCTCGGGCCGAGAACACCAGCGAGCTTCCTCCGGTGTCGAGTTCGATGCCGGAGGCGTCTCGTCGGCCGACGGTCAGGATCGAGCTGTCGTATTCGACGCGGTAGCCGAAGGCAGAGCTGGTGTAGGCCGTGGGTCCGAGCGACCCGGTCCCGACCTGGGGACCGCAGGTAAGGCGGCAGACCAGGACCCTGGGACGCGTCTGTACGACCACGGTGGTGATGACGACGGCCAGGAGGGCTATGGCGGCGGCGATCACCACGACCAGGTGCAGGTGACGTAGCCGGGGCTGGCCCGGAACGGATTCGGAGGGCAGAACCTGATAGTGGGACGCCGCCAGTGTCATCTCAGTTCAAGCTCAGGCGGACGGCCGTGCTTGGGGGCAGCGGAGCGGGCCACCCCGCAGTCCGGGCAGAAGTGCATGGCGGGGACGAGCCGATGACACTCCGTGCAACCCGACGGGTCACCGACGAAGTGGGCCGAGCCCTCGTCCAGCAGTGCAAAGTGCAAAATGACGCGTAGCCACACCAGAAGGGCCGCGGCCGCCGCCGCCCATACGACCAGGACCAGGGCCAGACTGGTGATGTAGTAGGTGGCCAGGCCCAGCCCGATCTGGGCGGCAAAGGCGACCGCCGACGCCTCCTGCCACTGGAAGAGCCGCGCCCGATGCCGGCCGCGGGCCCGCCCGTGATACCGCACCCAGATGGTGGCGAGTACGAGGCCGGTGGTCGAGGCGTTGACAAGCCCGGCCAGGACCCCGGCCCGGACGATATCGGCCATCTGCCCGGTCGAGATGGCGGCCGGCCCGACCAGGGGCGCGGTCAGCGTCGACCAGTAGCCGGCAATCACCGAGGCCACGGTGAAGCCAAAGGCGGACATGACCCCGAAGCTCAGACCATCCAACACCTCATCGAAGTGCCGATCGCGTAGCAGCAGCAAGGGGCCGGCCAGCATGAGGAGCTGGCCGACGCCGGGAAGCAGTACACCGCTGAACCCCGCCCCTTGCGCGGTCCCATCGATCCGACCCGATACCAATTGGCCGAAACCGAGCGAAAACGCCGCGCCGAGCACGCCCGACGTTATGAACGTGGCGGCCAGAACAACCGGAGCCGCCTCCTCCCAGATGCGGCTCTCGAACATGTAGAGGAGGTACAGGACGGGCATCAGCCCGGCGGCCACCACCAGCGACGGCGCGTACAGCCTCAAAGCGGCGAGGACGACGATGGCGAGGAACCCGATACCAAGCGTCTCGCGGAAGACGTGCGCGTGCGATCGGGTCAGATGCGGGAAGAGGGTCGAGATGATGGCCATCTTGACCACGTGCTCGGTCGGAGCGGCCGCAAAGTGCTGCAGCCGCGCCGCCCCCGACTCGTCAGCCAGATGAGCTCCGCAGTTCCCACAGAATGCTCCAGCCGGGATCGCCTCACCGCAGTAAGGACACGGCTCTCGCTCATCCCCGGCTGGGTCGGCGGTGGTGTCGGTCATGCCATCGGACCGTGAGTCCCCACTGTGCGGGGAATCTAGGGGAAGCCCACTGCCGTAGCAAGGGACCTCGACCACCCCAGTATCCGTACATAGTTTGCAAATGCCACCAACACCCCCCTTGAAGTGCCAGGTCGGCCTCGGTACGGTCGGTTAGATCGGTTGACTACCCCTCGGTGAGAGGAGGGAGAGCGTGGCCCAGGACGACGCCGCCAACCCGGAGGGCACGGTCCTGGGCGGCTATGAGCTCGAGGGCCGCATCGGCGCCGGCGCCACCGGGGTCGTC